>RRZT012908474.1_pt1 | contig 16734 bp, 13 predicted proteins | sample 2165551 | NCBI WGS metagenome assembly RRZT01 (sample SAMN10456910, study PRJNA506462) | wastewater metagenome | biome: wastewater; feature: sludge; material: wastewater sludge; isolation source: wastewater sludge with Escherichia coli K12::gfp cells carrying plasmid... | place: USA: Moscow, Idaho...
GAGATACTTATCTTAATTCTGTGGTATTGTTGTAAAAAAAGACTGTGTAGATGAGCTAGCACTCTTCACTGTATCTAAATTTTCACCATCTGCAAGTAAAATTTCATCTCCATTAATTCCTAATATTCTATAGTATTCATATGTACCTGATAGTCTTGCTGTACCCTCACCATCCCATTGAATACCTGATTCATCAACTTTGATGATTCCTTCACTAGTAATTGTGTAAGGTAAGTTATATACTTTTCCATTTGCATCAGTGATTGTGTTGCCTGTGCTATCTTTGAGAATAGTGTAACCATTATTAAATACAAACGAATAAGTATCACTACCATCTACTGTATACAAAGTTCTTCCATTGAGCCACTCAGCACCAAAACCATTTTGAACAGAAATTGAATTTAATTTTGCTTTTATATTTGCTTTTGATTCATCAAAATACATATAGCCACTATTGATTCCATCAGAATCATTTGAATCAACTTTTATATAATCAGCTGTTGTTGATACAATAGTCCAAGTGAATTTTCCTTCATCTGTAGTAACTTCAATTTTTCCATCTTGTAAACTCCAAGATTCAGTAAAATTTCCATCTGGAGTATTTGCATGAGTCAATGTAGCATTTGTTTCAAATGTATCATCCGTTCTAACATAGCCATCAGTTCCCCAATTAACAACCATATAGAATTTTTTTCCATTTATTGCTCCACTTGTAAATCCACTTGTTGCTGTTGGTTTCAAATCAATAAATCCAGTGGCATTTGACAGTTTCACTTGAAGTGTAGGATTATCAACAATATTAGTTTTTAAATTATTAATAATAGTTGTTTTATTTGTATTTATAGTAGCTAAATCAGTTGGATTTGAAACAACATAACTCCCCATTGCAACTGCTGCTTTAATCATAACATCTGCATTTGATGATGCTACATTTGAAACTGTGATAGTCTCTTTCATAAGTGTAGCTACTGTTGTTAAATCTGTTGTAACTGCTGCTATATCAGTTTTTGTTTTTGTTACATCAAACATATTTTTCATTTCTAAAAATGTATTGATTGCTACAGTAGCTTGAATTTTTGCTAAATCCGTATCGGTTGCTGTTGTATTTGAACTACTGAGTCCAGCCATTGGATCAGCTGTAATATCAGCTTCTGTAAGTGTAATACCAGCTGCAGCTAATAAATTTACGATTTCTGTTTTTGTATATCCTTTTTCTTCTAGTGTAGTAAGTGGTGATACAACCCCTGTAGTAGAATAGTTAGCTGTTAATGTTCCCGTATATGCTTCACCATTATGAGTTCCTTTTGTATTCATAATGATTCTAGCACCTTCTGGTATCGCTACATTGAAAGTTGCTTTTCCAGAGCTATCTGAAGGTGTAGATTCTGGTTCACCACTATCTAATACACCATCATTATCTTTATCCCAAAACACTGTTGCACCTGAAATATAAGGATCAACTATTGTAATACTTGTAGATTCTGTTGGTGGGACAGCATTAGTTCCACCTCCGCCACCACATCCACTGAAACTTAAAAAAGTTATAGCTGTCGCTAAACTTAAACTAATTTTTCCAAATTTTGCCATTTTTACCCCTTTTAAATATTTTATATTCTTATAATAGGACTATTTTACAACTACTATTTTCCTATTGTAAACAATAATTAACAATATTAGTTTATAAAAACTTAAATACTCCTATAATAAATCAATATATTCTTACAAATAACAATTAAGTCTAATAATAAGAAAAAATATAATATCCGAAGAAAAAAAAGTAGGATAATAAGAAATGTTGAAGAATAAAGATATTTTAGAAAAATTTGAGATAACCAAAAGTACACTCTACCAATGGAAAAATACAAAGCCAAATCTTTATACTTATCTTCAAAATGCAGACAACCAATATAGCAACTATAGGACTTTAGCTATAATAGTCGAAAAATACTCTAAAGAGATGCAAAAAGATTTTTTGATTGAGGAGATTGAGTTTATTCTCTCTTTGGATTTTCCTATTACTACACCTGAAGAGGTGGAAAATCTCCACTATCTCTATGCTCAAAAAATCAAAAATTCCCCTTTTACTTTGGGGATATTTACAAAACTCCAAAATCTAAATCTGATTGAAAAATATATTTTTGCCCAAAGGCTAACTATTCTAAACAAAAAAAAATTTGCTTCAAAAGAAGATAAAATAGAACTTACAAGAAGATATTTCAAAGGGTTTTTGGAAAACCTTTAGTCTTAAATTTTATCGTTTGTTGGTATAATCTAAATAAATTAGAAAAAAGGATTATCCCTTGTCATATACAATCAACGAAACGATAAAACTACTTCAACAAAATGACCTACTCAAAATCATAGATGAACCACTTGATATTTATCTTGAGATTCCTCATATTGCTTATATCGAAGTCAAAACACCAAATAGCAAAGCGATACTTTTTACACATCCCATCGATAAAAAAACGGGAAAAAAATTTACGACTCCAGTGTTGATGAATGTTTTTTGTAATAGCAAAGCGGTGGAACTTTTTATCGGGGATAGTGACAAAATAGCAAACGAAATAGAAAGTTTACTCAAAATGAAACCACCACAAGGGTGGAGTGATAAACTAGCTCTCTTTGGAAAACTCTTTAATCTCAAAAATGTCCCACCAAAAAAGCTCTCTAAAAGAGGAGTTTCTCAAGAGATTATACGATTAGGAAAAGACGCAAAACTAAGTGACTTACCGATTCTTACTACTTGGGAGCAAGATGGAGGTCCATTTATCACGATGGGGCAAGTCTATACAACAAGCCTTGATGGAAAAATGAACAATGTAGGGATGTATCGACTCCAAGTGTATAATGATGGACAACTAGGTATGCACTGGCAAATCCATAAAGATAGCAACCACTTCTTCCATGAATACAAAAAAGCTGGGAAAAAAATGCCTGTAAGTATTGGTATTGGTGGTGATCCGATGTATATTTGGTGTGGACAAGCACCACTTCCTATTGGTGTTTTTGAGCTTATGCTGTATGGATTTGTGAAAAAAGAGAATGCGAAGCTTGTCAAATCTATCACAAATGATATTTATGTTCCTCATGATGTTGATTTTGTTATCGAGGGATTTGTTGACCCTGAAAAGTTAAGGATAGAGGGACCTTTTGGTGACCATACAGGATATTACACACTTGAAGAGGAATACCCAGTTCTTGATGTCACTTGTATCACAAGCAAAGCTCATCCTATTTTTGCTGCAACTGTTGTTGGAAAACCTCCTTTGGAAGATAAATATATGGGATATGCAACGGAGAGAATTTTCCTTCCACTTTTAAAAACAACCGCTCCTGATTTGATAGACTACTATATGCCTGAAAATGGTGTTTTTCATAATCTCATCCTTGCAAAAATCAATGTTAACTACCCAGGACACGCAAGCCAAATGATGCATGCATTTTGGGGAGTGGGACAAATGAGTTTTGTGAAACATGCTATTTTCGTTGGAGCAGATGCCCCTGAATTACATGATGATGAAACCATTACAAAATGGATACTCAACCGAATCAGCCCAGATGAGATGCTCATTACAAGGGGAGTTGTTGATGCACTTGACCACTCTAGTCCAAAATTTGCAGTTGGTGGAAAACTTGGGATTGATTGTACTGGAGAGGAAATACAAAGTAGTGGAATTATTGCTATTAGCGATGAGGAGTTACTTTATAAAATACAAAATATTACAAATGAAGTAGTGGGTCTAAAACAATATCACACCGACACAAAAAATCCTATCACTGTTCTTACGGTTGAAAAAAACAGAAGCCAAAAAGAGCTTTTTGATGAACTCAAAATCCTCTTTTTACATATTAAAATTTTGGTTATGGTTGATGTTAAAAATAACCACCTTGACAATCCATATATGCTTCTTTGGAGAGTTGTCAATAATATAGATAGCAATCGAGATATTTTTATAGAAGATAATATGATAGGAATAGATGCAACCAATAAAAATAATTTGGATCGATTTACAAGAAGATGGCCTGATGATGTTACTTGTACAAAAAGTGTTTTGGATGATTTACGAAATAGAAAAATCATCGATATTGATGATGCATTTATAGAAAAATGGGGATTGATTTAATCTATCTCCATTTTTTCTTCATCCAGCTAAAAGAACTCCCAAATAACTGTTGTATCCTACATAACATAGTAAAAAAAAGATACCTTGTCCCCTTGAAATACTTTTCATATTTCCTTTTCTACTATAAACCATAACAAAAAGTGCTATCGTTAGTAACAACATCACTATCCAATCTCTAGTTAAAATCTCTGGAGATATTGAATTCATAGGATTGATTACCGTTGCTATTCCAATAACTGCTAAAATATTAAACATATTAGAACCAACTACATTTCCTATAGCGATATCATCTTCCCCTTTTTTAATAGCCATTACAGAAGCAGCCAACTCTGGAAGTGAAGTTCCAAGTGCAATAATTGTCAGTCCAATAATAAGATCACTTACTCCAAATTCTGTAGCAATCCCAACTGCACCCCAAACAAGTATCTTTGAACTTCCAATAAGGATAAGAAGACCAATCACGAGCCACATAATCCCCATTTTTAAACTCATAGGATGTGCATTTAACTCCTCTTCTATCTCATGCGCGAAATTATCTTTTTTCTCTTTAAGAGCTGAAAAAACTGACCATCCAACCAAAAAGAAAAAACCAACTAAAAGAATAATACCTTCCATAAAAGTAAGTGTATAATCTATTAAAAAATAACCACTTAATAAAATAATTCCTAAAAGTAAAGGAATCTCTTTTCTTACAACATTAGAATGTACACTAATAGGTGCTATTATCGCGGTAACTCCCAAAATGAGAGCAATATTAACAATATTTGAACCAATTGCATTTCCAAGAGCCAAAGAGGAATTCCCCTCCCAAGCTGCTGTTGCTGAAACTACCATCTCTGGTGCACTCGTCCCAAATCCAACTATAATAACACCTATAAGCAAAGCTGGCATTCCGAGATGTTTTGCTGTTGCTGAAGCTCCATCTACAAACTTATCTGCACTCCAAACTAAAAGTGCAAAACCAATAAACATCGCTGTAAAAAATAAAAACATACTATTTCCTTTAACTATTTTCTTTTGTTGTCATAAATCTAAGCCAAAAATAACCAAACAATCCTGCAAAAAGTGAAGCACTTAAAATTCCAACCTTTGCTTGAAAAATAAGTTCAGGACTCCCTAGAAATGCTAATTCAGCTACAAATATAGACATGGTAAATCCAATACCACCAAGAAATGCTACACCAAAAAGTTGGTTCATAGAGCTATTGTGTGGGAGTTTTGCTATTTTTAATTTGATTGCCAACCAAGATACTCCAAAGATACCAATAACTTTTCCAAAAATAAGCCCAGCAATAATTCCTAAAGAAACAGGTTCTATAATAGTTGTTCCAAGAGAGCTAAAATCTATACTTATCCCAGCATTTGCTAAAGCAAAAAGTGGTATCACTATAAGAGCTACAGGAAGATGTAAATCTCTCTCAAGCCTTGAAGATGGAGTTCCAACGGCATCTATTTTGTCTTTGATATTGATAAGAATAGCTTTTTGTTCTTCATGCATCGTATGATCTGTAGTAACAGGATACTTTGCATACTCATCTAATAAATTTTTAGTATCCTCAGCAAAAGTTACTGGAGTTCGTTTCGGTTTTGAAGGGATTGCTAAAGCTGCTATAACTCCTGCAATTGTAGCATGGACTCCAGATTCAAGCATAAAAAACCACATCAATATTCCAACGATAAAATAAGGTAAAACCGCATGGATTCCGAATCTATTAAACGAAACCATAATCAAAAACATCACTCCAGCTAACCAAAGGGGAAGAAGATTAATTTGTTCTGTATAAAATAAAGCTATCACAAGTACAGCACCAAGGTCATCAACAATTGCTAAAGCTACTAAAAATGTCACTAATGCAGTTGGTATCCTTTTTCCTAATAGTACCAAAGCACTAATCGCAAAAGCGATATCTGTAGCCATAGGTATTCCCCAACCACCTTCACCTGCACTTCCCGAATTTATACTAAGATAAATAAGGGCAGGGAAAACCATCCCTCCAACAGCTGCAAGTATTGGTAAAATAGCAACTTTGATATTTGATAACTCTCCAGCTAACACCTCTCTTTTTATCTCTAACCCAATAATAAAGAAAAAGATAGCCATCAATCCATCATTAATCCAGTGATGTAAAGTATGTGATAATGTCCAACTCCCAACATTAAAATCTATTTTTGTATGAAAAAAATGGGCATATGCTTCAGAAAGTGGTGTATTTGCTAAAATTAAAGCAAAAACAGTCATAAACATCAAAACAAAACCCGTTGTTGTTTGAGCATGTAAAAAGTGCTCAAATGGTGTGGCTATCCTCTCAAAAGCTTTTTCCCAAGGTGCATACAGTTTCATATTATTCTCCAATAAAAGTAAATTGTGTCGATTGTATATAAAACAATATTAAAGAAATATCAATTTTAAAAATTAGATTTTATCCCTTGAAGAGCAGTTTTGAGCTCTTTTTTTGGCAAAGCGATATTGAGTCTAAAAAAATATTTCCCATTTTTTCCAAAAGTTACCCCATCATTTAAAGCCACTTTTGCATCTTTTAAAAGCTTCTCTTTTATCTTTTTATGCTCCATTCCACTCCCTTTAAAATCAAGCCATAAAAGATACGTTGCTTCACTTTTGATAACTTTTATATTTGGGAGGTATTGAGCAAAAAACTTCTGCGTAAAATTTATATTCTTTTTCAGATACACCAAAAGTTCCCAAAGCCAAATCGACCCCTCTTTGCTATAACAACTCTCGATAATCGTATTTGAAAAGGAATTCAAAGAGGTGATATGGTGTTTTTTGGCACTTATTTTGAATTGTTCCATAATCTTACTATCGAATGAAAAAGCATACGAGGTATTAAATCCTGCCACATTAAAAGTTTTGCTTGGGGCATTTAAAATAAGTGAAGCTGGATTGATGGTGGCAAACGAAGTAAACTTTGAAAAAACCAAATCACTATGAATCTCATCAGAAACTACTAAAATATTGTGTGTTTTACAAATAGTATTTAACTTTGTAAGTTCCTCTTTACTCCAAATTCTTCCAACTGGATTGTGTGGGGAACAAAGGAGTAGAATTTTTGTTTTTGGTGTAATTTTAGAGTGAAAATCTTCAAAATCTATCTCATATTTCCCCTCTTTTAAAACAAGATTACTTTCGATTAATTCTCGATTGCTCTCTTTAATCACACTAAAAAATGGAAAATAGACAGGTGGAAAAACTACCACCTCATCACCAATCTCACTAAATGACTCAACTGCCACTCTAAGCGAGGGGACAACCCCAGAACAGATAAGGATATCCTCTTTTTGAAGATGTAACTCATGTCTTTTTTGCCAGTTTATAATAGCCTCAAAAGAGTTTTCACTAGGTATCTCATAACCAAAGATTTGTTGTTTCAGTTTTTTTTTGAGTTCTTGTTGAACATATTTAGGTATAGCAAAATCCATATCTGCAACCCACAAGGGTTTTGCATCGGTGACTCCAAAGTAACTTTGAAGCCCATCATATTTCACACAATTTGTCCCAAGTCTCTCTATCTTTTTATCAAAATTGATAGATTTTTGCTTCATTATTTTTCCCAAACAGTAAACAACTCTGTCTCATCAATAAGTTGCAATTTCTCTTTGAGTATATTTTTAAGTTGCTCTTTTTGAGTAAAGTTCTTAAATGCAATTATGATTCTTCCACCCTCATTCAATCTTGTTTGAATATCTAAAAGCAAATGGGTAAGGTTGTAAATCTCTTCAAAATTATTCGTAAGTAAAATGAGATCAAACCCTTTAAAATGAGGCTTAAGGTTACAACTATCCCCTTGCCAAAATGCGATATTTTCACAATCTTGTAACTCCAAATTTTTTTGTGCTATCAAAATATTTCTTGCTGTAAAATCTATCCCAATGATACTTTTAAAATAACTTGCAAGTTCAAATACACTTTTGCCATAGTCACAGCCAAGATTGAGTGCACTTTTGAAATCATCTTTGATATATTTTTTAGTGATATGTGCAACTCTATCAAAAAACTCCACTTCTCTAAAAGTTATCTCCTCTTTGACAACCTCAATATCCTCTTTGTGGTCACTTGAAACTTCCACATATCGAAACCCAGCATGTTGAAAAAAATGTCTTCTGAAAGCATATCGTGAGCTTAAAAGTGCTTCATTCCCCGTACTTATAAATGAGCCACCTTTAATAAGATTGTGCCTTCTATCAAAAGTTGGAACTGAAAAATCATCATACACAGGATGAATCTCAAATCCAGTAAATCCATCAATTGTTGTGGTTGTCCATTGCCAAACATTCCCAATCACATCATAAAAATCCCCATGTTTAAATTCATTTACGGGGCAAGGGGAGCAGTAATGCTCAAGATTAATATTAGCGGAAGCAACCTCTCCCCAGTTTGGCTCATCTCTTAACCCACTTACTTCATGAAGTCTATACCACATCGCTTCACTTGGTAGGGTTATCTTTTTTCCTATTTTGGATGATTTCCAGTTACAAAATGCTAAAGCTTCAAGATAGTTTACTTCAACTGGCCAATTGAGTGGAAGTGGGATGATATTTTGGATTGTTCTAAGACAATAACTATCTTCTTTTAAAATCCAAAAAGTGGGATGAACCACCTTTGTGTAGTTTCTCCATCTTAAGCCCTCATCATCCCAAAAAGAATCATTTTGGTATCCACCATCCTCTATAAATTCTAAAAATTCCCCATTGGATGTGAGATATTTTGAAGCCTTAAAATCATCGACTATAAAAGTAGCCTCTCCATATTCATTATCCCAGCCATAAAAATCATCATCTTTCTTTTTACCGAGTTTTATTTTTCCGCCAGAGACCCCTAAAAGTTCGTTTTCTAAAGTTTTGCCATAATTTTGTGATTCATTAAAAAATAGATTTTGTTTGATAAACTTTATCTCAAGTTGTCTATGGAGTACCGAAGAGGTTTCAAGATGGATTCTTTCGTGTTCTATCCCCATCATCACTATCCACAAAGGAGATTCCCAAGTTATAGGAAGTGAAAATGGAACATTGTCTATAAAATCTAAAATAATCTCTTTTGCTTTTGCTCTATAATCTCTTACTTCATTTACTGTTGGCCAATTATAGTTTGATTGATTGAGGTCATCCCAACTCATCTCATCCACCCCAATTGCAAAAATAGACTCAAAATGGGGATTGATTCTCTCTTTTAAAAATCCACTTAGGATAAGTTTATTGATATAAAAAGTAGCCGTATGTCCAAAATAAAAAATAAGTGGATGTCGTAATTTCTCAGGTTGCTCGTAAAAAACTTTATCATCTGTAAAAATAGTAAAAAGCTCTTCAAAAAGGGTGTAAGTCTTTAAAAAATACTCTTTGATTTCAGCTCTTTTAGCCTCTACATCATCGCCTCTAAGAGAGATATTTCTAGTGATAAAATCTTTTTTTTCTAACATTTCTATTTGTTTTTTAAAACTTCCACGATATTTTCTAGTGCAATATCTTCTTTCTCACCAGTTTTTCTATCCACCAATTCAACAAGACCTTCACTTAGCTTTTTACCAATCACAACCGCATAAGGAAATCCAATAAGTTCAAAATCACTCATCTTAAACCCGAATCGCTCTTTTACTCTATCATCCATAATCACTTCAATCCCAGCTGATTTCAACCCTTCATAGATTTGAGTTCCAGCTGTCATCTCCTCTTCATTTTTTCCATTTGAGATGATGATATCAACAAAAAATGGTGCTGTTTCTTTTGTCCATACACACCCTTTTTCATCGTGACTTTGCTCAATTACAGCTGCTATTAATCTACTTACTCCGATTCCATAAGTTCCCATCTCAAATGGTTTACTTTTTCCATTGTTATCTAAAAAGTTTGCTCCTAGTGCTTTTGAATATTTATCTCCAAGTTGGAAAATATGCCCAACTTCTATCCCTTTTGTGTAGCTTAGTTTCCCACCACAACACTCACAAATATCACCTTCCGTAACTGCCACTAAATCAAAATAAGCATCCTCATTCAAGCAACAAACATCAACACCAGCTAGATGATAATGTTCCTCATTTGCTCCGCAAACCATATCGTTTTCATCTTTAAGTTCACTATCAATCTTATAAATAATATTCGCAGGTAATCCTTTTATTCCAACATAACCAGCAACAAGTCCAGCTTCACTAATCTCCTCTTCACTAACATCAACTAGTTCAAGAGCATTAACACTATTACAAGCTTTCGTCTCTTCAAGCTCATCATCCCCTCGTACAAAAAATACTGCTACTTTTGAACCCTCTTCATAGATTGCTTTTTTGATAACTGCTTTGATTGTTTGAGATGGCAAGATTTGCAAAAATGCACTCAGTTCATCAATCGTTTTTGTATCTGGTGTGTGGATTTTTCCACTTGTAAGATTCTTTTTCTCTTTTATTGTTCTCTTTACTCTTTTTGCTGCTTCAATATTTGCCCCATAATTACAACTATCACAAACAACTATCGTATCCTCTCCACTATTTGCTAAGACATGGAACTCTTTACTTCCAGTCCCACCAATCGCCCCACTATCAGCATCTACGATTCTAAAGTCAAGCCCAAGTCTTGTAAAGATTTTTTTGTAAGTCTCTTCCATAAGATGAAATTCTCTTTTCATATCTTCTGTATCCGCATGAAAGGAGTAACCATCTTTCATTAAAAATTCTCTCCCCCTCATAAGTCCAAATCGTGGTCTTGCTTCATCTCTAAATTTTGTATTTATTTGATAAAGATTGATTGGTAAATCTTTGTAGCTTGTCACTCTATTTTTTACTAGCTCAACCATCGCTTCTTCGTTTGTTGGGCTTAAGACAAAACCATTGTTTTTTCTATCTTTGATTCGAAGCATTTCGAGTCCCATTTTAGAAGCTCTTCCACTATTTTCCCAAAATTCGATTGGAGTTACAAATGAAAGTTGTACCTCCATCGCTCCACTCTTATCAAGTTCCTCTTTTACTACATTTCTTATTTTATCAAGTACAATTTTCCCTAGTGGCATATAGTTATAAAGTCCACTTCCACTTGTATTGATAAATCCTGCTCGAAGTAAAAATTGATGGCTTGGCAAAGTCGCATCGTTTGGTGTTTCTTTTGTTGTTGGTATAAAAAATTTTGAGAATTTCATTTTAATCTATTTCCTTGTAGTTATTTATTATTTCATTATCAAGCTGTATCCCAAAAAGATCTTGGGTAATATTAAGCATCTCATCTCCTTCAAGTGAAGTGGATACAAGCTTAAGTTTTACAGTTGGAGTATGTAAAAACTCAGCCATTATCGATTTACAAAGTTTTTCAATATTGCTTGTATCATCACTTTTTATAAATCTCTTTTTTATGGCATTTTGTATTTTTTTCTCTATTATCGCATCACTTTTAAGTCTAATATTTTTGATAAGTGGTTCAACAGAAAGCGTTTTAAGCCAAACATAAAACTCCTCCGTCATAGCCCCAACAATACTAAATGCCTCTTTAGCTTGACCTGCTCGAAGTTCTAAAGTTTCATTGACTATGCACTGTAAATCATCAACACTATAGATATTGACACCATCAATTTGCATCTCTTCAATATCTCTAGGGAGTGCGATATCAAACCAATTTCGATTTTTAGAAAATGGTTTGACCATCTCTTTTTTAATGATTGGGTATGGGGCAGATGTTGCTGTAACTAAAAGTTCCATCGAATTTAAAAGTTGTTCTAAAGCTTCATAAGGTTGCACATCAATTTGTGATGGTTTATATACTGCTCCATTTCCATCCATCAAAATTGAGTGAGCTAATACTCTTGCTTTTTTAATATTTCGACTACAAATCACTACATCAAATCCACTTTTTAAAAGATGTCTACAAGCAAGTTCACTCATCTCTCCAGCACCAATTACAAGGGCTTTCACACCAAATGAGTCTTTATAAAGTTGTTTTGCTTTTGCGACAGCTGTAGAAGCAACTGAAACTGAACCAGTCCCTAATTGAGTGATATTCCGAACCTTTGCCGCACATTTGAAAGCAAAATTCATAACTCTTGAGAGTTTTTGTCCAGCTAAATCTTTCTCCAATGCAAATTTAAAAGCATCTTTAAGTTGTCCTGCAATTTGTGTTTCTCCAATCACTAAACTATCAAGTGATGAAGCAACCGTAAAAAGATGGTAAATTGCTGCTTTATTTTCATAAATATCTGCTCTTTGTTTTAAATCTGCATACTCTAGTTCACTTCGATTTGAAAAAAGTTTTAAAATCTCATTTGATGAATTGACACAACATTGAACACTAGCGATAAGCTCCACTCGATTACAAGTTGAAATAAGCATCGCCTCATTGACATATTCATTTTGAAGCACTTGCTTTAAAAAAGTCTCTTTTTCTAGTTCATTTCCAAATGATAGTTTTTCTCGTGTTTTAATATCGGTATTTTTGTGAGTAAAACTAACTATTAAATATTCCATAAATCTCAATCCATTGTTTTAATAAAGGGAAGATTATACAACTTTCTTACTTTTGATATTATTTTGAAAGAATGTTTAGAATCTAATTTCAAAGCGATAAGTTTTTTAAAATCAAAAGTTGTGCTTTTCTAACTCTTGATAAACATCTTCAATTTATCAATAATTGATATTGAAAAACAATAAAAAAGCTGCATCAAGAGGTGTCCAATCTATTTGCTGTTTTAATTTATGTTCAGAAAGTGCAAAATATTCTTTTTGGATATATTTATTGGCAATAGTCAAGACATGTTCTTCCAAATTATGCTGCGACATAGTATAAAAATATTTTGGAAACATATCTTTCTGAGGTTGTGTAGCGTGCACTTTTCTATGATGTTTTGCAAAATCCAAAAGAACACCAATTTCAAATGCATTATAATTTTGTTCCCTTAATTTTCTTTCCTCTTGCTCTACTGGTAAACTTGAAAAACTGAGAGAATAATAAGTTTTTAGATACTTAATAACGATTTTTTCTTTGATATCATCACTCAATTCCATAATTGCATGTGGAATCCTAATATCTTCAAACCTTAACATTACTGCATAATGCTTAAACTCTGTCGTAGGTAAAGTTTCCTTCTTGAATAAATTAAATAACATAATACCCTCTACTTCTATATATCAATTACAAAATTTTGATGTTAATATGATATATTCTAGATAATAAGAATTTGTTTAATTTATCGTTCAACTATACAAATATATGGAAAGCTCTATTTAAAAATTCTTCCTAAAAACAGCTACCTTAAACCTATCTCCCATACCAACTGGTTCAAGGAGAGTTTTGACTTTATTTGCTTCCCTTAGGTATGTTTTTTCTTCTGCATTTTTATGGAGTATCTCTAAAAGCTCTATAATTCCAAATCGTACAAGCCCTTTTAGTTGTGTTTCATAGATAATATTTTCTACTCCAGCATCTTTAAAACATTCAATCAAAAATGAAAAATTAACATCAAAAGTGATATCTGATTTTTTATAGAGCTCTTTTAAATCAAGATTCTCTTCAAAAAATGGAAATACTTGATGTTTACTATAAATTCTACAAGAAAAATCGTTTCGTGGGAAATGGTCACCATAATCAAAAGTGATAAATTCAAATTTCTCTATTTTACTGGCTAAAGTTTTTGCAAATGGTACAAAAGAAAGTGGAAGTTCCCCTTTGGTTATAGAGTATTTTTGACACAATTTTTGTATCACTTCATCCTCGCATTTTTGAAATGTTATCGTATGATTTTCAACAAAACATTGCTTTAAAATACCATCTTTTGTAAAAACCAATTCACAAGGGAAAGCATCAAAAATCTCATTTGCCACAATAATTGCACTTTGTAAGTTAACCTCATCAAGAGATTTGTAATGTTGAAATTTGATATGGTTTCCAAAAGATTGTAAAAGGTACTCTTTTTGTTTCTCTCTTAAATTTTCATACCGCTCAACTATTGCAAAAGTAAGAGTTTGGAGTAATTCTGGTTTGAGAGTATAGATAAACTGGATAATATCTGCCATCAAATAGCCATGGTGTGCACCTATCTCTACAATAGTAGTGTTCGCTCCAACAAAACCACTCTCAATCGTTTCGATTATCCTTTTTGCAATGCTTCCACCAAAAAGCGAGCTTGCACTCACAGCGGTAAAAAAGTCACCCTCTTTCCCTATCGTTTTGTAGTTAGAATAATATCCATCCTCTCCATACAACCACTCATCAAAATACTCACTAAATGGTTGCATTCTCTATTTTTCCATAAATCTCTAGGAGTTCTATTTGTTTCTCTATCTCAAAAATTTCAAGATTAAGCTTTTCTCCATCTCGTGAATTTCGTATCACTTGAACATCATCAACAGTTTTAATCCCAACGCTTGCTAACTCTTTATTTTGAGCCAAGAGGTCATTATAAACACCAATATTTTCTTTTGTAAGGGTAAGTTTAGAGTCAAGCATAGCGATTTTTAACTCTTGTGTTTTAAAGAAATTATCCTCTTTAGTTTTTAAAATCTCTAAATCTTGTTTTGATTTAAGATACTCAGCTTTTGCTGCACCTGTTTTTGCATAATAGTTATAATCAAGTGGGATATTTATTTCAAAACCAGTAAAAGAAGTAGTGTCCTCACTTGCTTTATGGTCTATAGAATATTTTCCATTAATGGAAACACTTGGAAGATAATTTGATTTTGTAATGTCTTCTTGATCCTTTTTACTCTCTATATCAATTTGTGTTTTTAAAATCTCCAAATTTTTTTCATCAAACTCTTGTCTCTCAACTTTTGATAAAATTGGTAATTCGACTTTGTAAGGGTCAAGTGTTGAGATATTTTTAAAATTATTTATATACTGCATTTTTGTAAATTCTAGTTCTAAAAGCTTTGTATTGAGTGAATTTTTTGTCAAAATAGCATTATTTAAAAATGAAATATCAAGCAATCCATTTGTTACACTCTCTTTTTTAATTCGTAAATCTATCCTTGCATTATCAAGTGAAAGTTTTTGTTGTGCTATTTGTAAATCAATTTTTTTGATATTGTAAACAAGTTCATAAGCATCTTTGATAAGTTTCTTCTTTGCTGATTCAATAGAAATCTTACTTGAAGATTTGATGTTTTCAGCATATTTCATAGTGCTTTCTATTCCACCACTTTTAAAAATTGGCTGACTAATCATAATATATGATTTACTGTCATATTTTTGAGTTGGTATTTCATTGTAGTCAGTATAGGTATAGTTAAGATTAATTGGCTTTAACCACTGATATTTTGTAGCTTCACTATCTTGCACTGCTTTCTCTTTTTGAAGTTCTAGTGAACTTTTTTGAGCCTCTGATAATATTTCAGCTCCAAATAATGTCGCTCCAAACAATAAAAATGTCCCTGCATATTTAGATATTTTTAATTGCATTTTCTAACCTTTCAAATCCCAGATTTATCTCTTTTTTTGTGATAGTAAGAGGTGGTAAAAATCGTAAAGTGCTTCTTCCACTTTTAAGTACCAGCACACCTTCACTAAATCCACTTGATACTATCTTACCAAGAGTTTCATCATCAATGATTTTAATCCCTCTCATAAGTCCAATTCCAGTTGTAAATTCCATTTTATCTTTGTATTTTTTAACAAGGTTTTTAAGTTTTTTATCAAAATAAGCTATCGTTTTATCTAAACTTCCATCTTTTTTGCATTTTTCTAAAATATTTAAAACTTCAATCCCAGCCCTTGTAACTAAATAATTTCCACCAAAAGTGCTTCCATGGTCTCCAGCAGTAAGTAAGTTTTTATGTTTTGTAAGAATTGCCCCTATTGGAACTCCACCGCCAAGTCCTTTTGCAAGAGTTACAATATCAGGCTCTATATCATAAAGTTTTGAAGTTAAAAATTCTCCACTTCTAAATACACCTGTTTGTACTTCATCAACAATTAATAGAATATCTTTCTCTTTAAGATATGCAGCTAACTCTTGTATCTCCTCTTTTTTAAATGGACTCACTCCACCCTCACCTTGGATAAGTTCAAGCATAACAGCCACTGTTTCATTATCGATAGTTGCATAGATATCTTTAATAGTTGGAACAAACACAAAACCATCTGGATATGGAGCAAAGAAATCACTATGAAATTTTGCTTGACCTGTTGCTTTTACTGTTGCTATCGTTCTTCCATGAAAAGAGTGTTCGAGAGTGATAATTTTATATCTTTTATTTTCAAACTTAGTTCGACCATATTTTCTTGCTATTTTTATAGCACCCTCATTTGCTTCTGCTCCACTGTTTGAGAAAAACACACCTACATCATACCCTGCAAGTTGGTTGATTTTTTGGGCTAAAAGTGCTTGAGGTTCAATGGCAAAAAGATTTGAGATATGAGTAATATTTTTTACTTGTTTATAAATAGTATTGGCTACTTTTTTATTTCCATGACCAACAGAAACAACACCAATACCACTTGTAAAATCGATGTAGTCTTTTTTATTGTCGTCAAATAGCGTTGCATTTTTCCCTTTTGTGAAGTTTACATAATTTCTAGCATAAGTTTGTAATACATAATTTTTATCAATAGTTTCTAAAGTCATCGATTATCCCTTCAAGGTAGTTTTTTAAAAATAGTTTGGATTATATCCATATTTTTATAAGAA
>RRZT010194282.1_pt1 | contig 16733 bp, 15 predicted proteins | sample 2165551 | NCBI WGS metagenome assembly RRZT01 (sample SAMN10456910, study PRJNA506462) | wastewater metagenome | biome: wastewater; feature: sludge; material: wastewater sludge; isolation source: wastewater sludge with Escherichia coli K12::gfp cells carrying plasmid... | place: USA: Moscow, Idaho...
AACGTGGTGCTCTACGACAACCTCACGGGCCTCGAGACGCTCTACTTCTTCGCCGACCTGAAGGCCGTGCCGCGCCGCGAATGCGCCGCCCTGCTCGACAAGGTGGGGCTCGCCCACGCCGCCGGGCGCCGCGTGCGGGAGTATTCGAAAGGAATGCGCCAGCGCCTCGGCTTTGCCCAAGCCCTGCTCGGCACGCCACGCCTGCTGTTCCTCGACGAGCCCACCACCGGCCTCGACCCCGGCGCGATCCGCGACTTCTACCGCATCCTGCGCGAACTCAAGGGCGAAGGCGTGACGATGGTGCTCACCTCCCACATCCTCGCCGAGATCCAGGAGCGGGTCGACCGCCTCGCCATCATGGAAGGCGGCCTGATCCGCGCCACCGGCACAGTGCAAACCCTGCGCGAGGCCATGAACCTGCCACTGACCCTGGAGATCGCCGGCGGCGCCGGCCTCGCCGAGCAGGTCAGCCGGGTGCTCGAAGGCATGGCCATCGAGAGCATCGAGGAAGCCGGCAGCGTGCTGCACATCCGCCTCCCCCGCGAGGCCAAGATGCCCGCCCTGGCCCGGCTCGCCACCCTCGGCGACACCATGCGCGACCTGCGCGTACGCGAACCGTCCCTCGAAGACGTGTTCTTCGGATACCGCAATGGATGATGGGTAATGGATAGTGGGGAATGGGAAGTCGGAAACCCACCCCCAATTCACGCCTCCCACTCCCTACTCCCCCAAAAAACATGCTCTCCATCGACTTCAGACAAATCGCCATCGTCGCCGGCAAGGAGTTCTGGGACCGCATCCGCAACCGCTGGGTGCTCGCCGTCGCGCTGGTGTTCACCGCCTTCGCGCTGGTGATCGCCTACTTCGGCGCGGCCCAGCAAGGCGCGGTGGGCTTTCGCAGCATCGAGGTCACCATCGCCTCGCTGGTCAGCCTGGTGATCTACCTCATCCCGCTGATCGCCCTGATCCTCGGCTTCGACGCCGTGGTCGGCGAGCGCGAGCGCGGCTCCCTCGACCTGCTCCTCACGCTGCCGATCACCCGGCGGGAGCTCATCCTCGGCAAATACACCGGCCTCGCCGCGGCGCTCACCTTCTCGACCATCGCCGGCTTCGGCGCCGTCGGCCTCATCCTGTCGCCGCAGCTCAACCTCACCGCCCTCTTCCACTACGCCGGCTTCATGTTCTCGGCGATCCTCCTCGGCCTCGCCTTCCTGAGCCTGGCGGTGATGCTGTCGGTATTCGCCTCGGATCGCACCCGCGCCTCCGGTCTCGCCATCGGCACCTGGTTCTTCTTTGTACTGGTCTTCGACCTCCTGATCCTCGGCATGCTGGTCGTCACCGCCGGCGACTATGGCGGCGCGGGGTTCCCCTACCTGCTGCTGCTCAACCCGGCCGACGTCTTCCGCGTGCTCAACGTCTTCACCCTCGACGAAGTGCGCACGCTCTACGGCCTCGCCACCGTCTTCCCCGAAGCCCTGAGCAACCCGACCATCCTCGGCGGCGTCATGCTGGGCTGGATCGTCGGCCCGCTGGCCGTCGCCATCTGGAGATTCGAACGATGAGATTCCCGCTCCCCACCCACCGTCTGGCTCGCCACACCGTCGCCCTCCTCGTGGCCGCGAGCATGCTCGCAGCCTGCGGCAAGACCGCCGACGCACCGGTGGCACCCAAGGAGATCGCCCAGGACACCTACTGCGCCCTCGACGGCATGCTGCTGGCCGACTACCCCGGCCCGAAGGCGCAGATCCACTACGACGGCTCGCCGGCGCCCGATTTCTTCTGCGACACCATGGAGATGTTCTCCCTGCTCCTCAAGCCCGAGCAGGCCCGCAAGGTGGCTGCCGCCTACGTTCAGGCCATGGACCAGACCGACTGGAACCAGCCCAAGGGCGCCTGGATCGACGCCAAAAAAGCCTTCTACGTCGTGGGCTCCAGGAAGCGCGGCGCGATGGGTCCGACCATTCCCTCCTTCGCCACCCGTGAAGGCGCCCAGGCCTTCGCCGACAAGGAAGGCGGCAAGGTGCACCCCTTCGCCGAGATCACCTCCGACATGGCCCGCCTCGACGGCGGCGCCCTGCACGACCAGAGGATGTGAGCATGGACCCGTTCTACACCGACATCGCTCCCGACGACGCCATCGAGATCGAGCAACTCGCCCGCCTGATGTACGACTTGCGCAGCGCCCGCGACAAGCTGCTCTCCGAGCTCGGCGCTGCCGATGCCGCCGAGGTGCTCGACCGCATCCGCTCGGGCCAGCTCCCCGAGCACCCGGCCTACGAACAATACCTGTCGCTCTGCATCCTTGCAGACCTCCAAACCCAGGTCCGCAGCGACCTCGCGATCCGCGTCAAGGAAAGCCGCAAACAATGAGCCAGCATCTCGACCTCGCCGCCCAGATCGAGGAACACTTTGGGCCCCACCTGGAGACGCCGGTGGACGTCAAGTACGACGCCCTGATTGCACATTTCAGCAACGGCGTGACCCTCGAAGCCCGCATCGCCGCTCAGGACGCCTACACCATCGCCTGGGCCTGGGGCGAAGCGGAATTCCGCATCGACTCCGCCCCGCTCCACCCGGAGCTGCCCACCCGTCCCAACCACCTGCACACCGCCGACGGCCGATTGAGCGCCGACCCGCTCACACGCACCGACGCGAGCCCGTGGAGCAACCTGCAGCGTGTCATCGCCACTCTTCTCGACGACCCGCTTCTGGAAAAACTCACTACCGGAGGCCGAGCATGAACCGACTGCTGTCCGCCCTTCTCGCCACCCCGCTCCTCGCCAGCGGGCTTCTGGTGGCAATGCCGACCGCCGCCGCGGCCGCCGATCTTTCGCCCCAGTACGTCCAGCGCTCGGCGCGCTGCCCCGTATGCGGCATGTACCCCTACCGAACCCCCAACTGGACGGGCCAGATCGTCTTCAACGACCAGACTGCCAGCAGTTTCGACTCACCGGTGGACATGTTCCGCTTTCTCAACAACATGCCGCTCTTCGACAAGCAGCACAAGCTGGGCGACATCGGCGCCATCTACGTGGCCGATTACGGCACCAAGGCCTGGGCAGATGCACGCAAAGCCTTCTTCGTCCATGGCTCGAGCGCCCGCGGCCCCATGAATGACCCCAACCTTCCCGCCTTCGCCACACGCGAAGCCGCCGACGCCTTTGCAAAAGCCAACGGTGGCAAGGTTCTGGCGTTCGGAGAGGTCACCCGGGAGATCATCAAGAGCCTGAACACCAGCTCTCACAACCATTGACACGGGTGGGATCGTCGAGAGACTCGTCGCCCAGGGGAGACCGGGAGGCGTCCCGACACACTCAAGGGTGGAAGGCACTTCCAGCAATGCCGAGCACGTACCCGACGCTCCAGGGGCTCGATTGAGTCCAGGGCCGACCCTTTAGCCAATCCCTGACGCACTCCGCGCCTATTCCCCAAGGCAAAGTCCGGCTCCCGTGCGTGGCAATCAGAACACCCTGCCTCCCCTCGCCCACCTTCCGCCAATAAAAAACCGACCGCAATGCGGCCGGCTTCCCTTGTCCGGGAGCTGGTGACCGCTCCCTGACGAGGTGACTTTTGCGATACCGAGTTACTGCGACTTCGCTACCATGAAGTCGACGATCACCTTGATCTCGTCGTCACTCAGGGCAGGGTTTCCACCCTTTGCCGGCATTGCACCCTTGGCGCCATTGAAGCCTTCGATCGCGTGCTTGTAGAGGGTGTCCGCCCCCTGGGCGATGCGCGGGCCCCAATCGGCCTTGTCGCCGAGCTTGGGAGCACCTGCGACACCTGTCTGGTGGCACATGGCGCAAGTCTTCTTGAACAGCTCCGCGCCCTTGCCGCCATCGGCAGCCGCATCGGCGACGGGAGCCGCGGGCGCAGACGCAGCCACGGGCGGCGGTGCATCAGTCTTGGGCGCCTCAGACTTGCCACAGGCAGCCAGCAGGCCGACGAACAGGAGAGGCAACAGCTTCTTCGTATGCATGATCATCTGATATCACTCTGAGTTGGGTGAGAACGCTGACGCGTCCGACCAGACAAATACTATTCTCCCGACCCGCAATCAGGCATTGACCCGCATCAACTGATAATCCGCGTCCATCTACCTCGGAGAATGGCAAAGCGTCGATGCAACCCTAGACGAGACCGGAGCCGGCAAGCCCGACTTATCGCTGCCTCGGCAGAATAATTTCAGGCCCGTAAACGAAACGCGGCGACCTTTTCCAGGCCGCCGCATTAATTACAGGATGCTGCTCACTGCCAAGGCAGCGCGCCGAAACCGCGCATCAGAACGACTGCAGCATCGACTGATCGCAAATCCACATCACCCAGCCCGGCAGAAGGCCGAGCGCCGCAATGGCGAGAGCATTGAGGGAAAGCGCCACACGCATCGAAGCAGGCGTTGCGATCGGCGAGGAATCCTGGGGCTCATCAAAGAACATCACCTTGACGACGCGCAGATAGTAGAAAGCACCGATCAGCGACATCATCACTGCGAACACTGCGAGCCACTTGTACCCAGAAGCAACAACAGCCAGCAGCACCGAGAACTTCGCATAGAAGCCGATGAAGAACGGGATACCTGCCATCGAGAACATGACGATGGCCATCATGCCGGCGAACCACGAACTGCGCTTGTTGAGCCCCTTCAGATCGTCAAGGGTTTCGGCATCGAAACCTGCACGGGACAACACGAGCAGCACGCCGAATGCCGCTAGGCTCATGAGCACGTACGAGAAGACATAGAACATCGCCGAGCTGTACGCATTGAGCGCGAAATGCCGGTCACCCTCCACGACGCCGGACACCAGGCCCAGAAGCATGAAACCCATGTGGGAGATGCCGGAATAACCAAGCATACGCTTGAGGTTGGGTTGCGCGATCGCCGCGATATTCCCCAGCGCAATCGACATGACCGCCAGGAACATCAACATCGACTGCCACTGATCGGCGAGTTCGAAGAGACCATTCACAAGCAGGCGCATTGCCATGCCGAAGGCAGCAATCTTCGGAGCTGTCGCAATCAGCAGGGTGACCGAGGTCGGAGCACCTTGGTAGACGTCCGGAATCCACATGTGGAAGGGAACGACACCAAGCTTGAACGCAAGGCCAGCCACAACAAACACCAGACCGAACATCAGCACCGTCTTGTCACCGCCCTGATGGTAGATGGCCTGGGCGATGCGGGAAAGCTCAAGACTGCCGGTCGCACCATAAAGCATGGACATGCCATAAAGCAGCAGACCAGACGCCAGAGCACCCAGCACGAAATACTTCATCGCCGCCTCGGTTGCCCGTGCCGAATCACGCTGAGTGGCAACCAGCGCGTAAAGCGAAAGGGACAGGAGTTCAAGACCGAGGTAGAGGGTCAGGAAGTGATTGGCAGCAATCATAACCATCATGCCCAGCGTCGCATAAATCACGAGCATGTAGTACTCGGTCGACTCGATCTTGCGATCGCCGATGTAACTGCGCGAGTACAGCAACACCACGGACACGGCGATATAGACCATCAGCTTGAGGAAGTCACCCATCAGGTCATCAACGTACATGTTGGTGAACGTCAGCGTGACTCGCCCATCCATGGTGTAGACCGTGACAAAGGCTGCACCCAGCAGGATGAACTGCGTCAGGTAATACGAGAGGCTTCGTGAATTCTTGAGGAAGGTGCCGGTCATCAGAACGACGAACGACATCGCAACCACGAAGAGCTCCGCCGCGGCGGGATAGAAATCCGGAATAACAAAGTTCATCTTGAGATCACAATCCGATGGTTTCGTCTCTGCTACCTGAGATCCGAGTTTGCTCACGGCAACGTGCTTAAGCAGGTCAGTCACAGAGGCGTGCATGACCTCGGTTACGGGGAAGGGATAGATCCCCATGGCCAAAACACAGATCGCGAGAACGGAGAGGAACGCAAATTCCCGCCCATTGAGGTCCGTGAGTTCCGACACATGATGATTGGTGATCGCACCAAACACGACACGCTTGTACATCCATAGTGTGTAGGCAGCACCGACGATCAGCGTGGTTGCCGCAGCGAAGCCAACCCAGAAGTTGTATTTCACCGCACCCAGCGCAACCATGAACTCGCCAACAAAACCCGAGGTTGCAGGCAAGCCGGAGTTAGCCATCGCGAACAGCATAAAGAAAGCAGCAAACTTCGGCATCACGTTGACGACACCGCCATAGTCGGCGATCTGGCGCGAATGCATGCGATCGTAGAGGACACCGATAGACGCGAACATTGCCCCGGATACAAAACCGTGGGAAATCATCTGCACCAGCGCGCCTTCAATACCCAGGGGATTGAAGATGAAAAAGCCGAGAGTAACGAAACCCATGTGGGAGATCGAAGAATACGCCACGAGCTTCTTCATGTCGGTCTGAACAAGGGCCACGAAACCGATGTAGATCACAGCAATCAGCGAAAGCGTGATGATCATCGGCGCGAGGGCCAGGCTTGCGTCGGGAGCGATAGGCAGCGAAAAACGCAGGAAGCCATAAGCACCAAGCTTCAGACCGATTGCTGCCAGCACGATGGAGCCACCGGTGGGCGCCTCGACGTGGGCGTCGGGCAGCCAGGTGTGCACCGGGAACATCGGGACCTTTACCGCGAAGGACGCCAGCAGGAACCAGAAAATCCAGGTCTGATCCCACATGCCGAGCTTCAGCTTGTGCCAGTCGAGGATGCTGAAGCTGCCACCGGACTCCATGAACAGATAAAGCAGCGCGACAAGCATCAGCAGAGAGCCTGCCAGAGTGTAGAGGAAGAACTTGACCGCTGCATACACGCGGTTTGCCCCGCCCCACACGCCGATGATGATGAAAAGCGGGATCAGCGATGCCTCGAAGAAGACATAGAACAGGATACCGTCGAGCGCACTGAAGATGCCGTTGATCAACCCGGACATGATCAGGAAAGCCGCCATGTACTGGGCAACCTTTTCCTGGATCACTTCCCAGCCCGCCACGACGACAATCACCGTGATGAAGCTGTTGAGCAACACAAAGAGTACGGAGATCCCATCTACGCCGAGTGCGTAATTGATGTTGAAGCGAGGAATCCAGCTATATGTCTCGGTGAACTGCATTGCGCTCGTCGAGACATCGAACAACGTGTAGAGCGGAATGCTGACCGCCAGCCCAGCCAAGGCCGCTGCAATCGCAACGAACCTGGCGAGCGATGCGTTGCGATCGGACCCGGTGGCGAGCGCGAGAAGGCCACCAACAATTGGAACCCAAATCGCTAGGCTGAGGAATGGAGTATCCGTCATTTCTACTTTCCGTTCTATGCACCTTGTAGCGGCGCTCAAATCCCTAAACTACGAAAATCTCTCGATACCGCAAGCTGAATCAAGCGCGATTGAACCAGAAGGTCAGCAGCACGAACACCCCGACAATCATCGAGAAGGCGTACTGGTAGATGTACCCGCTCTGGAAAAGCTTGGACAGTTGCGCGATCACGCCAACCAGTTTGGCGGAGCCATTCACGACCATGCCGTCGATCAAGGTCTGATCACCGACCTTCCACAGGCCGCGACCGAGCAGACGCGCACCACCCGCAAAGAAGATCTCGTTGAACTTGTCGAAGTAGTACTTGTTTTCGAGCAGGGTATGAATCGGCTTGAACGTCTTCATGATGGCAGCCGGAATCGCCGGCATCTTCATGTAGAACAGCCAGGCAACCGCCACGCCCGCCATCGCGAGGAAGAATGGCAGAGTCGTCAGGCCGTGAACCGCCATGCCGACGGCTCCGTGGAACTCCTCACCCAGCTCGGCCATGACCGGATGGCTCTCGGAGAAATGGATCACGCCCTTGAAGAAGCTGCCGAACAGCATTGGCTCGATCGTGAAGAAGCCGATAAGCACGGACGGAATGGCAAGCAGCACAAGGGGAACGGTGACAACCCAGGGCGACTCGTGGGGCTTCTGGCCCGGCGCGAGACCATGGTGATGCTCATCGTGACCGTGGTCGTCGTCGGCATGAGCTGAAGCGTGGTCATCATGCGCGTCGTGGTGGTGCTCGACGGCCTTACCGAAACGCTCTTCACCGTGGAAAACCAGAAAATACATCCGGAATGAATAGAAGGCGGTAACGAATACACCTGCGATCACGCAGAAGTAGGCATAACCCGCACCAGGAATGTGGGACAGCTGAACCGCCTCGATGATCGAGTCCTTCGAGTAGAAGCCCGACAGGAAAGGAAAGCCGATCAGCGCCAACGAGCCCAGCAGCGACGTGATCCAGGTAACGGGCATGTACTTCCACAGGCCGCCCATGTTGCGCATGTCCTGATCGTGGTGCATGCCGATGATCACGGAGCCAGCACCCAGGAACAGCAGGGCCTTGAAGAAGGCGTGGGTCATCAGGTGGAAGACCGCCGCGGAGTACGCAGAGACACCGAGCGCGACAGTCATGTAACCGAGCTGCGAAAGCGTCGAATAAGCAACGACCCGCTTGATGTCGTTTTGAACGATGCCGAGGAAGCCCATGAACAGGGCCGTCGTTGCGCCGATCACGAGCACGAAGGAAAGCGCAGCCTCGGAAAGCTCGAAGAGCGGAGACATGCGCGCCACCATGAAGATACCTGCAGTGACCATCGTCGCCGCGTGAATCAGCGCAGAAATCGGGGTCGGACCTTCCATGGAGTCAGGCAGCCAGACATGCAGCGGCACCTGGGCAGACTTGCCCATCGCACCGATGAACAGGCCGATACAGATCGCGGTAATCAGGGGCCAGCCGGTTTCCGGAACGGTCATGGTCGCAAGCGCAGGAGCCTTGGCGAACACTTCCGCGTAGTTGAGCGTGCCCGCAAAGGCAGCGATCAGACCGATACCCAGCAGGAAGCCGAAGTCACCCACACGGTTGACCAGGAAAGCCTTCATGTTCGCGAAGATCGCGGTGGGCCGGGTATACCAGAAACCAATCAGCAGATAAGACACCAGACCCACAGCTTCCCAGCCGAAGAACAGCTGGAGGAAGTTGTTGGACATGACCAGCATCAGCATCGAGAACGTGAACAGCGAGATGTAGCTGAAGAAACGCTGATAACCAGGATCTTCGGACATGTAGCCGATCGTGTAGAGGTGCACCATCAGCGACACGAAGGTCACGACGAGCATCATCATGACGGTCAGCGTGTCGATCAGAAAACCGACCTCGAAAGTGATGCCCCCGCTCGTAGCCCAGGTGTACAAAGTGCCGTTGAAGGTGTTCCCGGCCTGAACGTCCTGAAATACGAACACCGAGCCCACGAAGGCGGTGGCTACGCCGAGGATCGTCACGACGTGCGCACCGCGCCGCCCAACGACCTTCCCGAACAGGCCGGCCACGATGGCACCGAACAGCGGTGCCAGTGGAACCAGCAGATAGAGTTTTTGCATCTCCGTCATCGAAACGCTTCCTTATCCCTTGAGACTGTCCAGATCATCGACGTGAATCGTCCGTAGATTACGGAACAGAGCCACGAGAATAGCCAAACCGATTGCGGACTCTGCCGCCGCCACAGTCAAGATGAAAAACACAAAGATCTGACCCGCTGCGTCACCCAGGTAGTAGGAAAACGCAACGAAATTCACGTTGACCGCAAGCAGCATCAATTCGATGGCCATCAGCAGCACGATCAGGTTCTTCCGGTTGAGGAAGATACCAACAACACTGATGGCAAAAAGAATCGCGCCAAGGATCAAGTAATGAGACAAGGAAAGCATCTGAAATCCTCTCTAAAGCCGCTCGCCGACCTTATTCTTTTTCAGCGTCCATCGAGACGATGCGCACCCGATCGTCGCGCTTCACCGCGATCTGCTTGGCAGGATCCAGGGTCTTGACGCTCTTGCGCTTGCGCAACGTCAGTGCGACCGCCGCGATCATCGCCACCAGAAGAACGATGGAAGCCAACTCGAACGGATACACATAATCCGTGTAGAGAAGTCGCCCAAGCTCCTTCGTGTTGCTGTAGCCCGCCGGGAAATCGCCGGGTTGCGGAACGCGATCAAGCCCAAAGTAACGGCTGCCCAGCACGACGACCATCTCAGCAAGCATGAGAACGCCGATCAAGGCGCCGATGGGCAAATAACTCCAGAAACCCTGACGAATCCGCTCAAGATTGATGTCCAGCATCATCACGACGAACAGGAAGAGCACCATCACCGCACCGACATACACCATCACCAGGGCGATAGCCAGAAACTCCGCGTGCAGGAGCATCCAGATGCCACCCGCGGAGAAGAACGCCAACACGAGAAAAAGCGCGGCATGCACCGGGTTCTTCGCGGTGATCACTCTCAGCGAGGCCAGAACCACGACCGTCGAAAGAAAGTAGAAGACTACAGCCTGGAAATCCATAAATGCATCTCGCAAAAGTAAATCACCCTGCCCTAGGCAGTTTACCGATACTTGGAATCAGCCTCACGATCCTTGGCGATCTGGGCTTCATTCCGATCGCCAACGGCCAAGAGCATCTGCTTCGTGTAGTACAAATCCCCCCGGACTTCACCGTGATACTCGAAGATCCGGGTTTCGACGATCGCGTCCACTGGACAGGCTTCTTCGCAGAAACCGCAGAAAATGCACTTCGTCAGATCGATGTCATATCGGCTGGTGCGACGCGTACCGTCGTCGCGCTGCTCGGATTCAATCGTGATCGCCATCGCCGGGCAGATCGCCTCGCAAAGCTTACAGGCGATACAGCGTTCCTCACCGTTCGGATAGCGACGCAGTGCATGCAATCCACGGAATCGGGGGCTTTGCGGCGTCTTTTCTTCAGGAAACTGTACGGTAATCTTTCTTGCGAAGAAATGCCTGCCCGTCAATGCCATGCCCTTGACGAGTTCCTTTAGGAAAAGGCTTCCTACGTAATCTTTCATAGATCCCATTTGAGAGCCCTCACTTCCAGATCGACAACGGAGACATAATCCAGACGGCAACGACTACCACCCAGAACAAGGTCAAGGGAATGAAGACCTTCCAGCCCAACCGCATGATGTGGTCGTAGCGGAAACGGGGGAAGGTCGCCCGGAACCACAAGAAAAGGAACAGGATGAACGACGTCTTAAGCGCCAGCCAGACGAAACCATCAGGGAGGAAGCCCACCGGAGAGAGCCATCCACCGAGGAAGAGGATCGACGTGAGCGCAGACACCAGGATCATGTTGGCGTATTCACCGAGGAAGAACAGCGCGAACGCCATCCCCGAGTACTCCACCATGTGACCCGCAACGATCTCGGATTCGCCTTCCACCACGTCGAACGGAGCACGGTTGGTCTCAGCGATACCGGAAATCAGATAAACGATGAACATCGGGAAAAGCGGAATCCAGTTCCAGCTCAGCACACTGAGCCCCATATCGGCGAACTGCCCCTTGTTCTGGTTATTGACGATGTCAGTGAGGTTGAGACTCGACGAGATCATCAGAACACAGACGAGGGCGAAACCCATCGCAATTTCGTAGGACACCATCTGCGCCGCAGCTCGCATGCCGCCGAGAAACGCGTACTTGGAGTTGGATGCCCACGCGGCGATGATGACGCCGTAAACCTCGATCGATGTGATGGCCAGCAGGAACAGAAGACCTGCGTCCACATTGCCGATCACCCAGCCCTCAGAGAAGGGAATGACCGCCCAGGCGGCAAGCGCAGGCCCGAGGGCCAGGACCGGACCAATGATGAAGAGCCCCTTGTTTGCACCCGACGGAATGATGATTTCCTTGAGCAGCAGCTTGACGCCGTCAGCGATCGGCTGAAGCAGGCCGTAAGGACCCACACGATTGGGGCCAATACGAACCTGCATGTAGCCGATCACCTTACGCTCGGCGAGCGTCAGATAAGCAACACAGAGAAATAGAGGCGCGATGATCCCGACGATCTTCAGAAGGGACCAGACCAGAGGCCAAGCCGATCCAAAGAACTGCGCGACCGGTTCAATGTAGGATTCCATCAGATACGCTCCACGCTGACTTCACCACCGAGGCTACCGAGGCCCCAGGTGCTGGAATGGGCGCCAGCAAGGCGCACGCACCCCTCGGCGACCCCGTCGTCTTCCACCACACTGACCGTGGCGGTGCCGGATGCCGACCGCACGATGACGCGATCACCTGCCCCGCAACCCACCGACTTCAAGGTCGCGGCGCACATCCGGGCCTGAGGTTGCTCGGAATCCTTGGCAGCCTGCAGCGGAGCGGAGCGCCGAACGAGGGGATCAGCAAAATGAATCGGAATATCGGCCACTCGCTGCAAACCCTTCGGCCTTTCCGCGAGACTAAGCTCATCGACAGCAAGCCCGTTGTCCAGCCTGGAGGAATCGAGCGAGCCTGCAGCACCGAGGACCTGCGCACGAACGGACTCGACGTTCTCATAGGAGAAACCGGACAGCCCAAGGGCCTCGCCGAGCACGCGGAGGACCTTCCAGCCCGGACGCGAATCACCCGCGTTCTTGACAACCGGATGGAAGGACTGAACGCGCCCCTCACAGTTTACGAAGGCACCGCCCGTTTCAGTAAAGGGGGACACCGGCAACATCACGTCGGCGTACTCCAGCGCATTCTGCTGCTTGAACGGAGTCAGCATGACCACCATTTCAGCCGAACCAAATGCCTTCCGGGCACTGACGGCATCCTTGAGATCAAACTCGGGTTCGAGTCCGAGAAGCATGTATGCCTTCAAGGGAGACGCCAACATCTCCGATGCATTCTTGCCGGACACATCTCCGAACGGCACTGCACCTGCCACATACCCGCCAACGCTGTTGGCAGCTTCGCCCAGCACACCGAAGCGAGCACCGCACAGACGCGCGACTTCCGAAGCAAGCGCATGCAAGGCTGCGCCTTCCTGATGCTGAACGGCGTAATTGCCAATCCAGACAGCAACACGTCGACCGGAACCCAGGCTACGAGCAATCGCGAGTGCCTCGTCATCGACCTGCACGCCATCGACCACTGCCTGGAATTCGGGCGACAAGGCAACCCCACCCTGCTCTACCAAAGCTTTTGCCACCTTCGCGAGAGCCGTACTCATTTCGGAGGGTGCGACGCAAACCTGGTTCTGGACGGCAAACTGCCAGTCATCGAAGGCAGGGTTCAGCGCACTTACCTTCAAACCCTTCTTGACGGCCTGACGCACGCGCTGCGCGACGAGAGGATGATCCTTGCGGAAGAAGCTGCCGACGACGAACAAACGGTCCAGACCAGCGATCTCGGCAACGGGCATTCCGAGCCACGGCGCACCCTTCATGCGACCATCGGCGGAGAAGTCGGATTGCCGGAGTCGGAAGTCCACGTTGCCGGAACCAAGGCCACGAACAACGGACTGAAGCAGGAAGAGTTCCTCGAGGGTGCTGTGAGGCGAAGCCAGGGCGCCGATGGAGTCCGGACCGTGCTCGGTGCGGATGCCTTTCAGGCCACGTACGACATAGTCCATCGCCGTCTGCCAATCGGTTTCGATCCACGAACCGCCTTGCTTGACCATCGGCCGGGTAAGACGATCGTCGCCATTGAGGCCTTCGTAGGAGAAACGATCCTTGTCTGACAGCCAGCACTCATTGACCGCTTCGTTCTCGAGCGGAAGCACACGCTTCACCACATCGTGCTTGACCTGGACGATCAGGTTGCTGCCGAGCGAATCGTGCGGGCTGATCGACTTCCGACGGGACATTTCCCAGGCTCGGGCCGCAAAACGGAAAGGCTTGGAGGTCAGCGCGCCAACCGGACACAGGTCGATGATGTTGCCGGAAAGCTCGGAATCCACCGTCTTCTCGACGAAGGGCATAATTTCCGCGTGCTCGCCGCGAAACGCCTGTCCGAGTTCCATCAGACCGGCGATTTCAGTGGTGAAACGAACACAGCGGGTGCAGTTGATGCACCGCGTCATGTCCGTCGACACCAGAGGACCAAGATTCTTGTTACCCACGACCCGCTTCTCTTCCTCGTAGCGGGACTGGGCTCCACCATAACCGACGGAAAGATCCTGCAACTGACACTCACCACCCTGATCGCACACCGGGCAATCCAGCGGGTGGTTGATGAGCAGGAATTCCATCACCCCTTTTTGGGCCTTCACAGCCTGCTCGGAGTGAGTCCATACCTTCATGCCATTGGTCACGGGCGTGGCACAAGCCGGCAGGGGCTTGGGTGCCTTCTCGACCTGCACAAGACACATGCGACAGTTGGCCGCAATCGAGAGCTTCTTGTGGTAGCAGAAATGGGGCACATAGGCTCCAACCGTCGCAGCGGCCTCCATGACCGTGCTGCCGTCAGGAACCTGCAACTGCTTTCCGTCAATTTCGATTTCTAGCATGTCGAGCCTACGCTACGTAAATCTTGCTGCCTTCATACTGCACCTGCGGCGGTACGAGACACTTTTTGTGTTCGATATGGAATGCGAATTCATCACCGAAATGCTTGATGAAGCTCTGCACCGGCATGGATGCCGCATCGCCCAGAGCGCAAATGGTGCGCCCCATGATGTTGGCGGTGACACTGTTCAACAGATCGAGATCATCGGGACGCCCGAGACCGTTCTCGATACGATGAACCACCCGATAGAGCCAACCCGTGCCTTCGCGACACGGCGTGCATTGTCCGCACGACTCTTCGAAATAGAAGTACGACAGACGCTCGAGCGCCTTGACCATGCAGGTGCTTTCATCCATCACGATGACTGCACCGGAACCCAGCATGGACCCCGCCTTGGAAATCGAGTCGTAGTCCATGGTGCAATCCATCATCACAGCACCAGGCAACACCGGAGCGGAAGAACCACCCGGGATCACCGCCTTCAGCTTACGACCGCCCCGCATGCCCCCAGCCATCTCGAGGAGCACCGAGAAAGGCGTACCGAGTGGGATTTCGTAATTACCCGGCTTATTGACGTGGCCCGACACGGAGAACAGCTTGGTGCCCCCGTTGTTGGGCTTGCCGAGCGCCAGGAACGCATCACCACCTTCACGGATGATGTAGGGGATGGACGCGAAAGTCTCGGTGTTGTTGATCGTCGTCGGCTTGCCATACAAACCGAAACTGGCGGGGAAAGGCGGCTTGAAACGCGGCTGCCCCTTCTTGCCTTCGATCGACTCGAGCAGGGCAGTTTCTTCCCCGCAGATATAGGCGCCGTAACCATGGTGAGCAAAGAGTTCGAAGCTGAAATCCGAGCCAAGGATGTTGCGCCCCAAAAGACCCGCCTCACGCGCCTCGGCGAGTGCCTCTTCGAAACGGTCGTAGACCTCGAAAATCTCACCGTGAATGTAGTTGTAGCCCCGCTCGCAGCCCATCGCGTAGCCAGCGATGATCATGCCCTCGATTACGGTATGCGGGTTGTATCGGAGAATATCCCGATCCTTGAAGGTGCCAGGCTCGCCCTCGTCGGAATTACAGGCAATGTACTTCGCACCGGGGAACGCCCTCGGCATGAAGCTCCACTTGAGGCCGGTCGGGAAGCCAGCGCCACCACGACCGCGCAAACCAGACTTCTTGACTTCACCAATAATCTCATCGGCCGGCATCTTCTGAGCGATGATCTTTTTCAATGCCTCGTAGCCGCCACGCTTGACGTAATCAGCCAGGCGCCAGGTCCGGTCACCATCGAGGTCGGCGAGGATAATCCCTTGAGAACTCATTTTTGAAGATCAGCCAGGAGTTGATCGATTTTTTCTTCGGTCATCCAACTACACATCCGATGGTTGTTCACCAGCAACACCGGAGCATCACCGCAAGCGCCCATGCACTCGCCCTCCTTCAGCGTGAACTTTCCATCGGGAGTCGTCTCGTTGAAGTCGATGCCCAATTTTTTCTTGATGTAATCCGCCGCATGCACGCCGCCGGACAACGCACACGGCAGGTTGGTACACACCGTGATCTTGCGTGCTCCAACAGGAGCGAGGTCGTACATGTTGTAGAAGCTTGCCACCTCGTAAACAGCCATGGGCGGCATGCCGAGATACTTCGCGACGAACTCGATGGTCTCGTTTGCCAGCCATCCCTTTTCCTGCTGCGCGATTCTGAGGGCAGACATCGACGCTGACTGTTTTTGGTCAGCCGGATACTTCGCGATCTCTTGATCAATTTTCTTTAGCGATTCGGGACTCAGCATTTTTTATCCACACTCAGCAGGATGACGACATGGCGAACGATGAGAAGCGACATCAAATCAGCGATCGACGTCTCCAAACACGATGTCCATCGTACCGATGATCGCCACCACGTCCGCAATCATGTGGCCGCGTGACATTTCGTCCATTGCCGAAAGATGAGCAAAACCCGGCGACCGCAACTTGATCCGATAAGGCTTGTTCGCACCATCCGAGACCGCATAAACGCCAAACTCGCCCTTCGGATGCTCAACCGGCGCATACACTTCACCGGGAGGCACATGCATACCTTCAGTGAAGAGCTTGAAATGGTGAATCAGCTCTTCCATGCTGCCCTTCATCCGCTCGCGGGAAGGGGGAGCAACCTTGTGGTTGCTGGAGATCACGGGACCAGAATTCTTCCGCAGCCAGTCGATGCATTGCTTCATGATCCGGTTGGACTGTCGCATCTCCTCGATACGGCATAGATAGCGGTCGTAACAATCGCCTTCCACACCGACAGGGATATCGAAATCGAGCTGGTTATAGACTTCGTAGGGCTGCTTCTTGCGAATATCCCACTCGACACCGGACCCGCGAAGCATTACACCCGTGAAGCCCAAGGCAAGAGCCTTCTCCGGCGAAACGACGCCGATACCAACCGTACGCTGCTTCCAGA
>RRZT011100377.1_pt1 | contig 16733 bp, 17 predicted proteins | sample 2165551 | NCBI WGS metagenome assembly RRZT01 (sample SAMN10456910, study PRJNA506462) | wastewater metagenome | biome: wastewater; feature: sludge; material: wastewater sludge; isolation source: wastewater sludge with Escherichia coli K12::gfp cells carrying plasmid... | place: USA: Moscow, Idaho...
CGACCAGGTCAAGCAATACGCCAAATACACCGACCTGCGCAGCGCCGTCGTGTTTGGCGGCATGGACATGAAGCCACAGGTCGCCGAATTGCGCCGGGGTGTCGAGGTGCTTGTCGCCACGCCCGGCCGTCTGCTGGACCACATCGAGGCCAAGACCGCGGTGCTGAACCAGGTCGAGTACGTGGTGCTCGACGAGGCCGACCGCATGCTCGACATCGGCTTTCTGCCCGATTTGCAGCGCATCCTGAACTACCTGCCCAAGAGCCGCACCACGCTCTTGTTCAGCGCCACCTTCTCGCCCGAGATCAAGCGCCTGGCCGAAAGCTATTTGCAGAACCCGGTGTTCATCGAGGTCGCGCGGCCCAACGCCACCGCCGCCACGGTCGAGCAGCACTTTTACCTGCTCGACGAAGACGACAAGCGCCGCGCCATCCGCCAGGTGCTGAAGGACAAGGAACTGCGCCAGGCCTTCGTCTTTTGCAACAGCAAGCTGGGTACCGCGCGGCTGGCGCGCGCGCTGGAGCGCGACGGCCTGAAAACCACCGCACTCCACGGCGACAAAAGCCAGGACGAGCGCCTGAAATCGCTGGAAGCCTTCAAGCAGGGTGAGGTCGATCTGCTGGTGGCCACCGACGTGGCCGCGCGCGGGCTGGACATCAAGGACGTGCCGGCCGTCTTCAACTACGACGTGCCGTTTCACGCCGAAGACTACGTGCACCGCATCGGCCGCACCGGCCGCGCCGGCGCCTCGGGCGTGGCGGTGACGCTGGTCACCAAGCACGACCAGCGGCTGATGGGCGAGCTGGAGAAACTGCTCAAGACCAAGGTCGAGCTGGAGCACCTGGCGTTCGAGGAAGAAAAGCCGCGCGGGCGCATCAACGATGGCCGCCGCCGCTGGCAGGGCGAGGAAACCGGCGACGCGCGCGACAGCGTGCGGCGCGAGCGCACCGAGCGCCGGCACCCCGAGCGCCGCGCCGCGCCCGCCGCAGCACCGGCCGATCCGTTCTTCAACCAGCCCTACGAAGTGCCCACCGAAGCCGCCGACAACCCGCCGACCTGGGAAAAGGAAGCGCGCCCCACCCGCTCGGGCGTGTCGGCAAACATCAAGCCCAAGCGCAAGGTGGCGGCGCTGTTCAAGGCGCCGGAGACCACGGCTTCCTGAGCCCTCGGCCCGGCGATTTCAAGCCTTTTGGGCCGTCAGCGCTTGCCAGAGAAGCGCGAGCAGCTATCGCTTTTGATGACGCGCCTGCGGCGCATGACCTCGGCTGGCGCCTTCGATGACGGCGCTGCCCGCCATGACGGACTGGGTCATTTCGTCATTGAGCGAAGCGAAGTCATTTCGTCATCAAAACAGGCTCCAGCGCTTGACTGACAGGCGCGAGCAGCTATCAAATTGGAAGCGTATCAGCGCAACAGCTGCGTCACGGTGTGAATGGTGAGGCCCACCAGACCACCGACCAGCGTGCCGTTGATGCGGATGAACTGCAGGTCGCGCCCGATGTGGCGCTCCAGCTCGTCGGTCATCTCGCGCGCGTCCCACGATTGCACGCGCGCGACGATGTAGCCGCGAATGTCCTCGCGGTAGCGCTCGATCAGGCGCGGCGCGGCGGCTTGCAGCTCGCCGTTGATCCAGCCACGGATTTCGTCATCGCCCGCCAGCCGCTCGCCGAGCGTGCGCGCGGCCTGCGTGATGGCGCGGCGGATCGATGAGGCATCGCTCGCCATGTCGGCCTGCAGCCAGGTCAGCAGTTCGGCCCACAGCTGGTTTACGTAGTCGCCGAGCGCGGGGTTGTCCAGCAGCGCCTGCTTCTGGCGCTCGATGCGTTGGCGCAGCGCCTCGTCGTCCTTCAGCCGGGCGATGAAGTTCTCCACCATGCCGTCGAAGCGGCGCCGCAGGCTGTGCGCGGGGTCGTCGGCCATGTCGATGATGGTCTTGGCGATGACGACCACCACCTTGCGCGTGGCCAGCCGGGCGGCGACCTGGTCAAGCCCGACGTATTTCAGCGCCTTGACCTCGCGCGCGATGGCTTCGGTGATGGTGTCCTGCACGCTGTCTTCGCCCAGCAGCTTGGCCAGTTGCACCAGCACGCCGTCGAGCAGCTCCTGGTGGCGGCCGTCCTGCGTCATGGCCTCCAGCACCTGGCCGGACAGGCGCGTGACTTCGACTTGCCGTAGACCGCGCCGCGCCAGGTCGGCGACGAACTGGCGCACGCGCTCATCGTCCAGCGCGCCGACGCCCCAGCGGCCGACATCGACCAGCCGTTCTCCGACGCGCGCGGCGTTGTCGGGCTGCGCCAGCCAGGTGGCCACGCGGCCGGCGGCGTCGAACTCGCGCAGCTTGGCCAGCACCTGCTCGGTCGAGAGGAAATGCGTGGCGATGAAGGTCGCCAGGTTCTCGCCGATGCGGTCCTTGTTGGCGGGGATGATGGCGGTGTGCGGAATCGGCAGCCCGAGCGGGTGGCGAAACAGCGCCACCACGGCAAACCAGTCGGCAATCGCGCCGACCATGCCGGCCTCGGCAAACGAGGCGACGTAGCCCCAGGCGGCGTGGCGCGGCTCCAGCGCCGTCGCCGAGACGTACAGCGCCGCCATCAGCAGCAGCAGGCCAAGCGCCAGGCGCTTCATGCCGGCGGCGTCGCGTACACGGATGCGCGGCGCCGTGCTCAAGCCGCGCCCCCAGGGGCTTGCGCCTGCGGGCAGCGCACCTGGATCAGTTCGCGCTCGCGCGCACCGGCGCCCAGGCGCAGGGCGCTCAAACAACCGCCCCAGACGCAGCCGGTGTCGAGCGAGATCACGTCGGGCCGGTCGATCCAGCCGAGCGTCGACCAGTGGCCGAAGGCGACCACATCGCCGGTCGTTTGGCGGCCCGGCACGTCGAACCACGGCATGTAGCCGGGCGGCGCGCCGTCGAGGCCGCCCGCCTTGGTGTCGAATTCCATGCGGCCTTGGGCCGTGCAATAGCGCAGCCGCGTCAGTGCGTTGACGATCACGCGCAGGCGCTCGGCGCCCTGCAACCCATCGCGCCATTGGTCGGGCTGGTTGCCGTACATCTGGTGCATGAAATCGGCCCATTCGGCGGCCTGCAACACCTTTTCAACCTCGGTGGCCAGAACCAGCGTCTGCACGACGGTCCACTGCGGCAGCACGCCGGCATGCACCATCAGCACGCCGTGTTCGTGCAGCGCCAGCGGGCGGTGGCGCAGCCAGTCAAGCAAGGCATCGCGGTCGGGCGCGGCCAGGATGTCGGCCACGGTGTCGCTGCGGTGCGGCTTGCGCACGCCCTGCGACACGGCCAGCAGGTGCAGGTCGTGGTTGCCCAGCAGGCAGGCCGCCGCGTCGCCCAGCGCCACCATGCGCCGCAGCACGGCCAGCGATGCGGGGCCGCGGTTGACCAGATCGCCCAGCAATATCAGGCGGTCGCGGCTGGGCGAAAACGCGACTTTTTCCAGCAAATCGCCCAGCGCCGCGTCGCAGCCCTGCACGTCGCCGATCATGTAGAGTGCCATGCTGCTCATTTTCCACCGGGCGCCCGCCCGGCTTGCATGGACCTGCTGCTGATCGTCTTTCTTACCCTGCTCAACGGCCTGTTCGCGATGTCGGAACTGGCGGTGGCGTCCAGCCGCAAGGCGCGCCTGGCGGCGATGGAAGAAAGCGGCGACGCTGGCGCCGGCGCGGCACTCAGGCTGATGGAGCGGCCGACGCAGTTCCTCTCCACCGTGCAGGTGGGCATCACCTCGATCGGCATGCTGAACGGCATCGTGGGCGAGGCGGCGTTCAGCGGGCCGGTGGCCGAGTGGCTCGCAGGTTTTGGCCTGAGCGAAAAGGTGGCATCCATTGGCGCCACCGCGCTGGTGGTGACAGCCATCACCTTCACCACCATCATCTTTGGCGAACTGGTGCCCAAGCGCATCGGCCAGATGTTTCCGGAAACCGTGGCGCGCTGGATTGCCCAGCCCATGACCTGGCTGGCCACCGGGGCCAAACCTTTTGTCGCCCTGCTGTCGCTGTGCACTCAGGCGGTGCTGAAGCTGCTGCGCATCGACGAATCGCACGGCCGCGCGGTGACGGAGGAGGAAATCTCCGCCAGCCTGGAAGAAGGCGTGGACGCCGGCCTGATCGAGGAACACGAGCACCAGATGGTGCGAAACGTGTTTCACCTGGACGACCGCTCGCTGTCATCGCTGATGGTGCCGCGTGGCGATATCGAATGGCTGGAGGCGGGCCAAAGCGTGGGCGCGGCGCTGGATTATGTGGCGAGCCAGAGCGAAAACGGTGCCCACTCGTGGTATCCGGTGTGTCATGGCGGCCTGGACGAGGTGATTGGCATTATCTCGGTCGCCAAGCTGATTGAATTGGGTGCCGCTTCGTCGGAATCGATTGAATCGCACGTCACGCCAGCGGCGTTTGTCCCGGAAACCCTGAGCGGCATGGAGCTGCTGGAGCAATTGCGCGCCAAATCGGGGCGCATGGTGTTCATCGTCGACGAATATGGCGTGGTGCAAGGGTTGATGACGCCCCGCGATCTGCTGGAGGCCATTACGGGCGAATTGAAGCCGGGCGCCCATATCGATGCCTGGGCCACGCCTCAACCGGATGGGGCCTGGCTGCTGGAAGGGCTGATGCCGATCAACGAAATGAAAGCCCGGCTCGATATTGACGATTTGCCGCATGAGGACAAGGGGCGCTACAACACGCTGGCCGGCCTTCTGTTGGCGGAGGCTGGCAGATTGCCGAACATTGGCGACGTCATCGAATGCGCGGGCTGGGCATTTGAAGTCATTGAAATGGAAGGCCGCCGCATCGACAAGGTTTTGGCCCGTCCCATCGCCGCTGCCGAGGAAACCGGCGCATCGGATGGGGAGCACGCAGCGTCATAATCATTGGCCTCGATGATGAATGCTATATTGCGGGCTCTTTTAATCTGAAACGGATTCACCATGGCCACTTACAAGGAATTGCTGAAACAGCAAGAGGCGCTCGCACTGCAGGTCGAAGAAGCACGCAAGCGGGAAATTTCGGACGCCGTGACCCAGGTGCGCCAGATGGTGAGCGAATTCGGACTGACCGAGCGCGATGTTTTCCCGTCGGGCCGCAGATCGGGCGGCACGCGCACCGGCGGCAAAGTGGCCCCCAAATACCGCGATCCCGCGACCGGTCAAACATGGACAGGCCGCGGCAAAGCCCCTAAGTGGATTGACGGCAAGGATCGCAGCAAATACCTGATCGCCTGATCGTCGGTATTTCATATATCGCAAAGGCGCCGTTCAGGCGCCTTTTTGTTTTTCGGGAACCTGGCGGCGCAACCGGCTTTCAAATTGGCCATGATGCGCATGGTTTGGAAATACCTTTGGCCGCTGCCCTGGACCGTTGCCGGCTTGGTTGCTGCCCTGACCATGGCCGCGCTGGGCGCGCGCTGGCGCTTCGTGCACGGCGTGCTCGAAGTTCAAGGCGGTTTGCTGACCCGCGGTTGCCGCCGGCTGCCGGTGCCCATGCGCTTTGATGCCATCACCATCGGCCACGTGATTCTGGCGATGGACGGTACGTGCCTGGAGGCAGTGCGCGCCCATGAGCACGTGCACGTGCGCCAGTACGAGCGCTGGGGCGCGTTGTTCGTGCCGGCGTATCTGGCGAGCAGCGCCTGGCAATGGTGGCGCGGCGGGCACGCGTATCTCGACAACCGGTTCGAGCGCGAAGCCTATGCGCTCGCGCCGTGTCATGCCGTGGCGCTTGCCAGTCAACCCCGCGCCGACAATGGCACCTGGTTGGTGGAATAATCCGCCGCATCGTTTGGAAGGAATCGACCATGGACCAGAACACGCAACAGCGCATTGACGACCTCGTGAAACAGAACGACATCGTGCTGTTCATGAAGGGCAACGCCAGTTTTCCGATGTGCGGCTTTTCGGGCCGCGCCATTCAAATCCTGAAGGCCTCCGGCGTCGAGCCGGCGGCCCTCACCACCGTGAACGTGCTGGAGGACGAGGCGGTGCGCCAGGGCATCAAGGAATACAGCCAGTGGCCGACGATTCCGCAGTTGTACGTGAAGGGTGAATTCGTCGGCGGCTCGGACATCATGATGGAGATGTACGAGTCGGGCGAGTTGCAGCAGCTGGTGGCGGGCAACGCTTGATCGGCACGCTTATCTAAAAAAAAACGGACGCCGAGGCGTCCGTTTTATTGTTGTGCCACCGCTCGGTCGAGCGCGCGGCACAGCCCCTTTTTGATTACTTGCGCAGCACCACCTCGACCCGGCGCGAAGCAGCGTTGCTGGCGGCGGTACCGGTGGTTTCAGCCGGCTTCTCCAGCACGGTGCGGTCTTGCGCCACGCCGGCAGACACCAACGCGGCTTGTACCGCTTGAGCGCGGTTCTTCGACAGCTCGGCGTTGGCCGCGGCGTTGCCGGTCGGGTCGTTGAAGCCGGAGATGACGGCTTTGGCGTCCGGGTTGGCCTTCATGTAAGCCACCAGATCGGCCGACTTCGCGGCAAAGTCGGCGTGCACGTCGGTCTTGCCAGAATCGAAGTACACCTTCAGCGCGGGCATGGTGTTGGCGTCGATCAGGCTGACCACGGCGGAACCGGCGGGCTCGTCGGCCGGCGCTGCGACCGTGGAGGCCGGCTCAGCAGGCGCGGACGCCGGTGCCATCGGCGCACCACCGCCAAAACTGGCCTTGGGAGGCTCGCTGGCTGGCGTCACGGGCGGCGGCACGGCCGCAGGTTCTGCCGGCGCGGAAGCTGCGGGCGGCACCGTGGCGTCCGGCGCGGGCGTCTTCTTGCCGCAATAGGACAACCCGATCAGCGCTGCCGCGGCCACGATGACCCAGGGCAGCCACTTCATCATGCCGCCGCCCGCGGCCGGAGCGGCGGCCGCTGCCGTCGAAGGCGCTGCCAGCAGGCTTTGGCCGGCGGCCGCCAGGCTCGCCACCTCAGGCGGCACGGTGGCCGGTACGCTGCCGCCGGGCGTCAAGCGACCGACGATGGCCGGCAGCAGATAGCCAATGGCGGAGGTCACGTTGTCGCGGTTCACCGCCAGGCGCGAGGTGATCAGCGACAACAGGCCGCCCGCGCCGCCCAGCACGGTCTCGACCTGGCTGTTGCTGATGGGTTGGGCGCTGGGGCCGCCGCCGAGCCACGATTGCACGATGGGCCCAAGGTTGGCGGCCTTGAACTTCTCCAGAAATCCCGCCAGGCCGCCCGTGTCCCGGTTGGTCATGTAGGCCAGCAGCATCTGGGTCACCGGCAGGGCTTTGTCGCCCAGGCCGAAGCGGGTGGCGGCCTCGCGGATCAGTACGTCAAACATGAATGTGCACCTTTCTGGTTCTTGTCATCTAGAAACGGCACGCCACCATGAAAAGAAATGCGCATCACGCGCGGCGCCCCTCGAACCAAAAATTATAGGCAGCGGCATGACCCGCGCATGTCGGCCATCTCCTACGTGATGGCACCTGAATCGGGTGCCCACGCGGCTGTGTACACTGCCCTCGCGCACCGGCCGGGCACTCTCGCCCGCCCATCAGCGCCGCCGCCCTTCCCCAAAATGAGCTTCACCCAGAGCCTGCTGATCATCGTGCTGCTGATCGCGGCCAGCGCGTTCTTTTCCGTGGCCGAGATCTCGCTGGCCGCCTCGCGCCGCCTGCGCCTGCGCCAGCTGGCCGACGATGGCGACGCGCGCGCGCTGCGCGTGCTGCGGGTTCAGGAGCAGCCGGGCTTTTATTTCACCGCGGTGCAGATCGGCTTGAACGCCATCGCCATTCTGGGCGGCATCGTCGGCGAAGGCCTGCTCAGCCCCTACTTGGCCGCCGCGCTGAAAAACTGGTTGCCAGAGCGCACGGCGGCCACGCTGGCGTTTGCCGGTTCGGTGGCGGCGGTGACCTCGCTGTTCGTGGTATTTGCCGACCTGGTGCCCAAGCGCCTGGGCATGGCCGAGCCTGAGCGCGTGGCGATGGCGGTGGTCGGGCCGATGGAGCGCTTTCTGCTCGTCTTCAAACCCATCGTCTGGTTGTACACGCGCTGCACCGACGTCATCATGCGCCTGCTGGGGCTGCCCACGCAGCGCGATGACCGCATCACGCCGGACGACATCCTGGCGCTGGCCGAAGCCGGCACGCAGGCCGGCGTGCTCGATCGGCCCGAGCAGCAGGTGATCGAGAACGTGTTCGAGCTGGACACACGCACCGTCACCAGCGCCATGACGCCGCGCGACCGCATCGCCTGGCTGCGCCGGGATGCGACCGACGAGGAGATTCGCCTGCTGATCGCCGCCGAGCCGTTTTCGACCTACCCGGTGTGCGATGGCGGGCTGGACCAGTTGCTGGGCTACGTGGACGCCAAGGATTTGTTTCAGCGCGTGCTCAAGGGCACGCCGATCCGCCTGACCGACGAAGGGCTGCTGCACAAGCTGGTGGTGGTGCCCGATTCGCTGAGCCTGTCCGAGGTACTGCTTCAATTTCGGGAGCAACACGAGGACTTCGCACTCATCGTCAACGAGTACAGCACCGTGGTCGGCGTGGTCACGCTCAACGACGTGATGAGCACGGTGATGGGCGAGTTGGTGACGCCCGAGGACGAGGATCTGATCGTGCGGCGGGGCGACGGCAGCTGGCTGATCGACGGCCACACGCCGATGCAGGACGTGCAGCGCGCACTGGGCCTGGACGACCTGCCCGGCCAGGGCGAATACGACACGCTGGCCGGCTTTCTGATGATGATGCTGCGCCGCGTGCCGCGCCGCACCGACAGCGTGACGGTGAACGAGCACCGCTTCGAGGTGATGGACGTCGACAACTACCGCATCGACCAGGTGCTGGTCACGCGCGCCGAGCCGCCCAGCGCTGAATAACTACGATTTTGATAGCTGCCAGCGCTTGCCAGACAAGCGCTAGCCGGCAAAAACCCATTTTTTTTGCGCCCCGAACACTGCGTTGGGATACGGCGGCTTGCCGCGTGAGCCGTTGTAGCGGCCCAGCGCCATGAACAAATCGCCGCGCTCGCGGTCCAGGTAATGCCGCAGGATTACGCAGCCAAAGCGCAGGTTGGTCTGCATGTGAAACAGCTTGCCCGGGTCGCCATCGCCGATCACGCGCGTCCAGAACGGCATGATCTGCATGTAGCCACGCGCGCCGACGCTGGAGACGGCGAACTTGCGGAACGCGCTCTCGACCTGGATCAAGCCCAGCACCATCGACGTGTCCAGCCCCGCGCGGCGGCTTTCGTACCAGATGGTTTGCAGCAGCTCGATGCGCGTGGGGAAGTCCTTCACGCGGCTGTACAGCCGGTCGCTCATGGCCGACAGCCAGCGCAGGTACGACAGCCGCGCCTCGGTGGTGGCAAAAGTCGGCACCGGCGGCGCGCTGTTGGCAATGGCCGAACTCAAGGCGCTGCGCACCGAATCGGCCAGCGGCTCTTCCAGTTGACCGCCGGCGCTTGATTGCTCATGAAAAAGGAGCGAACCGGGCAATACCAACAAGCGCTGGAGGCATTTTCTTCTCTCAGAGAAGGCGTCGCGGCCAGGCCGCGCAGCGGGCCCTGTCATGCCGCCAATCGGCCTTTCACGAAGGCCGCGATCTCGCCCGCCGGCACCTTGGTCGCGGCCGTGTCGCGGCGGTGCTGGTATTCGAGCTGGCCGTCCTTCAAGCCCTTGTCGCCAATCGTCACGCGGTGCGGCACGCCGATCAGCTCCCAGTCGGCAAACATGGCACCGGGGCGTTCGCCGCGGTCGTCCAGGATGACGTCGACGCCGGCTTGCATCAGCTCGGCGTACAGGCCTTCGGCTGCGGCTTTGACTCCTTCGCTGCGATCCATGCCGACGGGGCAGATCACCACCGTGAACGGCGCAATCGCGTCGGGCCAGATGATGCCGCGCTCGTCGTGGTTCTGCTCGATGGCGGCCGCCGGCAGGCGCGTGATGCCGATGCCGTAGCAGCCCATCTCGAAGGGCTTGGGCTTGCCGTCATCGTCGAGAAAGGTCGCGTCCATGGCGCGGCTGTACTTGGTGCCCAGGTAGAAGATGTGGCCGATCTCGATGCCGCGCTCGATGGCAAGCTGGCCCCGGCCGTCCGGCGCCGCATCGCCGGCCACCACGTTGCGGATGTCGGCCACCAGGTCGGGCTCGGGCAGGTCACGGCCCCAGTTGACGCCGGTGATGTGAAAGTCTTCCTCGTTCGCCCCGCAGACCCAGTCGGCCATCGCCGCCACCTCGCGGTCGGCGACGATCTTTACAGGCTTTTTCAAGCCGATGGGGCCCAGGTAGCCGGGCCTGGTGCCAAAGTGGTCGATGATTTCGGGCACGCTGGCAAAGCGAAAGCCCTGGTCCAGCCCCGGCACCTTGCCCACTTTCACCTCGTTCATGTCGTGGTCGCCGCGCAGCAGCAGCAGCCAGATCTGCACCTTGGCCACTTCGCCCGCGTCGTTCAATTCCTCGGTGGCCAGCACCAGCGACTTCACGGTCCGCGTCAACGGCAGCGCAAGCAACTCGGCCACGTCAGCGCAGGTGCTCTTGCCCGGCGTGGGTGTTTTCGTCATCGGCTGCCCCGGGGCGGGACGCGCGCCAGCGGGCGCCAGCGCCTCGGCCTTTTCCATGTTGGCGGCGTAGTCGCTGCCAGTGCTGTAGACGATCGCGTCTTCGCCCGTCGCCGCGATGACCTGGAACTCCTCGCTCAAGTCGCCGCCGATGGCGCCGCTGTCGGCCGCCACGGCGCGGTAGGTCAGGCCAAAGCGGTCGAAGATGGCGCGGTAGGCGGCGGCCATCTTCTGGTAGCTCAGCTTGGCGCTGGCCTCGTCGCGGTCGAAGCTGTAGGCGTCCTTCATGATGAATTCGCGCCCGCGCATCAGGCCAAAGCGTGGGCGGCGCTCGTCGCGGAACTTGGTCTGGATCTGGTACAGGTTCTTGGGCAGCTGCTTGTAGCTGCGCAGGTCCTGCCGCGCGATGTCGGTCACGGCTTCTTCGCTGGTCGGCTGCACGACGAAATCGCGCTCGTGCCGATCCCGCACGCGCAGCAGCTCGGGGCCCATGGTTTGAAAGCGGCCGCTCTCGGTCCACAGCTCGCCCGGCTGGATCACCGGCATCACGCATTCGATGGCGCCGGCGCGGTTCATCTCCTCGCGCACGATGGCCTCGACCTTGCGGATCACGCGCAGGCCCATGGGCATGTAGGTGTAAATGCCGGCGCCGAGCTTCTTGATCATGCCGGCGCGGGTCATGAGCTGATGGCTCAGCACTTCGGCGTCGGCCGGCGCCTCCTTGAGCGTGGAAATCAGGAACTGAGAGGCTTTCATCTGCAGGCAGCGGCGTGATGGATTCCACACCGCGGATGGGGTTTGTGCCCACTTGCCGGCCATGGGGCGCCGTGCATAATGGAAACAACTATTGAAATTGGGGTTTGATTATGCTCGACCGGGAAGGCTTTCGCCCGAACGTCGGCATCATCTTGCTCAACCAGAAGAATCAGGTATTTTGGGGCAAGCGCATCCGCACCCATTCCTGGCAGTTTCCGCAAGGCGGCATTGATCGGGGCGAATCGCCCGAACAAGCCATGTTCCGCGAACTGCACGAGGAAGTCGGCCTTCAGCCGGAGCATGTGCGCATCGTGGCCCGAACCCGCGACTGGTTGCGCTATGAGGTGCCAGACCGGTTCATCCGCCGCGACGCGCGCGGTCACTACAAGGGCCAGAAGCAGATCTGGTATCTGCTGCAATTGATGGCGCACGACTGGCAACTCAATCTGCGCGCCACCAACCACCCCGAGTTCGACGCCTGGCGCTGGAACGACTACTGGGTGCCGCTGGACGTGGTGGTCGAGTTCAAGCGCGGCGTGTACGAGATGGCGCTGACCGAGCTGGCGCGCTTTCTGCCCCGGCAAGAGCACCGCAACCGCTACCTGCGCGGCGGCATGCGTCCGCGCGAGCACGACGAGTTGTCGCCCATCCAGACGCAGGATCGCGATGACCGCCGCGCCGGCCCGCCCTCGATGGCGCTGCCCCCGGGCGCAACGCGCGAAAACGTGCCGCGCCCGCCGTTCGGGCCGAGGGACGAATCATGAGGCGGCTGTTGGCGCACGCATGGCGCGCGGTCGCAATTGCCTTGGCAGCGCTGACGCTGCCGGCCATGGCGCAGTACGCCGACCTCGACCGCGCCGACTGGCGCGAAGACACGGTGCCGCCGCCGCCGGCCTACAGCACCAGCAAGCTGATCGACATCGAGATGCCGCGCTCGTCGTCCGTGCGCATGGGCATCGACCCCGAAACCATCAGCATCAACCACGAGACCGGCATCGTGCGCTATGTGGTGGTGGCACGCGGGCCATCGGCGGTCAATGCCAGTTATGAAGGCATTCGCTGCGCGACGGGTGAGTACCGGGTCTATGCGCGCCAGGTGCAAGGCAACCCGTGGTCGCCCAGCGGCGAGAACGACTGGAAAAGCATGCGCGGGCAAACCAGCATCATGGTGCAGCACCCGTTCCGGCTCGCGCGCGACGGCATCTGCATCGGCACGGGCGTGCGCCAGACCGTGGCCGACATGGTGCGCGAACTCAAGTCGGGCAACAAGACGCTCTACTATTGATAGCTGCTCGCGCTTGCCCATTAAGCGCCAACGGCCGATTTGGCTATTGACGCGACAGCACCATGTTGTCGCGGTGCACCATCTCCGATTCAGCCATGTAGCCCAGCAGCGCGTTGATTTCGCTCGACGGCTTGCGGCACAGCAAGCGCGCCTCGGCGCTTGAATAGTTGGCCAGCCCGCGCGCCACCTCGGCGCCGGCGGCATCGCGGATCGCCACCACGTCGCCGCGGGCAAACACGCCTTCGACCCGCGTCATGCCGATCGGCAGCAAGCTGGTGCCGGCGCCGCGCAGCTTGGCCACGGCGCCTTCGTCCACCACCAGCGCGCCGCGCAATTGCAGGTGGTCGGCGATCCACTGCTTGCGCGCCTGCAGCTTTTGCGTCGGCGCCACCAGCAGCGTGCCTATGCGCTCACCACGCGACAGGCGCAGCAGCGCATCCGGCTCGCGCCCCCAGGCAATCACCGTGGAGGCGCCCGACGCCGCCGCGCGCTTGGCGGCCAGAATCTTGGTCAGCATGCCGCCCTTGCCGATGCTGGAGCCGGCGCCGCCGGCCATGCGCTCCAGCGCCAGGTCGCCGGAGCGCGCCTCGTGCACGAACTCGGCCGCCGGGTCGCTGCGCGGGTCGGCCGTGTACAAGCCCTTCTGGTCGGTCAGGATGATGAGCAGGTCGGCCTCGATCAAGTTCGCCACCAGCGCGCCCAGCGTGTCGTTGTCGCCCACCTTGATCTCGTCGGTGACCACGGTGTCGTTCTCGTTGATGACCGGCAGCACCTGGTATTGCAGCAGCGTCAGCAGCGTGGAGCGCGCGTTGAGGTAGCGCTCGCGGTCGGCCAAGTCGGCATGCGTGAGCAGCACCTGCGCGCTGCGCAGGCCCTGCTCGCGCAGCTTGGTCTCGTACATCTGCGCCAGACCCATCTGGCCGACGGCGGCGGCAGCCTGCAGCTCAGCCACCTCGCGCGGGCGCTTGGGCCAGCCCAGGCGCTTCATGCCCTCGGCGATGGCGCCGCTGGAGACCATGACCACCTCGCGGCGCACACCCGGCTCGCCGGCCAGCAACGCCATCTGGCGGCTCCATTCGCCGATGGCCGCTTCGTCCAGCCCACGCCCCTCGTTGGTCACCAGGCTGGAGCCGACCTTGATCACAATGCGCCGCGCCTGGCGCAACACTTCGGATGTGCTGTTGTCCATGATTTAAGGCTCCAGCGCTTGTACAACAAGCGCGAGCAGCTCTTTTTTATGTAGCTATTCTTGTTCAGGCGCAAAGCGCGGATCGGGCGCGGCCTCGGGCGCGGCAGCATCCTGCTCGGTGCGGATGTGGCGATAAATCGCCTGCACCAAGGGCTCGCAGCCCTCGCGCGTCAGAGCGGAAATCTCGAACACCGGGCCCTTCCACTTGAAGCGCTTGACGAAGTCCTTCACCCGCGCGGCGCGCTCTTCCACCGGCACCATGTCCAGCTTGTTGAGCACCAGCCAGCGCGGCTTGTCGTACAGCGCCTTATCGTATTTCTTCAACTCGGCCACGATGGCCTTGGCTTGCGCGACGGGGTCGACGCCCTCGTCAAACGGCGCAATGTCGACCATGTGCAGCAGCAGGCGCGTGCGTTGCAAATGGCGCAAAAACTGATGGCCCAGGCCCGCGCCTTCGCTCGCGCCCTCGATCAGGCCGGGAATGTCGGCCACCACGAAGCTTTGCTCCGGCCCCACGCGCACCACGCCCAGGTTGGGGTGCAAGGTGGTAAAGGGGTAGTCGGCGATCTTCGGACGCGCGTTGCTCACCGCCGCAATGAACGTGGACTTGCCCGCGTTGGGCATGCCCAGCAAGCCGACGTCGGCCAGCACCTTCAGTTCGAGCTTCAGGCTTTTTTTCTCGCCCGGCCAACCTGGCGTTTTCTGCCGCGGCGCGCGGTTGATGGCGCTCTTGAAACGCATGTTGCCAAAGCCGCCGTCGCCGCCCTTGGCAATCATGATTTTCTCTCCGGGCGTCAGCAGTTCGTACAGCGTTTCGCCGGTTTCGGCGTCATTGATCAGGGTGCCGACGGGCACCTTCAGCGTGATGTCGTCGCCCGCGGCGCCGAACATGTCCGAGCCCATGCCGTGCTGGCCGCGCTTGGCCTCGTGGCGGCGCGAGTAGCGGAAGTCGACCAGCGTGTTGAGGTTGGGGTCGGCCACCGCAAACACGTGGCCGCCCCGACCACCGTCGCCGCCATTGGGGCCGCCGAATTCCTTGTACTTCTCGTGGCGAAACGAGACACAGCCGTTGCCCCCATCGCCGGCGGCGATGTCGATAAAGGCTTCATCAACGAATTTCATGGTTCGTACAGTTTACGGTGCGCCAGAAACAACAAAGCCCCGCGCGGGCGGGGCTCCGGCTGAAAACTGCGACCGAAGTCAGGCTGCCGGCGTCACCAGCACGACTTGCTTGTTCAGCGCGCCCTTGGTGGCAAACGACACCTGGCCGTCGACCAAGGCGAACAGGGTGTGGTCTTTGCCCACGCCCACGTTGGCGCCCGCGTGGAAACGCGTGCCGCGCTGACGCACAATGATGGCGCCCGCAGTGATGGTTTGGCCGCCAAACACCTTCACGCCCAGCATCTTGGGCTTGGAATCGCGGCCGTTTCGCGTCGAGCCGCCGCCTTTTTTCTGTGCCATGGTGCTTTACTCCTTGGACTTGCCGGCGCCGCTGATGGTGCCGATCTCGAGTTCGGTATAGCCCTGGCGATGGCCCTGGCGCTTTTGATAGTGCTTGCGACGGCGCATCTTGAAGATGCGCACCTTGTCGTGCTTGCCATGGGCGACCACCTTGGCCACCACGGAAGCGCCGGACACCAGGGGCGCGCCGATCTGCAGGTCGCCGCCGTTGCCGACAGCCAACACTTGATCGAACGTGATCTCCTGGCCAACGTCCGCAGCAATCTGTTCTACTTTAATTTTTTCGCCGGCAGCCACGCGATACTGCTTGCCACCGGTTTTTATGACCGCGTACATAGGAATCCTCTTAGGATGGATCTGCCAGACGAATTTCTGACAGAACCGCGCATTATAGTGGCGATTCAGTCATTTGCATAGACATGTGCGCCGGTCAGGCAGACACGCATCGGCTCAATAGCGTGCAAACCTATAATCCCGCCGGTTCGTGGGGCGCCAGGGCGCGCCACGCCAGAAGTTTCACACACCTGCTGCAGTGCCCTCCGACCCCCAACCCATCCACCGCGCGCTGGCGCTGGCCGCGGCCGACATGCAGGAAGTGGACGTCACCATCTTGCGCCGGCTCGAATCGGGCGTGCCGCTGGTCGGTCAGGTGGCCAGCTACATCATCTCAGCGGGTGGCAAGCGGCTGCGGCCCGTGCTTCTGCTGCTCATGTGCGGCGCGCTGGGCTGCCGTGATGCGCAGCGCTTCAATCTGGCCGCCGTGGTGGAATTCATCCACACCGCGACCCTGCTGCACGACGACGTGGTGGACGAATCGACGCTGCGGCGCGGCCGCGCCACGGCGAACGAGGTGTTTGGCAACCCGGCGAGCGTGCTGGTTGGCGACTTTCTCTATTCGCGCGCCTTCCAGATGATGGTCGAGAGCCAGAACATGCAGATCATGCAGGTGCTGGCCAATGCGACCAACATCATTGCCGAAGGCGAAGTGCTGCAACTGATGAACATGCACGACGCGTCGCTCGACGAAAACGCATATCTGCACGTGATTCGCTCCAAAACCGCCAAGTTGTTTGAGGCCAGTTGCGAGCTGGCAGCGATTCTGGCTGGCAGCTCGCCCGTGACACGCGCCGCCTGCGCCGAGTACGGACAGTCGCTGGGCACCGCGTTTCAGGTCATCGACGATGTGCTCGACTACGACGGCGATGCGGCGGAGATGGGCAAGAACCTGGGCGATGACCTGCGTGAAGGCAAGGCCACTTTGCCTCTTATCCTGGCCATGAAACTGGGCAACGACGCTGATGCACGCATCGTTCGTCAATCCATTGAAAGCGGAAGCACCGACGAGTTGTCGCGCGTCGTAGACATCGTGCGCCGAACGGGCGCGCTGGATGGCACCCGCGCCGCCGCCGCCGCGCAGGCCGAACGCGCCATCGCGGCCGCACGCGCGCTGCCGGCCAATCACTACACCGACAGTTTGCTAGAATTGGCGGCTCAGTTGCTTCAACGGCGCGCGTGACCAACTCAAC
>RRZT011022103.1_pt1 | contig 16731 bp, 16 predicted proteins | sample 2165551 | NCBI WGS metagenome assembly RRZT01 (sample SAMN10456910, study PRJNA506462) | wastewater metagenome | biome: wastewater; feature: sludge; material: wastewater sludge; isolation source: wastewater sludge with Escherichia coli K12::gfp cells carrying plasmid... | place: USA: Moscow, Idaho...
AGCGGCTTCGGCGCGTTTGCGGCGCTCAAGCAGCCACTCCGGGAAGTAGGTCCCCGAACGCAGCTTGGGGACGGCGACATCGACGGTGCCGACGCGGGTGTCCAAGGGCCGGTGGCGGTAGCCGTTGCGCTGAACCAGCCGGCCCGGCGAGGCCTGTCCCCATTCGGCGCCGCACACCAGATCGGCGTCAGCCGAGAGGAGGGAGTTGATCATGTTCTGCAGCAGGCTGCGCATCATGTCCGGGGATGCTTCGGTGAGCAGGTTGCCCAGTACGTGGGCGGGGTCGACAATATGAGGAGCGGTCATCGTGGTTGATTTCCTTTGAGAGAGCTTTGGTAGGTGAACTCGAAGGATCCCACGGTGACCGCCCTGCCGTCATCGACGGCCACGGCCACTGTGGGGGCTACACCACTCTAGGGGGCTCTACTCTACCAAGAGGCTGCCCAGCCAGCGCTATCGGGCAAGCTTCGTCCACCCCCACGATTCCACGCGCAGAGTCGCTGCCCCGATCACCTTCACGCACAAGAGTGACGCCGAGCACTGGCTGAGACTCCAGCAGAGGGCGATTGAACGAGGCGAGTGGCTCTCCCCTGAAGAGGAGGCTGCCCAGAGGCCGGAGTTACACACCCTTCAGGAGACCTATGAACGCTTCCTGGCCCAGCGTCCGCGGCCGCTGGCTCTATCCACTCTCACCGCGTATGAGCAGGACTGGCGTCTGCGGATCGTGCCCATTGGGGGGCCGAGCGTGACGTGAAGAGCATCACACACGATGACGTGTGGCAGTGGCGTCAGGGTCCGCTGGGCGCTGAACGGCGTCGTGACCGGTCCACCCTGGCCTTGTTCAATGAGTTGTTGACGAAGGCCACACACTGGGGATGGATCGACAAGAACCCCGCCGCGGGGGTGAGCATCCCGCGACAGATGAAAGCGATGGAGCAGCGTCACGTGTTCGATCTGGACGATGTACGACGCAATCTGCAGGCAGGCCGAGCCTCAGCACGTGGCGATGTTGGCCACGGTGGCATTGGGCGGGTTGAGATCGGGTGAGCTCCGGGGTCTGCGTCGGATGGACCTCGACCTCGAGGGGCGGCGGATCTTCGTGCGCCAGGCGATCGAGCATGGCAAGGACGGCGATGCTTACCGCGTGGGTGTGAAGATTCCCAAGACGTCGGCTGGCATCCGTTCGCTGCCGATGTCGACGACGTTGGTGACGATTCTGCGGGATCACCTCACGCTGCATCCGAGGTCGCCGGAGCAGCTCGTGTTCACCGTCTGCAACGGTAAGCCGATGGGTCCTGCCGAGGCCGACCGGCGTCATAACAGGGCGCTGGCCAACATGGGCTTGCGGACCCCCGAGGCTGAGCGACGACGACTCTGGCGGAAGGGTCTTCCCGTACCGAAGGAGGACCACATCACGCTGCACGATCTGCGTGCTTCGTACGCCGCGTGGCTCTTCAGCGAGGGGTACACGATCGCGGAGGTAATGCTCTTGCTGGGGTGGAGTGATTCGCGCATGGCGCTTGAGGTCTATAGCCGCGTCTTCCCACGCCGCGTCGAGAGCGTCGGCCCCAAGCAGGGCGAAGCGCTCAAGGGCCTCACAGTCGTCGTGGCATGAGGCGAGCTTGGCAGTGGCTCTCTTCGTGGTGATTCTCTTGCGCTGGCGGTACAGGGGGAGAGGTTGTCCCACGTGCGGAAGTGCGGATGTGCCTGGACCGGTCCCCGATTGTGGGGTGGGATGAGGCGTGCTGTCTGCTCCGATCGCCTCTCTACGTGTAAAGACTCCCTTGACGAGGGCAGGATGTAAAGGTAGTCTTTACACATGGAGATCCGCGGTTCGGCGCGCAAGCACGGGATCACGGATGCAGGGATCGAACATGCTTGGCACCACGCCATAAGGCTCGTCGAGTATGAATACAACGGTCAGGAACGCCTGTTGGTGATCGGCCCTGACGAGCACGGACGCTTGCTGGAACTCGTTGCTGTGCCTGCAGATGAACCGACTCGGATCATCCACGCTGATCGACTACGACCGAAGTTCTACGACTACCTGAGGTGAGGTGAACGCCATGACCATCAAGACACACAATGACTCGACCGGGCTGGACCAGCTAGACGTCCGTGCGAACCCAGCCCGCGACGCCGCGCACTTCCGCCGGATTCTCGCTGCCCGGAAGGCAGTGGCGGATGCTGAACAGGAACTGCGAGACGCAGTACACGATGCCCGCGAAGCCGGCGACTCCTGGACCGTGATCGGGGCCGCTCTCGACACGACCCGTCAGGCTGCCTACCAGCGCTTCGGTCGAGACTGAACCGCCGCAGTTCAGATGGCCCCTCTCACGCTGGGTGTCGGCCGTGGGGGTTCATAGGGGTATGAACGAGAGGATCCTTGATGAGCACCCGTAACACCTCAGCCGCCACACCGAAGGCCGGCGCGCGACGGTGGGCCTCCCTGAACGAGGCTGCTGAGTACGTTCGTGTTCATCCCAAGACCTTGACCCGACGCTTCAGCGACGGTTCGCTGATTCGGTACCGCGTTGGACGCCGGGTGATGGTCGACTTGGACGAATTGGACGAGCTCGTGGTCGCAAGCGCCGGCGGCCTCAAGACGCTGACCGGTTGACTGTTGCCCTGGCGTGGCGAGCGCGGCGCTCGGGCTCGGTCTCAGGTGGCCGCTTGACGACGTGACCTGACGGACGGAGCGACAGACCGATGCCGCGGTGGTCCTCAAGGGCTGACTGATGGGCGTCATGTCAGCGTCTCCAAGGCCGCGATGAGGGGGCCCTGCGAGCGGGGGAGTTGCCTCGCGAGTGCGATGAGGCGGTTGGGCTTGCCTCCGCGGCGTAGCCACTCTTTGAGGGCTTCGAGGGGGAGCTCGTAGCCGATCGTGCCCCTCAGCCGGAAAGCGTCGACGATTGATCGCTCGGGGGTGTAGAGCCCGATCGTCTGGTCAGTGCCGGGGATGGGGACCTCGTCTCGACCCAGATCGAAGGTTGCCGTGTGGAAGCGGTGCCAGCTGATTGCCGAGGTGCCAGCTGGGATGCGTGCTTCCCGGTGGATGGCCACATTAAGCGTGGCGGGGATTTCGTCGGTGAGGTCATGGAGGGCCAAGGCAGAGGTCAGACAGATCGTGGCTTCTGGGCGCCGGCTGGCGGCTTCGATCCATTCCCAGTCCGCGGTGTTGGCGTCGGCGGGCAGGTAGATTCCACGTGCGATGCGTTCCAGTTTGCCGTCGCGGGCGGCACGGTGGAGGGTGCTTCGGGACATCCCCTGCTGCCGCGCGGTGGCGGGTGTGAGTGGTGCCATGCCCCCGGTGCCCTCCTTGTCTGAAACAAAACGTATCCCGATAAGTCTATCTGAAGACGGTTTGTTTCACCACGTCCAGGGGTGCCCCACGGCAAAGTGTGGGCGCTCTGACGGGGCGGGGCGGTCATCGCCGGGGACTTCCGGTGGCTCGTGACGGACCGCGTAGGTGTTCGGGCCGCGGTCGGAAGGGCGGCTGATCTGTGCGTGGCTCGACGGCGTTGGTGCCCGCCGGTGCGGCATTGGGCGTGTGCTGATTGATCCGCCAGTAGAGGGCGGCCGCGGGTCGTTCTGCGGGTAGTGGTCCCTCAGCGAGCGCTCTTGCTACGAGGGCCCAAGTCGGGGTCCCAGAATCTTCGAGGAGGGCGAGGTGTCTGGCCAGCCCGGGGACACCAGGGTCGTGGTCGAGTCCCTGACCGAGGGCCCGCAGTTGTGCGATGTCGAGGCTCGGCGTCGCGGTGAGGAGGTCCCTGTCGAGCTGGTCCTGGTAGTGCCGCGCGGCCCCGGCCTGCGCCCGACCTCCTGTGGGGTGGCGGTCCTCGGGCGCGACGCCGGTGGCGGCTCGCCACACCGCCACATCGCCGAGCAGTCGGTCTGGGAGTGCCGTGTCGCTGGGTGCCCAGCTTGGGGGCGGGGCCTGCAGCGTGTCGAGGCGTACCTGGTTGGCGAGGTTGGTCACGTGCTGGGCGCGTGCTGTGAGGTAGGGACCCCAGCGTGCGTCGTCGGCTATGGAGGCTGGGATGCGGGGGGCCGCCGGTGGGGTCGGGGATGAGTGTGGCCAGGAGGGCTGCAGGGTCGGCGATGTCGGTGTCGGCCTTCCAGGCTTGGAGGGCTGCGTCGAGCACGGTTTCGGGGCTGCCGGCGTGGATGCGGTCGTGGTCGAGGTACCAGCCCAGGGCGGTGGGGTCGCCGTGGCGGAGGGCGAGGGAGGCGGCCTTCTCGCCGTTGTCGACGAAGCGCAGCACCTCGTCGAGTTCGACGGCGCCGTGCACGCGTTGCAGGTCCGTGAGTACGCCGCCGGCGCCGATGGCGGACAGCTGGCGGTCGTCGCCGAACAGGCGGATGGAGGCGCCTCGGGGGAGTGCATAGTCGATGAGCTCGGCCAGGGAGAGGGTGTCGGCCATTCCTGCCTCGTCCACGATGATCAGCGTCGCCGCATCCACGCCATGGCTTTCGTCGTGGTGGAGGTCCCAGAGGAGTTTGGCGATGGTGGTGGCGTCCCCTGTCGCCTCTGCGAGGAGCGCGGCTGCGGCAGCCGACGGCGCCAGGCCGAGGACGGTGCCGCCGGACTCCTCCCAGGCCCGGGTGAGGACTCGCATCGCGGTCGTCTTCCCCGTGCCCGCGGCGGCCAGCCCCAGCTGCAGTTGGGCACCGCTGGTGGCCATGGCACGCACCAGGCGTGCCTGCCCGTCGTTGAGGGTGACCCCGTTGGCCATCGACTCCAACAAAGTCATCTCCACCGCGTCATCAGCGACTCGGCGCCCGCCGCTGAGGGAGCCGGCTGCGACGATCCGCCGCTCGGCGTCGAGCACGGCTTGGGAGGTGTAGAGGCGAGATCCTGCCACCTCGTACATCGAGGACCCGTCGCTGCGCCGCAGCTGTGGCGGCTCTTCGATCCCGTCCCCGGTGGAGGTCAGCGGGACAGAGGTTGCGAGTGCTCGGTCGAGAAGTTGCATCGTCAGGAGCTCGGCCTGGGTTGTGGTGCCGGAGAGTTCGCGGGCACGTCTGGACGCCTCACCGCGCAGATGCCACACCTGCCAGGAAGCCCGCGCCCGAGCGACCCGGTCCACCACTTCTCCCGCCACGCGATCCAACTGGTCTTCCGTGATGTCGCCGCGCGACAGGGTGGCGCGGCCGAGTGAGCTGGCGAGAACACGGTCGATCCCGTCGGTGCCGATAGCTCGTTCGGCCTGTGCCCGCCAGGTGGTGCGCTGTTCAGCATGGGAGCGGGGCAGGTGCTTCGCTTCCCTGGTTTCGAGGGTGGCCTGCTGGGCCAGCCGGATCGCTTCGCCCGGCGTGGGAGGACGATGATGGCGTGTCTGGAACTCGGTCGCGAGCTCCGCCTGGCGAGACTCGATCAAGGCTCTGCGCGACGACCAGAGCCCGACCAGTTCGGGGGGTATGCCGATGATTTCCCGGACCGTCCGTCGTTCCAGCGTCTCGGGCTCGCGTTCGGCGAACTCGACGCCGAGTGCTTCGCGCAGGTGGGCCTCCAGTTGCGTGTTGTAGGTCTCGCTCACGGCCACCCGGGCCTGGTAGATCAGGCGGCCATCGAACGAGCGCCACTTCCCATCCATCCCCTGCACCTTGTTCGCAATCGCCACATGCGTGTGGAGGTTTGGATCCCCGGCACGGGAATCGCGATGTGTGAACGAGGCTGCGATGAGGCCGCGGACGTCGATCTGCCGCACGCCCGCGTGGCCGGCGCGTGAGTACAGCGCCTCGTCTTCCAGGAAGCGCAGCGCGTCGTCGACCGCGGCGTCGTGCGCCTTCTCGATCGCCTCAGCAGTCTCCCGCGGGGCGATCGCCCACAACGCGGAGACCGACTTCACCGGAGTGAACGTCATGTCGTAACCCGCGCACGCCGTCGACGACTGCCGGCTCAACCGGGACACCTCCGCCGCCAACTCCTCCATTGCCGGTGCCCGGCCGATGCGCGCCTCAAACCGCTCGCCCGCGACGGCGTTCACAATGTCGGCGCGGACGTCGGTGGGCACCGTTGCCGTTGTCGGCACCCCCTCCGCGACGCGCCATGCTGCGGTGCGCTTCTCCACCTCCAGGCGGAACTCGTTGACCGCCCCGTGCACCGGGAAGGGCGGGCCGAGGCGGGCAGCCTCGGTGATCGTCGCCATCGACGCGTCACTCGGCAACGCGGCCAGCCGGGCCTGCATGTTCGGATGGAAACCGCCCCCGAACAGCGCGCGCATCTGCTCCGCTGCCACCTCGTCGCCGACGAAGACGTCGCCCAGCTCTGCCAGGCCGCGGCCCCGCCACGACCCGGGGGCCTCGCCGCGTTCGGAGTAGTAGGAGGCCAGCGTCGCGTGGCCCTTCTCCGTTGTGTCGTGCGCAGCAACCTGCCGGGTCAGGTAGTCGTACCCCGACCCGGCGGTGAGCTTGTGCAGCGATACCCCCATGCATGTGAGAACCCCGACTCGACCACCCAAACGCGCGAGCCGCCTCCGATGGTGCAGTGGGTGTGTGAGACTTCATCAATCAGGGGGTACGCCGGAATCGCGGGTGTCGAGATACCGAGCACGGGCGGACCGAGGAGGCTGAATGGCGGTACAGGCGGTCTGTCCATCATCGTTGAGGCAGGTGTCTGGACGGTGGTTCCCCGTGAAGCGCGACTCCCTTGTGGGCGGAATCCGTAGGAGTTGAGGGAGCGCATGAGGCGAGCTCGTTCCGCTCCTTCAATTCAACTGGGGTACTCCCTCGACTGCCTCACCGGTCCACCGGCTGTCGGGTTCGTCGTCGATGCCGGACGAGCGGCGCCACCAGTTGGTGTGTCACCGCCCGCCCGATTCCTCTCAAGCGAGGAGCTCCGCCACCTCTGCGTCGAGCAGTTCGACGACGGCGGCACGTGCCTGCTCGGGTCCCGTGCTCGCGAGTACGGCATCGAGCATGGCGCGACAGGTTTCCAAGTCGTGTCGGATGAGCGATGCCTTCACCGCTCCCACCTTGCCAACGGCCATTGAGAGCGAAGAGATCCCCGCCCCGGCGGCGACGAGTGCGAGGAGCGGGTCACCGCCAACCTCGCCACAAATGCCCACCGGTTTTCCGGCTGCTCCGTGGACGGTGGCGACGATGAGCTCCCAGAGGGCTGGCTGCCAGCCGCTCAGTAGGTGGGCCAGTGCCCCGTTCATCCGGTCGGCCGCGAACAGGTACTGCGACAGGTCGTTCGTGCCGATGGATGCGAAGTCGCAGGCGTCCAACACGTGCTGCGAGCGGATCGCAGCCGCGGGGACCTCCACCATGGTGCCGGCCGTCGGAAGGCCCACCTCCCGGCAGCGCGCCGCGAACCATGCCGCCTCCTCAGCGGTGGCCACCATCGGCGCCATGACCCACACTTCTGCACCCGTCGTCTCACGGGCGCGGGCCAGGGCGGTGAGTTGATCCGTGAGCAGGTCGTCGCGCTCGCGCTGCAGGCGCAGTCCGCGGACTCCCAGCGCCGGGTTCTCCTCGGGCCCCAGGTCCGCGAAGGCCAACGGCTTGTCGGCGCCGGCGTCGAGGCTGCGGACCACCACCTTGCGGCCGGTGAACGACTCGAACACGGCCGTGTAGGTGGCCGTCTGCTCCTCGACGGTGGGCGCGCTGGTGCGCTCCAGGAACAGGAACTCGGTGCGGAACAGGCCGGAGCCTTCGACGTCGGCCTTGGCGGCCCGGCGGGCGTCCTCGGCCGTGCCGATGTTGGCCAGGATCTGCACGCGGTGCCCGTCCCGGGTGGCGCCCGGCCCCTGGGCCAAGGCCTGCAGGGCGAGTCGGTGCTTGTTGCGCGCGCCGAGAACCTCGGCCATCCCCGCGTCGGGGTTGACGATGACCTCGCCGGTGGCCCCGTCGAGCCCCAGGGTGTCCGGGGAGGCCGTCAGCACGCCGGTGGCCTGGACGACGGCGGGGATGCCGAGCTGTGCGGCCAGGATCGCGGTGTGCGATGTGACACCCCCGGCCTGGGTGACGATCCCGAGCACGTGCTCTGGGTCCAGCGTGGCGGTGTCGGCCGGGGCCAGGTCCAGCGCCACGATCACGCTGGGTTCGTCGAAGTGCGGCACGCCGGGGGCAGGCAGGCCCAAGAGCCGGGCCGCGGCGCGCTGGAACACGTCGCGCAGGTCGCTCTGGCGCTCGGCAAGGTATGCGTCCAGCCCGGCCAGGAGCTCGCAGTACTGCTCAACCGCCAGGTAGAGCGCATCGACGGGGCCGTGACCCTCAGCGGTGAACGCGGAGACCGAGGAGATCAGGCCCGGGTCGCGGGCCATCATGGCTGTGGCCTCCAGCACCGCCTTCCCGTGCTCGTCGGCGCGTCCGGCGCGGGCCTCCAAGTCGGCGGCCACCGCCTCCAGTGCCTCAGCAACGGCAGCCTCGGCGGCGGCGGGGTCGTCTGTGCGCTGCCCCGGAGGCGTGATGAGGGTGGTGGTGACGATCACGGCGGGGCCGGCGACTGATCCGGGGCTGACTCCGATGCCGTGGATACTCATGCTGATGCGTCGTGGTCGACGGAAAGGAAGGCGACGAGGTGGTCGAGCGCTGCTTCGGCGCCCTCTCCCTCGGCGGTCAGGGTGACGACCTCCCCGTGCTTGGCGCCGAGCGTCATCACACCGAGCATGCTACGTGCATCGACGGCGCGGCCTCCCTGCTTGGCGATGGTGACCGGGATGCCGAGTGAGGCGACCTCGGTGACGAACAGGTTGGCGGGGCGGGCGTGGAGGCCCGAGGCGGAGGCAATGGCAACTTCGCGGCTTGGCATGACAGGGGTTCCTCTCTAGATCCAGATTCGGGTGAAGACGTCCTCGACTAGGTCGTCGAAGATGCCGAGCTCCCACGCGACGTCGAGCGCCGTGTAGCGGGAGCGGTAGTACATGGCGCGCGGGAACGTGGCCCGCACGTCCTCCGGCGTGAGCCCGATGTCCTGTGGGCGCGAGGGCGCCCCTGCCTGGCGGAGCTGGTCGCTCAGCTGGGCGCTGGTGACAAGTTGTGCACGCAGGCGTTCCGTCACGTCGGACCACTCGTCGACGAGCGGCTTCAGCCGGTCGTACAACTCGTCACCCGCGGCGTACTTGGCCTTCGTCTCGCGGACCGCGTGTTCCGCCAGTGCCCCGTCGAAGGTGGAGCGGATGTCGGACTCGATTTCGTCCCACGGCTTCCGTGCGTCGACGGCGGCGCGGAGGTCGATCTTGGTGAGGTCGCGGGCCAGCAGAGCCTCGTAGAAGGCACACATGGCCAGCGACCCGATGGCCACCTTGTCGCCATGTGACAGCGGCGGATCCTGGTCCTCACCCAAGTGCGCGAGCTCCCACAGGTGGGAGAAGTAGTGTTCGGCGCCGGAAGCCGGTCGGGTGCCGCCATAGGCCTGCATGGCCAGGCCGGACAGGCACAGCCCTTCGACAAGGCCCTCGAAGGCGTCCGCGTCACCGGCGGCCAGGGCGGCCGGCCGGGACAGTGCCGTCGCGACGCCGGACTGCACCATTGCCCAGACGTCCTCGTCGATCGGCTCGATGCCGGTGACATCGGCGAGGATCCAGTCGGCACCGCCGGGGATCTTCGCCGCGAGGTCCCCGTAGCCGGAGGCGGTGAGGAAGCCGGGGGCCGCGGCCACGACGTCGAGGTCCATGATGACGACGACGGGGGCCTTGCAGTTGCGGGTGACCTTGACCCCGTTCTCGCTCATCGGCGCTCCGGCGCCGGTGTAGCCGTCCATGGATGCGGCGGTGCCGACGACGGCGTAGTCGCGGCCCATCTCGAACGCGGCCAGCTTGACCAGGTCGTTGAGGGTGCCGGAACCCAGCGCGATGGGCAGGGCATCCCCCATCTGTGCCTTGATCGTCTCGCAGTTCTCGTACGAGGCATAGAGGATAGGCGTGCCAGGGAAGATCAGCGGCGCCACTGTGGCGCAGCCGGCCTCCTCCAGTGAGGAGGTCAGTTGCTCCCCGGCGGCCGCCCAGGTGTTCTCGTCTGCCACCACGATGTAGGGACCGGTGCCCAGGTGGGCGGTGAGGTGTTGACCGGATTCGGCCAGCACCCCACGTCCCACCGCGGCCCCGCGGGTGTCGACGGCCCGTGCCAGGGCCTCAGTGAGCGTCTGGCTGGTCATTCGAACACCAGCTGCGCGCCCTGCACCAGAGCAGGGACCTCGTCGATACCTGCAAGGTGGACGGCCCCTGGCATGCGGGGCTCCGAATCCCCATCGAAGACAAGGGTGACGTGCCCGAGGTTCGCCAGGTTCTTCTCGGCAACTTCTCCGAGTGCGGTGATGGTCCACGTTTGATCGTCGATTCGCACCGTGTCTCCGACGGCGAGCGTCCCTGAGAACTGGGCCTTTTCGATGATGAAGCAGTAGGAGCGCAACGACTCCGGGGCGTCGCCTGCGAAGGTGATCGCCATCTTCTCGGCGAGGAACGCGGGGGCGTCGGGGCCGACTTCGAGGACGGTGGTGGTGTATGACATTGGTCTGTTCCTTCTCTCGTGTCAGGAGGCCGAGTAGAGGCCGATGCTGGCCAGCCAGGCGACGGCGACGCGGGGGACGCCGTTGATGAAGCGCGAGTACAGCACCGACGGTACGCCGACGGCGATGGTCTCGGGCTCGGCCTCTTCAAGACCCAGGCCGACGGGGATGAAGTCGGCGGCGTTCTGGGTGTTGATGGCGAAGAGGGCCGGCAGCGCGAGGTGCGGCGGGACGTTGCCCTTGCCGATCTCGACGCCGATGAGGGTGCCGATGAGCTGGCCGATGACGGCGCCGGGGCCGAGCAGCGGGGACAGGAACGGCACGGAGCAGATGAAGCCGAGGACCAGCAGGCCCCAGCCGGAGCCGGCGAGCGGGGTCATCAGTTGCGACAGCCACGCGCCGAGACCGGAGGCCTGGATGATGCCGATCATCATGGCCACGAAGCCCATGAAGGGGATGATCGTGGTGAGCATGGTCTGCACGGCCTCGCGGGCGGCCTGGTAGAAGACCGAGATGACGCGTCCGGCGCCGAGGCCGATGATCTCCAGCAGGCTCTTCTTCTGCTTGGCTGCCATCTGCTCGGTGAGCTTCATGTTGCGGCCGTCCTCGCGCTTCGGCGGCGCGGCGACCTTCGGGGTGCCCGTGGCGGAGGCGCCGGTGGCGGCAACTCCGGCCCCCACCAGTGCGGCCTCTTCCTCGTCGGCGGGCTTCACCTGGGAGGAGCCGACTGCGGAGACGTAGATGCCCTCGTTGATGAACTGCGCGAGCGGGCCGGTCTTGCCGGTGGGCACGATGTTGACGGTGGGGATCTGCTTCTTCGGGTACAGCCCGCACCGCAGCGAGCCGCCGCAGTCGATGACGACGAGGAAGGTCTCGTCGTCGGGGACGGAGGTGTTGAAGCCGTTGACGGGCTCGGCACCGCTGAGTTCCGCGATCCGGTCCACGACGTCGGGCTTCATGCCACCGCCGACGATGTAGACGATCTTGTTCTTCTTCTCGGTGGGAGTGAGGGTGAGGGGGCCGCCGTAGCCGCCCGGGCCCTTGCTGATGGTGATGGTGCGGTACTCAGACATGGAGAGCCTTTACCTGATCGGACAGGACGATGCCCTGTTGCTTGCTGACGTACTTGGTGGTGTAGTCGGTGACCCATCCGCCGACGAAGTTCATGACCATGCCGACCAGGAGGTAGCGGATGGCGAGTTCGCCGGTGCCGAGTCCGAGGGCGGTGATCCCCTGGGCGATGCCGAGCCAGATGAAGAGCTCAGCGGGGTTGATGTGCGGGAACACCCCGTTGCTGGTGTGGCAGAACTGCGCGAAGCTCGCGTAGTAGCTGGGCTTGTAGCGCTCCGGGAGGAAGCGGCCCAGCGTGAAGCCGGCCGGGTTCGTCAGGAAGAACGAGCCGATGAACGGGAGGAAGAGGTAGCGGCTGACCGGGTTGTTGCCGGCCTTGGCCGCGACCTTGTTGATGCGGTCCTCGCCGATGAGGGCGATGAGGGCGTTCATCGCGATGAGGAGCACCAGGACGAGCGGAACGATCCCGGACATCCAGGACAGGAACACTTCTGCGCCTGTCTGGAAGAGTCCGATGAACCATTCAGCTCCCGCGACGAGATAGTCGAGAATGTTCATTCTCAACTCCTTTCAGGGGGTGTGGACGAGGCGGCGGACGCCGCCTCGAGGGCGCGCTGACCCACGGGTGGGCCTGCGGATGGAGAAGGGGTGGGTGGCGAGCGGGCCGGATCAGCCGGCGATGGGCGCGGGACGCCTCCGTCGGAACTTCGCCGAGATGGAGTCGATCGTGCGGGCGAGCGCGGTGGGGGGCTCAGGGGCCTTCTCGCCGCTCAGGATGATGCGGTAGTTGTCCTTCGCGTTGGCGACGGCCTTGACCACCGACTTCCCGAAGCGTGCGGCCACGGCGGGGTCCACGTCGGAGATGTGCTGACCGGTGAAGTCCTCGAAGGGGCGGAACCGGGCGACCACGCTCACGCCGTGCAGGCGCTGGCCTTCGAGGATGACGCCGTCGTCGTCCAGGCCGAACATCACGATGGCGCCCTGAACGATGCCGCCGCGGAACTTGCCCATGGCCACGCGGCCGCGGCGGCGCATGTCCACGAACAGCGTGGAGAACGCCTTGGCCTGCTTGAACGAGAGGGCGGACTGGGCCACCCACGACAATCCGATGGCGATGATGAAGATCCAGAACATCAGTGGAGCCTTTCCCCGAGGGTGTGGGTGTGCATGGAGTAGTAGAAGTCTTCGAAGCTGGTGGCCTGGGACAGCTCGGTGAGCAGGTCTCGGCGGGCGCCGAGGCGGAGCACCTCGTCGTAGACCTGGACGAGGATCCCGTGGCTCTGGCCGGCGTCGGCGGGGACGCCCAGCAGGACGACGAGGCGGACCCCCTCCTCGCCGGGTTCCCTGGCCACGACGCCGACGGCGAGCATGACGTCGGTCTGCGTCTCCAAGGTGGCGTGCGGGAATCCAAGCCACGGATCGAGCTGCATTCGGGCCACCGCCTCGCGGGCACGGATATTGTCTGCGAAGCCGCGCTCGACGTGGCCCCGAGCCTCCAGATAGCCGGACATGTAGTCGACGGCGTCGTGGTAGTCAGTGCCGCTCGGGAAGGCGAAGAAGTGCTGGTCGTCAAGCGAGGCAGCAATCACCGAGGCCGACCGACCCACGGCGGCCACGGGTAGCCGCAGCTTGAGTCGCTCGAGTTGGCGTTCCAGTGCGGTGCTGTCGAGGACGCGGGTGATGTGCAGGACTGGCGCCGAGCACGTCACCTCGTCATCCCCGGTGCTGACAACCAGGTCCGCCCCCTCGAGCCGGTCCGGTGTCACATCTGCCAATTGCACGATGGCGAAACTCGCCGAGGTGGGAAGCAGTTTGCTCAGCTGTAGACGGACGAGCTCGGCGGTCACCCGGCCAGTGGTCGCGACGATGACGATGCTGAGTGGGGCTGCCCCGGAGCGCTTGCGGCTCTCCAGGAACACCTGGAAGTAGGCGGCCAGGAAACTCACTTCGGCCTCTTCGACGGGCATGCCCACCTGCTCGGCCACCACCTCGGCGGCCACTGTCGCCATGCGGTACGCCACTGGGAACTCGTGGCGGATGTTCCTCACGCCCGCGTCGTCGACCCAGATCCGGTAGCGCATCCGGTTGACCATGTAGGCGAGGTGCCGTCCGAACTCGGACAGGAAGCCGCTGTCGGTCAGGTCGATCTCCATCTCGGCCTGCACCGCTGCCAGCACGTCGTTGACGAGGACCTCGGTGTCGCTGACTGCGAAGCGTTCTGCGGCCTCGTGGTTCTCCGGGGCTCGCATCCCGGCCACCGGGAGGGCGAGGAACACGCGGTCGCCGTCGTCGAGATGAATGTTGAGGCTGGCGGAGAGGCGCGCGCTGAGGGTGGTGGCGAGCTCGTGGGCAGGTGTCATCGGAAGCGCTGCGTAACGCTGGGACAGGAAGTCGATGCGGCGTTCTGTCCGAGCTCGGTCGACCGCGACGACGGCCCACCGGGACAGCTCTGGCACCATCGCACTGTCGAGGCGGACCTCGGCTGCGAGCTGGTGCACGATCCGTTCCACGCGAGCAGTTGCGTCGTCGGCCGGGTACGCCATCGGGAAGTGCCAGCGCAGCACATGGAGACGCTGCTGGAGCTCGGGGCCGTTGAGTGTCAGGCCGGCGTTGGGGCGCCCGTCGATGGTCAGGTCAGACTCAGCCACCGTGTCCCGGACCCGTGCGATGTCCCCCACGACGGTGGTGCGACCCACCGACATGCCCGCAGCCAGGTCGTCGATGCGGACCGGCAGCAGCGCGTGGAAGAGCTTGGCCACAATGAAGGAGGCGCGCACAACGGGATCGTTGAACGACGGCTCTCCGGCGACATTGGTCCGGACGGCGCGGTAGCGTGGGGGGTCCGCGATCAGAAGACGGTAGCGCCCGTCGTTGAGGGTGATCGAGGCGGCAGTGCCCATTTGGTACTGCAGGGTGGCGATCTCGTTGGCGAGTGTGCGGCGGCTCACGGAGATGCTGTCGGCCAAGTCGTCGGCGGAGACGGAACGCTCCGATTCGAGCTCCGCGAGAATGCGTGCAGCTCGGCTCATGTTGATCACCTCACTTCGTCGTGTCCTTCGGGCCCCTGTCGCTGCTGTGCGTGGGTGGCCCTGGGTTGTTAACCGGTGAGATGAACGCTACGCGCTGAGGGCATGATGCGGCAGGGTCCAACAATGCGGAGGATTTCCACCCACGATGCAGACCTCTGGCCTATTCGCCGGCTCCGATGCCGACTGCCTCCGGCACGCTTGAATGGCGTGCGAACACCGTCGTCGCTGACCCCAGGAGAAGCCCGTGATCACGAGTCCCAGCCAATGGTATGACGCCTACATCTTCGACCTCGACGGCACCATCTACCTCGGCGACGAACTGCTGCCGGGTGCCAAGGCCCTGATCGAGGGGTTGCGAGTCAAGGGGAGCGTGGTGAAGTTCCTGTCCAACAACCCCACCAAGGATCCCCAGCAGTACCAGGCCAAACTCGAGGCGTTGGGTCTGCCGACCCCGCTGGAGGACATCGCCAACACCGTCGTCACCACTACCCGCTGGCTGCTGGACCACCACCCGAACGCCACGCTGTTCGTCGTGGGGGAAGAGCCGTTGAAGCGGGCGCTGACAGAGGCCGGGTTCCGCCTCACCGAGGACCCGGCTGAGATCGACGTCGTCGTGGCGTCCTATGACCGCACCTTCGACTACCGCAAGCTCCAGATCGCCTTCGACGCGCTGTGGTTCCACCGGCGGGCCATCCTCATCCAGACCAACCCCGACCGCTTCTGCCCATTCCCCGGTGGGCGGGGTGAGCCCGACTGCGCCGCCATCACCGCAGCCATCGAGGCCTGCACGGGTGTCTCATGCAGCGCCAGCCTGGGCAAACCGTCACCGGTGATGGTGGAAGCCGCGTTGGGCGGGCTTGGGCTCGAGATGTCGCGCTGCCTGATGGTCGGTGACCGGCTGCACACCGACATCCAGATGGCCGTCGACGCCGGCATGGCCTCGGCCCTGGTATTGACCGGCGAGTCGACACTGGCCGACGTCGAAGCGCTACCCCAGGACCAGCGCCCCACCTACGTCGTCGAGCGAGTCGACCAGTTGCTACTGGCCGGGTAGGAGACCAGTGTGTCGTGGGCATGGCGATCTCCTCGAGCAGATCGAACGGGTCAGAGGTCACGTGCGCGCTTGATGAGTGCCTGTGCTGCGGCGAGCGACTCCCGGCTGTCGCCGAGCAGGTAGGTGTCGAACAAGATCCGGGCCACTCGCTGGTCGGGTCGCCGCTCGACCCAGCGCCGTCCACGGGAGTGGGAGCAGGGTCTGGCGGCCATGCCGGCCCCAGACGGACCTTCGTGGCACATTCGCAGCACGCCGGCGCTGTGCTGGTTAGACTCCTAGTCAACCGCGTTTGGACAGGGGTTCGAGTCCCCTATGCTCCACAATTGAAGACGTACTAGAACTCCTGACATCGGTTGATGCGGGTTCTGGTGTGAGGGCGGCGAAGGGCTCAGCGAGTCGGATCGTCGCCCTTTCGTCTTCGCTGATCTCGATGCCGTCGGTGAGCGCTTGGTTCGCGAGCCGTTTGCCTTGGTCGTTGGTGCAGGCGTAGAGCGTTGCGCAGTCGACCAGCAGGCCGAGGGCCGTGCTGAGTTGTTTGCGTGCTCCGGTGTGGTGGTCGTGTTCGCTGGCGAGGCGGCGGTCGATGTCGGCGAGGCCGGTGCGGATGCGGTCTTGGTGGTGCTTCAAAGTCTCCAAATCGATGGCGTCGGCGAAGTGCGCGGCCAAGAGCTTGTCGCTCTCGGTCTGGAGTCGCTGGCGGTTTTCGGTCAGCTCGGCCAGTTCTTGGGAGCGGGAGGCGAGGCGCTCATCGAACGCGGCCTCGACCTGGGCGGCGAGGGCGGTGTACTCGGCCTCGGTGATTGCGATGTCTTGGTAGCAGTCGGCGACGAGTTGCTCGGCGACGCCGATGGGTACTGCGCGGCGGATGCAGCTCTTGCGTTTCGAGGCCCGGCCGGAGCAGACGTAGTAGCCGTAGCGGACACCTTGCTTGTTGGCTGGGTAGTCCAGTTGCATCCGTGACCCGCACGATCCGCAGTACAGGGTACCTTTGAGTTGCGTCCCTGATAGTGGATGCTCCTATTGCTGTCAAGCGGCCAGTGGCGGGCTGATCTGCTCCAGGATGGCGGTCGCTCGGGCCTCGAGTTCAGGGTCGGCGCGAGTGCCGATCTCGAGTCGTCGGAGCC
>RRZT010698158.1_pt1 | contig 16726 bp, 14 predicted proteins | sample 2165551 | NCBI WGS metagenome assembly RRZT01 (sample SAMN10456910, study PRJNA506462) | wastewater metagenome | biome: wastewater; feature: sludge; material: wastewater sludge; isolation source: wastewater sludge with Escherichia coli K12::gfp cells carrying plasmid... | place: USA: Moscow, Idaho...
TCGTAGCGCTTGCCCTGCGCTCGGCGCGGATCGCTCACCTGCGCCAGGCTTTGTCTCAGCAATGACATCGTCGTCCCGTTCCATCTGCTTCGGTCAGTCGCGCAGTTTGCCTCAGGTTAGCATTAGCAGTGAACGGCCCTGCATGAACACTCCACAATTCCATCAATCAGAAATCAACGACGACATCGTCGATTACATCAGCCTATCAGTCATCGAAACAGAAAAGCGTCGGATGCAGTACCCTGAGCAGGGGCATCCCACTCCAGTCGTCCACGAGGACAACATGGACCTGGAGCACCTGACCAGCCTGTTGGCAGCCTTGAAACAAGTCACTGGCCAGGTCTTTCAAGTCCAGGCCCGATTTCCCTACTTCAGGGTCACGACCTGCCCTGGCTGGGAAGGCTTGATGCGAGGCTCTCCTGTCAAGTTGTATGCATTGCTCCAGCAAAGCGCGCAGTTCTCTGTCCATCCCTACCTCTGGAATTTCCTGAACAACTTCGGTGATCTCGACATGCGCGAAGTAGTGGGGCAGTGGTTTTGCGATGCGGACGAGGCAGACAGCCTGGCAGACCATCTGAATGCTCGGGTAGTCAGTCTGCGCGCGGATTTGCGGAGCCACCACACCGCCATTGCAGTCGATAACCGCCGTCGTGGTTACCGAAGCAATCTGGCCAGCCTGCGCGGCTATGTGTCAGACCTGTTCGCGCGCTACAGCCGTCTGCTGGTGGTGCGCCTGGATCTCGGGTACAGACAAGGGTTATCGCTCAATCCCCTCATGGCCCAGTACAAGGTGGCAGTTTCGACTCAGCCTGAATACGGAGTTTCACCACCGCATGAACAGTTCATGCCACAGATCCACCACGTGGCCATCGGCCAGATCCAACAACACCGCGAGGCGTTGCTGGACTTCATCCGTGACACTTACAGCGAAGACTTCTGTGGCTACGCATGGAAGCTCGAATACGGGGCCCGCAAGGGCTACCACTACCACCTGTTGCTGTTCTTCAACGGCGCCAACCTGCGCAGTGACGTGGCCATCGGGGCACTCATCGGCAATCGCTGGAACCGTGTCATCACTGCAGGCCTGGGGAACTACTACAACTGCAACGCAGCGCCAAACCGCTATTGGCATCCATGCATCGGGAGCCAGTCCTGGAACAGCCCGGACATGGAACGAGGCATGGATTGCCTGTGTGCCTACCTCATGAAGCCAGATCTGTACGCCCGACTCGAACTCGGGCCCGGTCAGCGGACCTTTGGCAGAGGAGGGTCACCGCTGAGAGGTTGGGCTGATCAGCCCAGGCGTGGTCGTCCACGGACAACGGGAGAGACATGAGGTCATGCCTCCGGCTCTTCTACAGCCTCCCAGGCTCCTGTGAACCACGAGAGATGTGGGCGATGTGGGCGCCCTATCAGAGCCATTCAGGATGGGCGGAATCGATCGCCTCAAGGCAGGCAAGCTCAGAGGTGCAGGTTGCTCCAGCGCCCCACCCATCGCCCGTCATCCTGGTGTACGCAAGGTGACCACGCTCACCCGAGCGCCACAAAGTCCCGCTCGACCCGCCGAGCCTCGTCTTCAGGCAGACCGGCCTGCTGGGCGAATACCGGCCATTGCCGAACGGCTTCAGCCACCTGGCGCAGCACCGACTTGGCGTCGGGCACGAGGAAGCGATCCGCCACCGCCAGACAGTCCTGGCGCGTGATGCCACTGAAGCGACCGTTGACGCTCATCAGGTGCTGGTACGGCCAAGCTATCTGCGGGTTGTAGGCGTGGGTCACGTCGTAGGCCGGTGACAGCCGCCACTGCCCGGCGCGGTCCATCAGGAAGGAGTGGTTCTTGGTGTGGTCGTCGCAGTTGGCCGCCACCACGTTGAAAACCATGCGCCGGAACGCCTCGGCGCGCGTGGCGGGCCCGAGCCGCAGCCGGTCGATGACCTGCAAGAGCTGCGCGTAGTCGTGCGTGCCACGCTGGTTGTAGTCGAGGTGGTCCATCGCACACAGCGTGTGCATGTGCAGCTTGTCCGAAGCGGCGTCCCGGTCGAAACGCTTGATCATGAAGTGGGCCCGCCCGTTTTCCTCCAGCAGTCGGCAGTCGGGCATGTCGATGCCGGCACTGCGGGCCATGAGGTGGTAGGCGTATTCGATGCGCCCGTAATGGCCGCCCGTGCCGAGTTCGTGGTCCATGCCGACACCGTCGAACTTCAGCAGCCAGTGCTCGAAACCGGGATCGGCCGGCAACTGCCCGGAGCGCAGCTCACCCGTGACGGGGTGCAGCGCCACCACCGCCTTGGCACGGGCGCCGCCAGCGGAGGTGCCGACGTGGATCAACTGGGTCAGCGCCGCCTCAGTCTGGCGGTCATCGCCGAACTGCCCGTGCAGCGCCGCACGGGCTGCGCCGACCAGTTGCGAGACCTCCACCGCCGTGGGCTTTAGCTTGCGCGGCCCGCGGGTGGGCTTGAAGCTCAGCGCGCCCATGCTGCGCTCGCCCATGTAGGCCAGCCGGTCGATGGCGGTGATGCGGGCCTTGTCCACGCCCTTGCCGGCGAGGTAGGCATCGATCAGCGCATTGCCGAACCGGTCGGGCAAGGCGTCCGCCAGCAGCGCGGGCAGGCGCTGGAAGGTCTCGACTGGCAGCGAAGGAAAGACGTAGGGTGACGCCCTGCCCGGCATCTGCAGCGGCGCAAGTTCGCGCCCGGTGCGCAGCCAGCGTGGGTCGTACTCGAAGGCGTAGAAGCCGAGCCGGGGATCGAGCGCCAGAGCGCCGACGAATTCGCCCCAGGCGTAGACCTGGATGACGTTCACGGGGGTGTACATGGGCGGTCAGTCTCCGGACGGGGGCCGGCGCGAACGGGACACCCGCTGCCGGGGATGCTCGGCCACCGCACTGGCACGCATGAGCTGCAGCGGGCTGACCGAGACCTGAGGCGCCAGCGCGTCCAGCCAGGACGTGCAGCCCAGAGCCCGCACGACACGCACCAGCGTCTTGAGCGTGCTGCCCTTGCCGCTTTCGAGCGACTTGACCGCGCTCAGCCCGACACCGGCCAGCCCCGCGAGCTGAACCTGGTCCAGCTCCGCGCGGATCCGCAGGGCCCGCAGTTGCTCGCCCAGGCGCCGCTCCAGCTCCTCAGGAAGGAAAGTTGCAGCATCATCAGAAGTTTGAATTGCATCCATAGATCGATGATATTTTCTACATGGATTGTTTTCAATCTTTTAATCGACATGTATTTGTCACCGAACTCGTCAGCGCAACGAGGGCTCAGGGCCGTGCGACGACTGAACGGCTGCGGTACGGCTTGGCTTCAGTCTGCTGCCCGGCACATCGAACAGTCTCAGCATGGATAAAAACTCGGGGCATTTCCCATCCGAGGGGCATCTGAGCGAATGAACAATTCCATCACCCCCAGGCGCCACTGGCCACAGCATGCGAACCTCGCCCATGACACGCGATCGAGGCCATCCCAACATCGATGCGCATCAGCACCGCACCTTCCCCCACAAAAAAAGAACCGCCCTGCCCTGCCCGCCCTGCCCAGGAGGCAGCGCGGGTGGGGTGGTCTGGTCCTGAACGGGGTGGATCACGCGGTGGCCGGTGCGCTCTGGCGTGCTCGCGCTTCCAGACGATCGCCCAGCCGATCCGACAGCGAACGGCGCGGTGGCGGCCGGTCCTGGTGCTCCGCTGGCGGATGTTCCGGCTCGGCACCCTCCGGGTAGAACTCCTCCACCACACCCAGCCCCTCTTCTTCCGACTCCTCGAACGCACCCTGGGCGTAGCCCTGGCGGGCCGCTTCGTCGAGCGCCTTCTGATCGAACCCGGCGTCCTGTCGGGCCTGCTGCAGCTTGCGGGCCTCTTCCAGGGCCTGCGTCAGCGTCAGGCCCTGGCGCACGACCAGGTCGACGTAGTAGATCGCCGAGCGGTGCGACTGCGTGGTGGACTTGCCCCGCAGTCGCAGCTCCAGCGGCAGGCTGGCCAGTCGGTCACCCGACAGCGCCTGCAGGTACTGCTGGCGCGTGGTCAGCGTGCGGATGCTGTTGAAGCCGGTGGTGCGGAAGATGAAGGTGCCCAGCGCATCCTCGTCGCCGATGCGCACATGCAGCCGACCATAGGGCTTGCAGTGGCCCTGCTGCGCCACCTCGCAGCCCGCCGGGGTCGGACAGGGCAGTTGCTGCATGCCGGCCGAGGTCATGCGCCGGCAGTGTTCACCATTGCCCACACACAGCGGCCGGCCCGAGGTGCGCTCGAACATCGCGTACTGGGCGCGCAGGTTGAGCGCCGGGTCGTTGAAGAGCAGGTGGATGGGGATGCCGCGCAGCTTGGTCGAGCCACCCGGGGCGCTGCCCGGGGGATGGAGCGCCTGGCGCAGGGTGTCGTCCACCGGATGCGCGACCCAGCCGTCCTTGTTCTGCACCTGGCTGGTGATGGTGAACTCGTCGTCCTTCTCCGGCAGGCGCTTGCCGTTTTTCTCGACCACCTTGCCGATCGAGATGCGCCCGATCACGGGCGGGGTCAGGGCCAGTCCTTTGAGCATGGGGGGTTCTCCAGGGGGAGGGGAAAGAGGAAAGGGCAGGGGGTCAGGTGCGCACCAGGAAGCGCCGGCTCCCCGGGCGGGTCTGGCTGTAGCGCTGCAGCAGTTCGGGCTGGTCCTGCAGCAGGCGGTCCACGTCCAGTCGGGTGCTGTCCTTGCTGCGCTTCCAGCTGATTTCGCCGGTGGCAAACACCGCCAGGGAGGCGTCGCCCATGCGCTGCTGGAGGCGCTGCCGGAGTTCGCTTTCGCGCTGCGCGCCAGCGTCGAGGGTGTGGCGCAGGGTCACCAGCTCGTCGAAGACCGCACCCAGCTCGGGGTCCGTCGACAGGTCCAGGCGCTGGCCGCTGTCGCGCGGGTAGAGGCACTGCAGGGCCGTGGCCGCCGACTCCGAGCCGTCCGCCGGTGGTGGCTGGTCGCGTTCGACCCAGCCCCAGAACTGGCGCTCCAGTTCGATGAGCTGCGCGATCATGGTCTCGTCACGCTCGATGCGGTGGACCTGCATCTCCTGGCCGCAGATCAGCACTGCGACATCGGCGGCCTGGTGACCGGTGACGGCGAGCTGGTGCATGACCTGCAACTGGACATATTCCGGCACGCCGTCGCGCCACAGGCGGGCGCCGTTCAGCCCGGCGGTCTTGCACTCCAGGATCTGCACCTCGGGGCTGCCGATCACCTCGCGGTCGAGGTTGACGATCATCCAGGGTTCCTGCGGGTGCTGCAGGACGGCGTTGACACGCCGGACCTGGCGGCCGGTCTGGTGGCTGTACTGGTGGGCCACCAGGCTTTCCAGCGCCGTGCCCCAGTACATCGGGCTGCTCATGTCGTGCGGATCGGGCTGGGGCAGGTGTTCGTCGCGGCCGGTCTTTTCCAGCCAGAGTTCCAACTGGGACTTGTAGGGGTTGAGGCCGACGGCCGCCGCCGCGTCCGAGCCGCCGATGCCGCCACGGCGGACCTGCAGCCAGGCATCGCGGCTCAGGTCGGTGGTGCGGACCAGCGGCACGGCCGATCCGGTGCGGCGCTTGCGGGGGGTGACCAGGGTGAGGGTGTCGGGCGTGGCTGTGCTCGGCACGGGTGCCACGGTTGACTCAGGCATGAGGATGGCGTTCATGGACAGGGTTCCTTCAGGGGCAACAAAAAGCCCCGGCCTCTTGCTGGCCGGGGCTGTGTGTCGTGGGTGGTGGATGGGGAGGGGACGTTCGGCTGGTGGCGCCGGGTCATACGACCGTCACGCCGCAAGCTGCAGAGCTTGGTCGAGGGCACGTTGCTTGAGGCTGGCGCCCTGGCCGAACCAGGCGCTGTCGAGGCGGTATTCCTGGCTGCGGGCACGCCGTTCGTGGTCGACGAACTCGGTGACGGCATTCAGCAGGCCCCAGGCGGTGCCCTTGGCGGCGGTCAGCTCGGCCCCGCGACCGGCGCCGTCGTAGAGGGCCTGGACCTTCTTGAGGGCGCGTTCGTTGGTCAGGGCGGCACTGTCCTTGGCTCCTGGGGTGTCATTGGCGTTCTGGCACAGCACCTTGAGGAAGAAGTTCATCGCCTCGTGGCTCTTGACCTTGCGCTCGGCCAGCGTGCGCATGCGGTACATGAAGCCGTCCCACTGGGTGACCGCGATGCCGAGTTGGCGCTTGACGGCCTGCGCATTGAAGCTGGTGTTGTGCGGCACCTTGATCGCACTGCTGGCCCCGTTGACCGCGATGGTCAGCGTGTTGTTGCAGACGACCCGCACGGTGGTCGGCGTGGCGGTGGTGGCCAGCGTGCCGTCGCAGGAGGTGGCCAGCAGCAGGTAGCCCTTGACCGTGTCGGTGCCCTTGAGGGTGGTTTCCTGGCCGGTGCGAGCCAGCGCCCAGAACTTCTTGCCGGCCTTCAGGACACCGGCGGTTTCCAGCTCGAAGCCGGACACCTCGGTGAGGTCGCGGTAGAACTCCAGCACCTCGCGCGGCTGCACGACGTGGTAGCGGTTGCCCACGACCGACAGCGCCGCCTTGGTGTCGCTGCGAAAGAGCACCTTCTGGTCTTCGAAGGAGCAGATCTCGCTCAAGGGACCGGACTGGCTGACGACGTACTGCACCGGGGCTTCCTCGATGGTCCAGTTCATGCCGGCGCGATCCATCCAGACCTCGATGGGCTGTTTGGCGGGGAGCTGGTTGCCCAGGCCGTGCCAGGGGGTTTCGCCGACGTAGGCCATTTGTTCGAGCAGGTGTGCCATGGGGAAATCTCCGAAGGGGATGGGGTGAAAGCACAAAGCCGTCCGACCGGGGCGCGGGGCTCCGGTGGACGGCTGGGATGAGGCGGGGGAAGGGGGTGGGCGAGAACGGGTGCGGCAGGACGGGGTGTCAGCCGCGGGGCACGCTGAAGGTGTGCTCGCAGTCGAGGCATTCGCAGTTGCCGATGATGTGGTCATCGACCGCTTCACCGGCCGAGGCGCCCAGGCCGCAGCCGAGGGCAGCACCGACCAGACCGCCAAGGATGGCACCTACGGGACCGGTGGCAGCGCCGAGGGTGGCACCACGCAAGGCGCCGGTCACGCCACCGGCGGCGCCGGTGACGAAGCCGACGGTACTGCCGACGCGACGGCCAGTGGTCTGGTTGACGATGCGCGGGGAGTTGCAGTGCGGGCAACGGAGAGTCATGGAAATGCTCCTAGAAAGGTTGAAGGGAAAAGGCAGAGACGAGGCGGGCTCAGGTACGAGGGGGCTGGGTTCGGGCTTGGCAGTGGCCAGTCGTCACGGCGTAGAGCAGACCGAGGCTGAAGGCCACGGCGAAGGCGATGAGGTGTTCGATCGGGGTGGGACAGGTGTGCATGCGCGCGCCTGGTGAGGGGTGACAACAGGCCCAGACGGCACAACGCCGACCGGGTCACGAGGACCGGGCCGGCGTTGTGGAGGGTTCGGGCGGGAGGGGGCCAAAGACGGTTCCGATTGAACCGGTGGCGAGGGAGCAGGGCCTCAGGGTGAGGCCAACCCGCTTCTGGGACGGAACCCGGAAGTCAGGTCACAGCAGTGATATGTGACTGTAGAAATCTGGAATCGGATCGGTGATCAGCCATCTCCCATCTGGGTCGCGATCTCCAGGAGCTGCTGTGGCGTTGGCTTGTCCCATCCATCACCGATGCATGAGACGGCGAAGAAGCGAACCATTTCCTGCAGAACCATCGGATGCTGCCAACCGTTGACCTGCAGACGTTTGCGAATCGACGGATGAACTCGCCGGGTTTCCATGTCCGACAGCAGTTCCTGGGTCAATCGCCCCTGCTCTTCCTGAGATAACGCATTCAGATCGGCAACGACACGCTCGCGCCGCCGCCTGAGCCACTCCTCATGCCAACGGGCCTGTCGTTTCATCTCGACAATTTTCGAGGGGGCCGATGTCTGGGGATCCGGCCTTGAAGACGCCGCCGCTGCTGCATCGCCTGACGAGCGAATCGACTCGTTCGTCTGCGCGACCCGGCGCCGCTCTGCCGCCAACACGGTCTGCAAGTAGCGTCCAGGTTCGCGCAGCGGTTCAGGGTAGCCGGAGGTGATCCGTTTCTCCAGAAGCTCCAGCCCCACACGCATCAGCGCATCGCCAAACTCGTCGAGGAACTGCTCGGAGGAACGTTCATCGATCCCCAGCGATCGGGCCTTCGAGAGCAGAGTCAGATCCAGCGGCTCGACCGATCCAGCAGGCTGACCATCCTGCAGCACCTTTCGCTCGACCTTGAATTGCAGATCCGAGATGAACCGACCAGCCTTGTACTCGACCAGTTGAACGGACAGATCCGTGACGGCATTGACCTCGGCAATCGCGGACTTGAGGACATCACGCTTGAAAAAGCGGTACTCCTGCTTGAGGGTCTGCTCTGTTTCTGGCTTTCCGCTCAGCACGGGCCGCCACCATGACCATGGCTGACGAGATGTTTGGCCAACATCCCGGTACCGTGAACAGATCTCGTAGAGCGCAATGGCGCCATGAGACCGCAACTGCGCGATGATCTCTATGGACAGTTTCGCGAAGACGCTGGGCCGTAGCAATTCCTGTCGCAGCTTGACCGAGTAGGACCATTCCAGCCAGATCTGTCCCCGCTCTTTGCGCAGCTCTGCGTGCCCGATCAGTCCGCTGACTGCCCATGAACTACCTTCGCCGGAAGTTGGCGACTGCCACTCGACGATGGTGGACGCCATTGCCCGCAAGTGCTTCTTGATCAGTGCTGTGTCATTCGAGTCAAAGTCCAGCCCTCTGACAACCGCACTCATCGGTGCCCGATACACGTCATGCTCCAACCCCTGGTCTTGGGCCAGATGCAGCATGACGTTGTAGGTCTTGCGAAATAGCGGAGTGATGCGCCGGCTCTGCGGCACGATGGCAAGCGTGTTGACCGGCTTTTTCAGCAAGTCCGGTAAGCCGTCAGCCTTCTCTTTCGACTCGGCATCGGGCCTGTACAGGCCCGTGGGCGAATGGGGGTCCATCATCAGGTCTCATGAGGAACAGTCCACGCACTGTAGCCGATGACGTGATGATGACATTTCACGTCAATGCTGAACCAGCACATTCATCGCTGTGGTGGCTCCTCCAATGTTCGTGCAGAGTCAGGCCAGCACCGGTGACAACCTCCTGAAAACCTTCACGTGAGCGCAGCAGTCGACGGTCCGATCAGGCGCATAGTGCCCGTTCCCTGGATTGAAGGCAGTTCATTCAGTCCACACCAGAATCCCGAAAACCTTCACGTCTGATCGACAGTGCAAGCCGGTGCTCCGCCATGCGTGAGCGGCATCACGATCCCGTCAAGGTTCACGTATGAACCCGTTGTTCATCACGTAGGCACCCGAATCCACTCACGTATTCTCCCGAAAAGTCTCCGATCTTTCCCGAACTCACTCACGTAAAATAACGTAAGCCTTTGATTTTAAACGGATTTTTAGACCCAAATGTATTAAAGAGATTAAAGGAATTGAAGATTTTAAAAACTCAGGGCTGAAAATTTTCACATCGATCGAACACAAGGCAGGTCTTGGCTCTCTGTGTAGCAACAGAACACCACAGCTTCACAGCACTCCCAAAAACAAGCCGTACTGCGTAAAGCACATGCTAGGCTGTGTCATTGGAGGTTAAAGCTCACATGGAACAATTCAACATCGCTGGTCCCAAAAGCATCAGCCTTGGTGCGATCGCTGACCAAGCTGACAGGGCAAGGGACATGATGACCCAGGTGCGCAGCGCAATGCTGTCACCGACATCGCGCAAGTCCACCCCGATGATCAACCTCAGCCAGTTGGCCTCGTTGCTGGACATTGAAAAGGGCTCGATCGCTCACCGCATGACCCGTGGCGACCTGCCAACGGGACGGCTCAATGCCTCTGGCAGTCGGCGCGAGTTCAGCCTTGCAGAAGCACGCACATGGATCCGCGAGTACCGCAAGGACCGACTGCGGCCACAGGGCGGCGAAGCGGTCACGATCAGTATCGGCAACTTCAAGGGTGGTGTCGGCAAGACGACCACAGCTATGACCCTGGCGCAGGGCCTAACGTTGCTTGGCCATCGGGTTCTAGTGATCGACACCGATCCGCAAGGTTCGCTGACAACGCTGTTCGGCAAACTGCCGGATGCCGACGTCACCGAACAGGACACGATCCTGCCGCTGGTACTCGGCACGGAAACCTCGATCCGGTATGCCATCAAACCGACCTACTGGGATGGCATCGACCTGGTGGCCGCTGCGCCTGTGCTGTTCGGTGCTGAGTTCGCATTGCCAGCCAGGCAGACACAGGAGCCGGAATTCGAATTCTGGAACGTGCTGCACTACGGGATTGATGACGTGCGACCGGACTACGACGTCATCATCATTGATACCCCACCGTCGCTGTCCTACACGACGATCAATGCGTTCATGGCGTCCAACGGCATTGTCATGCCCTTGCCCCCCAATGCACTTGACTTCGCCTCTGCCGCACAGTTCTGGTCGATCTTCTCCGATCTCACCGGCGAACTCTTGACCAAGAGAGGTCTGAACAAGGAGTTCGATTTCCTGCACATCCTCTTGTCGCGCGTGGACTCGTCCGATGTCACGTCGAACATCGTGCGCCATTGGATACAGACGACCTACGCCGAGAAGGTGCTGCCTGTTGAGATTCCGAAGACCGCGGTGACTGCGACAGCGTCGGCTGAGTTCGGTACGGTCTACGACGTGGATCGGTATGACGGTAACGCCAAGACCTTCAAGCGTGCAAGAGATGCTTACGATCTGTTCGTCAGCTATGTCGAGTCGTCAATCCAGGCCGTCTGGCGCAAGCAAGTACAGAGCTATGCCCAATCGACCGGCCAGTCCACGAAGAGCAAGTAATGGCGAAGAAGATTTTTGAGAAAGCAGGGCTGATCACTCCGCCCGGTGCGCAGACGAGTCGGTCTGAAGGCACTTCCCAACCGGGGCATGAGGCTAAGCCCAAGACGGCTCCGGGTGCGATGCTGCAGTTCATCGGCCAGCAGTCTGCTGCTGTGCGCGAGGTCGAAGAGCTGCGGGAGAAGCTCCGAGAGTTCGATGGTGCTGCCGTAGTGCGCTCCATTGACCCAGAACAGATCCGTGCATCCCGCTGGGCAAATCGGCATGAGTCGTCCTATTCCGATCAGGAGTTCCTTCAACTCAAGGAGGAGATCCGCAGCGCGGGCGGTAATGTGCAACCGATCAAGGTTCGCTCGTTGCCCGAGTCCGAGGTGTTGAACCGTTCAACACCTGGGGCTCACTTCGAGCTGATTTATGGTCATCGGCGGCATCGCGCGTGCCTTGAACTGGGCGTGCCTGTGCTCTCCCTCGTCGAGGAGATGAGCGATCAGGAACTGTTCCAGCAAATGGACCGGGAAAACAGGGCTCGCAAGAACCTGAGTCCCTGGGAGCAGGGGTGCATGTACCGCAAGGCACTGGATGATGGCCTGTATCCGTCGCTGCGCAAGCTGGCAGAATCGGTCGGTGTTGACGTATCGCTGGCTTCGCGAAGCGTGGCATTGGCGAAACTGCCCGATGCAATCGTGCAGGCATTCCCCTCACCGAATGACATCCAGTACCGATGGGTCAAAGATCTGGTCGATGCGGTCCAGAAAAATTCTGAGCAAGTTCAGGCACGGGCACGTGAGATCGCGCTCCAGTCGCCAAGACTATCTGCACGCCAGGTGAAGACGCTACTCACAGCCAGCCATGCGGAGCCCGAGGAAGTGTTGAACCGTTCAACACCTTTGCCTATTGAACTGAAGGTGAACGGGCGTGTAGTGGCACGGGTAACCGAAAAACAGCCTGGTCACGTGAGCGTGGACATTGACGGGGTATTACTGATCCAGACGCAGAAGGATGAGTTGATTCAGATGCTGGAAGCCTTTTTGACCAAAGTCTGAAAAGACTCTCTCAACGATTCGGTCCGCTGTTTCTGCGTGCTGATAGCTGGATAAACACCCAGTAATCGAAGGGCTGTCGGCCGATCACCACGGCTGGTGCAAAAGTCTCGGCGCTGCCGAGAGAATTTTCTTCATCGCTTTTATACGCTGTTAGCGTAGTATTGACCTATGGCCTGTGAATGCACCGAGTTGTCCATGTTTCCGGCCTACGTGGCGGACTACCTCGATGACAACGACTATGCCGCGCTGCAGGCGTGCCTGAGTGAACAACCAGATGCGGGTGATTTACGCCAAGAACGTGCGGGCATCGATCCCGGGGCATGTGCTGGCACAACTGCTAGAGGAACTGGAACATGGGCAAGCTGACTGAAGCAGAGCTGCTGGCGCGGGATGCCCAGCGGGACATCGGGGCCGAGTTGCTGGCGTCGGTGCGTGAACTCAAGGCGGGGCGTTGGGCGCGCAAGACCACCTTCGAAGCGCGGCCGGATGGGCAGGTGCGACGCTGTGTCATGCGTGCGGACGGTACGGTGGAGAAGGACGAATGGCTGACAGGCGCTCGCTGGGAGCTGATGGCCGCGCGTACGGGGTCGGGGCTGTCCCAGGCCGAGTTTGCGCAGGCGCTCGGGGTGTCGAGGCGGACGCTGGAGAACTGGGAGCAGGGCCGTGTAGAACCGACAGGCGCGGCGCGGCGGCTGCTGCGGCTGGCAGCGTGTTTCCCGGACACGGTGACGAGGCTTGCGGGATTGCCGGGCTGAACAACGGGCCTCCACGATTCCCGGGCGGCTCAATGAGCATCCCGACCGAAAGCCTCATGACAGTGCAGAAAGTCGCAGACTACCTGCGCGTCAATCAGCGAATCGTCTACCGCTTGGTAGTGGGCCGTAAGCTGCCGTGCTTCAAGGTCGGCACGACCTGTCGCTTCAAGCGCGCTGCCATCGATGGCTGCACTGCAGCTCAGGCGTCGTCAGCGAGTGAAACCGGCTGTGGAGCCGGCGGCAAGGGAGAGGACAACAACGCATGAAGCTGGTTCCGAACAGCGGCGCAGATCGCGTCATCGACTTGGTGCGCCCGCACCTCAAGCCAGGCAGTCAACTGAGCTGCGTCACTCCGTTATTCTCGTTGTTCGCCTACGCCGAACTGCGTGACGCGCTGGCCAAGCTTGAACGGGTTCAACTCATCCTGCCGCCTGCTGAAGAAGCCCTGGAGTTCCTGGGCGGCGAAGGCGACCGTGCCAGTCGCAACCGACTGCAAGCCCGCTGGCTCGCCAACCAATGCGCCCAGTGGCTGACCAGCAAGGTGGACCTTCGGCAGGCACGTGGTCGCATTCCGCAAGGCACAGCCGTGATGCGAGATGCACAGGGTGCTGCCGAACAAGTGGTGCTGGGCTCCTTCGCCTTCAGCACAGACGGCCTGGGCCTGACACCAGGCAACCCACTGAATCTGATCCAGGCGTCCGAGTCGGGCGCCGAAGCGGCCAAGCTCGCGCAGTGGTTTGACCATCAGTGGGCCTCGCTGCGCGCACAGCCACCAAGCCGCGACGCACTGGTGACTGCACTGCGCGGCATCGGTGAGCACCGCGCACCCTTCACCATCTACACGTTGATCTTGAACTGCTTGTTCGGTGACCGGGGTGACGAGCTGGACGAGGAGCGCATCGTCAAGTCAGCGACCGGCATCCGCAACACCGTCGTCTGGAAGAAGCTGTTCAAGTTTCAGCGCGACGGCGTGGTCGGCGCCATCGACAAGCTGGCCCGCTTTGGCGGCTGCATCATCGCGGACAGCGTTGGCCTGGGCAAAACCTTCGAGGCCCTGGCCGTCATCAAATACCACGAGCTGCGCAACGACCGCGTGCTGGTGCTTGCGCCCAAGCGCCTGCGCGACAACTGGACGCTCTACAAAGCCAACGACAAGCGCAACGTGCTGGCCGCCGACCGGCTCAACTACGACGTGCTCAACCACACCGACCTGTCGCGTGACGGCGGCCTGTCGGGTGACATTGACTTGTCTCACGTGAACTGGGGCAACTACGACCTGGTGGTGATCGATGAGAGCCACAACTTCCGCAACAAAAAGTCCCCACGCCAGGGCACCGAGACGCGCTACGACCGCCTGATGCGCAAAATCATCAAGGAAGGCGTCAAGACCCGCGTGCTCATGTTGTCGGCCACGCCAGTCAATAACCGCTTGGCCGACCTGAAGAACCAGATTGCCTTCGTCACCGAAGGCGACGACACCGCACTGCTGGAGCATGGCATCACCAGCATCGAGCAGACCACGCGCAAGGCACAGATCCAGTTCAACCGCTGGCTGGACATGGACGAGGCCGAGCGAACACCCGGCCACCTGGTCGAGATGTTGGGCTTCGACTACTTCACGCTGCTCGATCACCTGACCATCGCGCGTTCGCGTCGGCACATCGAGCGCTACTACGGCACCGATGAGACCGGCAAGTTCCCCGGCCGACTGCCGCCCATCAACATCAAGGCCGACGTGGATCTGGCAGGCCAGTTCCGGGCCATCAAGGACATCAACCTTGAAATCCGGCGCCTGAACCTGGCCAGCTATGCCCCGCTGCGCTACGTGCTGCCGCACAAGCAAGCAGCCTACGATGCCAAGTACAGCACCCAAATTCGCGGGGGCGAGTCCTTCTTCCGCCAGGCAGACCGTGAAGAGAGCCTGATCCACCTGCTGAGGGTGAACGTGCTCAAGCGCATGGAGAGTGCTGTGTCATCCTTCTCGTTGACCGTGCAGCGGCAGTTGAAGGATGTTGAAGCTGTTCTGACCAACATCGAGGACTACGCCCAGGGTGTCGCAGGGAACGAAGGCATCGAGGAGATCGACATTGCCGATGTCGATATCGAAGACCCAGCCTTTGAAGCCCTGCTGGTCGGTCGCAAGGTCAAGGTGCTGCTGAGCGATGTGGACCTCATTCGCTGGAAGCAAGACCTCATCGAAGACCGCAACCGCCTGGCAACGCTGCTGAGCGCCGCCCAACAGGTGGGTACCGTACGCGACGCCAAGCTGGCCAAGCTGCGCGACATGATCGAGCAGAAGTGCCGCCAGCCCATCAACGCTGGCAACCGCAAGATCATCGTCTTCACCGCGTTCTCGGACACCGCGCAATACCTGTACGCGAACCTGGCGTCGTGGGCCAAGGCCAGCCTTGGCATTGACGCCGCATTGGTCACCGGCAGCGCTGGTATTCAGTCCACCTTGCCCGGCCTGCGCAAGAGCATGAGCAGCGTGCTGTCGGCGTTTGCGCCTCGTGCCAAGGAGCGGCCGGCCGACTTGGCTGACGAGGGCGAAATCGACCTGCTGATCGCCACCGACTGCATCTCAGAAGGCCAGAACCTGCAGGACTGCGACTGGCTGATCAACTACGACATCCATTGGAACCCAGTTCGCATCATCCAGCGCTTCGGCCGGATCGATCGCATCGGCTCGCCCAACCAGAGTATCCAGTTGGTCAACTTCTGGCCCAACATGGAGCTGGAGGAGTACATCGGCCTGGAGCAGCGCGTGAGTGGGCGCATGGTGCTGCTGGACGTGTCGGCCACGGGTGAGGAAAACCTCATCGAGCAGCAGTCGGGCAACCCGATGAACGACTTGGAATACAGGCGTAAGCAGTTGCTCAAGCTGCAGGACACAGTCATCGACATGGAAGACCTGTCCAACGGCGTGTCCATCACCGACCTAACGCTGACAGACTTCCGCATCGACCTGGCCAGACACCTCAAGGAGCACCCCGGCCAGCTCGAAGGTCTGCCCCTTGGCACCTATGCGGTCACCACCAGCATCGACGCCGACATTGCGCCAGGGGTGATCTTCTGCCTGCGGGCCGAAGGCGCGGTGGCTGCCAAGGGCCAACAATCTGATTACCCATTGGCGCCGATCTACCTGGCCCACGTCGGCGACGACGGCGCGGTGCTGCTGCCTTACACCCAGGCCAAGCGCATCCTCGACCGACTCAAGCGCCTAGCCCTCGGGCGCGAGCTGCCCGACGACGGCGCCTGTGCCAAGTTCGACAAGGCTACGCGCCACGGCGAGGACATGCGCCAGGCGCAGAAGCTGTTGGCGGCAGCAGTGTCGTCCGTGGTGGGCAAGAACGAGGAACGGGCCGTGGCCAGCCTGTTTTCGCCGGGCGGCACTCACGCCATGAAGGGCGAGTTCGCCGGCAGCAACGACTTCGAGGTGGCGGCCTTCTTGGTGGTCCTGCCCAATGACATCAATCAAACAGGGAGTAAAAAATGAGCATGGAGCATGGTCAGCGCTTTGATCCACTAGCAACCGAAGTCATCGGGAAACTAGAGCAGGTTGCCACCACTGCCCAGTCTTGGTTGAGCAACCAGCGTCCACTGGGGAGCGACGCGCTTGCCAATGCAGGCAACACCCTGAACTCGGATGCTGCAGCTCGCAAGCTCAACGAGGTGAACCATGCCAACGAAGCTGCCTATCGCAAGTTGGTCAACGAGCCCGCCATTGCTCGCGTCATCACCGAGGACGACGATGGCAAGCGATCTGCATACTACTTTTGTCGGGCCGAACAGGGTATCGCCAGTCTAGGGCTGGTGAGCTACCGAGCGCCAGTTGGCCGATTGGCCGCGCTGCCCATCGGCGAAGAATACGTTCGCCCTGACGGTAAGGCTTTGCTCGTGGTCGAGCGGGCACAACTACGCCCATCTCCACTGGCCGGCGCATGGGACGCCTACCAGGGCCGTTCACTGCTCCCTGACGCCCGCATAGTTGAGCACGAGGTCAAGGCAAAGAGCGTTGCGGTAGAGGGCCTGAGCGATGTTGGTCTGGCCATTGGCCCGCAGCAGGTTGAGAGCGAGATGGCGCAGCCCTGCAAA
>RRZT011650600.1_pt1 | contig 16724 bp, 13 predicted proteins | sample 2165551 | NCBI WGS metagenome assembly RRZT01 (sample SAMN10456910, study PRJNA506462) | wastewater metagenome | biome: wastewater; feature: sludge; material: wastewater sludge; isolation source: wastewater sludge with Escherichia coli K12::gfp cells carrying plasmid... | place: USA: Moscow, Idaho...
AGAATTAAAGACATTGAATTTTCCTTTTTTCCCTTCTAAATTATTTATTAAAATAACTTCTTCTTCGGAGTCTTCTACTTTTACAACGGCATGGCGATGTGAGAAAGTACCACGTTCTACATCTTGTCCAGATATACGAACGTCATATCCTTCTTGTAACAATGAGCCATAGGCTAAATGCTCCGCCATTCCCCAATCCAGCTTGTTCGTTTCGAAAAACATTGTTTTTCTATCGTTGATTAGTTTTTGGATTTTATTTATGAATTTTTTATCCGATGGCAAATTACAAACAGCATTTGCAACCGCTGTAAGTCCCTCTTTTGAATAAGCAGTATCTACTTTTTCGAGCATTTCTACATTAGAAACTCTTGTAAAACCTAGCCATTCATTTTCCATGAACGGAGTAATAATAGTCAAATCTTTTTTACGGGATTCTTCTAAGTTGACTTCTAATTTTGATTTATATTCTTGTTCTAGCTCTTTTACAAACCCAGTGTCAATCACTCCTTCAGCAAGCAATTTCTCCATGTAAATATCTCTTGGGTTCTTGTGCTTGGAAATGATTTTATACAATACAGGTTGGGTAAAACGAGGCTCATCACCTTCATTATGTCCATATTTTCTATACCCTAGCAAATCAACAAAAACATCGCGACCAAATTGCATTCTGAAATCTAAAGCAAATGACATGGCATGAACTACTGCTTCTACATCATCTGCGTTTACGTGTAATACTGGTGAAAGTGTTACTTTGGCAACATCTGTACAATACTTAGAAGAACGTGCATCAAGGTAATTTGTAGTAAATCCTACTTGATTATTGATGACAATATGTATTGTTCCGCCCGTTTTGTAACCGTCAAGCTGAGCCATTTGTACAATCTCATATAAAATCCCCTGACCCGCAATGGCAGCATCTCCGTGAACGGCGATTGGCAAAACTTTTGAAAAATCGTTAGGGAAATATTTGTCTTGTTTTGCTCTTGTAATTCCTTCGATTACAGCACCTACTGTTTCAAGATGCGATGGATTTGGAGCTAAATTAATATTGATTTTTTTACCCGTACTAGTCACTTTATTAGCGGTAAGTCCTAAATGGTATTTTACATCACCATCAAAATATTCTTGATCATAATCTTTACCATCAAACTCCCCAAAAATGTCTTGGGTTGATTTGCCAAAAATATTTGCCAAAACATTCAAACGACCACGGTGTGCCATTCCCATTACAAATTTCTCTACCCCTTTTTCGGCTGCTTTTTCAATTAATGCATCCAGAGCGGGTATGATTGATTCGCCTCCTTCAAGAGAAAAACGTTTTTGACCTACATATTTAGTATGTAAAAAGTTTTCAAAAGAAACGGCTTGATTTAGTTTATTCAGAATTAATTTTTTCCCTTCCAACGAAAACTTCGGCTGGTTGTCATTAATTCCTAATTTTTTCTGAATCCATTCTACCACTTCAGGTTTACGGATATACATATATTCGATACCAATGTGCTGACAATATACTGTGTCCAGATGTTTGATGATTTCTTGAAGACTACAAGGCTGAATGTGAATCACCATGGCCGCATCAAAAACAGTATTCAAATCTGCGGAAGAAAGCCCGAAATTTTCTATATCGAGTGTTGGTGACGAGGCACGTCTTTCTCGAACTGGATTTGTTTTGGTAAACAAATGGCCGCGAGAACGATATCCATCTATTAGTTTCAGTACATTGAACTCCTTTTGAAGCTTGTCAGAAACCAAACTACAATCCATATTAGTAGCGGCAAAATTTGCAATTTGCTCCACTTGGTTCTCCTCATTGTAAGTCGTCATCCCAAAATCGAAACCTTGAAAAAAACTTCTCCAACTTGGCTCAACGCTATCTGGATTTTCTAAATATTGATCGTATAATTGTGCAAAAAATTCTGTGTGTGCTGCGTTTAAAAATGAAAACCTATCCATAATGTTTAGTGAATATACCTTTTTTGTTAAAATAGTTTGGCAAAAGTACAATATTACAATAAATTTACACTTTATTTTAAGATACTTTTGCATTGAATGTAATTAAAATTTTAAAACTCATGAGAAAGAATTCCTTTTTGAATAAGTCCACATCCTTTTTAGTGTTAGTAACACTATTTCTTTCCAATTCTCTCTTTGCGCAACATACTAACATGCCTCCACAACCAGAAAACCAATTTTGGAGAAATGTGCAATTTGGTGGTGGTCTAGGCTTAGGTTTTGGCTCCGGTTATACTGATATTTCAATAGCTCCAAGTGCTATTTATAACTTCAATGAATATGTAGCTTTAGGGATAGGTGCTCAGTATAAATATTTAAAACAAAAAGAGTATTATGCTTCTCATTTGTATGGCGGGAGTGTTGTAAGTCTTTTTAATCCAATACCTGAAATTCAACTCTCAGCCGAACTGGAACAATTAAGAGTAAATGTAAATTTGGATGGGTCTAATAGCAATTCCCAGAATTACTGGAACACAGCATTATTTGTTGGTGCTGGATATCGCTCTGGCAACGTAACAATAGGTGCACGATATAATGTATTGGATGATAAAAACAGTATTTATGGAAGTGCTTTTATGCCTTTTGTAAGAGTTTATTTTTAATTATCTCCTATGAAAAAATCTTTACAACTATTCTGTATTTTATTTATAAGTTACAGTTTTGCACAAAACAGTATTTTACAATCTGGGCCTATGGTTGGTTATTGTGAAATGACAGAGGCAGTGATTTGGCTACAAACCAATAAAAAAGCTTCGGTAAAAATAGCTTATTTTGCCATTGACAATCCTACCAAAATATTCTATTCGAATATTTATTCCTCTTCAAAAGAGGTTGGTTTCACACATCATATTATTTTAGATCAATTAAGTCCGGGTAAAAAGTACAAGTACAACGTTTTTATAAATGATAAAAAAATCACCCTGCCTTACGAGACTTCTTTTACATCAAAAAAATTATGGGAATGGCGTGAAGATGCTCCTGATTTTACTGTAGCTCTAGGAAGTTGTTCCTATTTTAATGAAACTCCGCTGGACAGACCAGGAAAACCGTACGGAAGCAACTATACGATTTTTGAAAGTATTGCTAAGAAAAATCCAGATATTATGCTTTGGACTGGCGACAATATTTACCTAAGAGAAGCTGACTGGGATAGTAAAACAGGGATTTATCATCGATATACACACTCGAGGTCTACAAAAGAAATACAACCTTTGCTGGCAAAAAATCAGAATTTTGCCATCTGGGATGACCACGATTTTGGTCCGGATGATAGTGATGGCAGCTTTTACAACAAATTTCTAACTCAAAAAGCATTCAAAGATTTCTGGGCAAACAAAAGCTATGGCATGAATCCAGAGCAAAACGAAGGCATTTATTCAACCTTTAGCTGGAGTGACGCGCAATTTTTTTTATTAGATAATCGATTTTTTAAAACTCCAAACAACAGGATTACTGGCGAAAGAGTGGTTTTAGGAAACGCTCAATTAGAATGGCTGATTAACGCTTTGAGTTCTTCTAAAGCTAGTTTTAAAATAATTGTAATTGGCGGACAAGTATTAAACTCAGTAGCAGAAAACGAAAACTATAGCAACTACTCTAAAGAGAAAGAGAAACTACTAAAAGAAATTCTCGACAATAAAATAAAAGGAGTTTTATTTATAAGTGGCGACAGGCATTTTACTGAGTTTTCTGAAGTTCCCCGCGAGAATACATATCCGTTATTTGATTGGACTGTTTCCCCATTAACTTCAGGTGTTGCCTCTAAAAATGTGCTAAAGGAAAACAATGTTTATAGAACAAAAGGAAGCTTGATCATGCAACATAATTTTGGCACAATTTCTTTTTTAGGTTCAAAAGATAACCGCCAAATGAAACTCACTGTTTTTGATGCAGCTGGAAGTGAATTATGGAACAAAACAATCTTACAAAAAGATTTACAATAACTTATACTTATTCCTAAACCACACTTTTTGCCATTCTCTTTTTAAAATTAAAAAAGCTACTTGCTCCGCTAGAATGACCAAATCAGAGCCGTCTAGTTTTTTTATTTCATCCTCAGAAACATCAATTATGTATAGTAAATTTAGGTATTCGGCAAACTTGTATTGAATCAGTCGGTAGATTTTTTCATGCAATTGTAACTTTAATTCATTTGGAGTACTACTCAACGGGAAATCAATTGCTTCATTAGCAAGATTAAAATCCTTATTAAGTTGTTCTACTAACTTAAGATATAAGGTTTCTTTTTCGGCTTCTGACAATAACGAATCCGTATTTATAGGAGCTACATACATAAGAGTATCGATTTAAGATCTTTGATTTTAATTTTCAAAATTCAGAACCTTATTTGTAATTGATTTTTGGAATTGCGATTGCAATTGTCTTTTTTTAAACTTTTCTTCCCATTAAATTCTCACCAAAAATTTTTAACAATGCTTTTTTATCGGAGTCAATATTCATTTTTTCCAAAGTGTGAAAAGCTTTGAACGTAAAATCTTGTATTGCATCTTGCGTGGCCTTAGCAGCACCTGAAGCGATAAAAAGCTCTTTTACCGTTTTAATTTTTGCAAAATTATCCGCTGGATGAATAGCGAATAATCGCCTCAATTCCTGCGCTTCCTCTTCTTTAGAAAAAGCAACTGCTTTTAGATATAAAAATGTCTTTTTGTTTTCAATGATGTCACCACCTACTTGTTTTCCAAAAGTTTCAGGATCACCAAAGGCGTCCAGATAATCATCTTGTAATTGAAAAGCCAAACCTAAATTTAATCCAAAATCATATATCAAATCAGCATTTTCCTGTGAAGTTTCCGCTATTATTGCTCCCATTTTCATGGCTGCAGCAACCAAAACTGCCGTTTTATATTGAATCATCTTCAGGTATTCCGGAATCGTAACGTCATTTCGTTCTTCAAAATCGACATCCCATTGTTGCCCTTCGCAAACTTCGAGCGCCGTTTTGCTAAATAACTTCGCTAAATCCCTGAAAACAATTGGCTCATAGTGTTCGAAATATTGGTAGGCTAAAATCAACATTGCATCACCAGATAAAATTCCGGTGTTTAAATTCCACTTTTCATGAACTGTTTTCTTACCTCTTCGCAAAGGCGCATCATCCATAATATCATCGTGAACCAACGAGAAATTATGAAAAATTTCAACCGCCAAAGCCGCCGGTAACGCTTTTTTATAATCTACATCAAAAACCTCAGCAGCCATTAACGTAAGTACTGGACGCATTCGTTTGCCGCCGAGACCTAAAATATAATGAATGGGTTCGTATAAATTTCTAGGTTCTTTAGTTTCATATTGTGATTGTAAATAATCCGAAAGGAACTCCTGATACTGATGAATGGTATGCATAAAATAAATTTTTGGCTAATTTACAGTATTCAATTTGCATTACAAACTCCGTTTCAGTATCAAATGTTAAATAAACAAAAAAACATTGGAAACTATTTTGGTGTTAAAAGCTTCCGTCTTACATTTGCATTCAAAATTTAACAACTGGAATTGAAACGATGAAAACCACGCTACCGATACCTACAACGAAATGGACAATTGATTCCAATCAATCTGACGTCCTAATTAAAGCAAGACATTCAATAATTGCATTTATAGCAGGATCAAATAATAAATTTAAAGGACACATAGACATTCATGAAGATGTAATAGAAGATGCCTCTATTGAATTTTGCTTGGATGTAAAAAACACAGAAACAAAGCTGGAACAAATGGACACTCCTTTGCAACTAAATGATTTTTTAGACAGCAATCAGTTTCCATATATCAGTTTTAAATCATCCTCATTCCAAAAAATAAACAACAATATTAACTTTCTTAAAGGGAAATTAACTATTCACAACATTACAAAAGAGGTAGAACTGGAAGCTGAATTCATCGGAATAAGAACCTACGAAGGAGTCAAAAAGGCTGTGTTTGAAGTAATAGGACAAATAAACCGTAAAGATTTTAAATTAAACTTCAATTCATACCATTATACAGGAGGTTTGTCTTTAGGTCAAGATATAAAGCTGATTGCCAATTTAGAGTTTTCAGTCTAACAAGCAAAAGAACATGAAAGAGAAAATAATACAAAAGGCGGGAGAACTATTTTTAAAACTAGGTTTTAAAAGTATCACCATGGATGATATTGCCGCTGAAATGTGCATCTCTAAAAAGACCATTTACAAGTATTTTTGCAACAAAGAAATGCTAGTAGGGGAAAGCACTAACTATATGCACAAAGAAATTCACGAAACAATCGATTCTATTTTAAAAATGAACCTCAATGCTATTGAGGAAAATTTTAAAATACGTGAAATGTTTACTGAAATGTTTAAATCCTCGGTGGATACCTCGTCTGTCTATCAGTTAAAAAAACATTATCCGGAGATTTATGAAAAAGTAACCTTACGAGAAATAAATGAATGTTCGATGTGGTTTAGACAAAATATTATAAAAGGAATAGAAAACGGACTATACAGAGAAGAGGTTGATGTAGATACGTCTGTTAATTTTTATTATATCTTAATATTTAACATCCATGAAAACATAAGCTCTGAAAAAGAAGCACGAAAACTAGAATTTAGTGCCTTAGAGTACCATACAAGAGCCATGGCAACTCCAGTAGGAATTATAGAATTAGAAAAACAATTACAAAAATCAATTACACAATGAGAAAATTAATTTTACTAACATTCTTAACTTTTGCCATTACAGCAAAATCTCAAGAAGTAAAATCGCTTACGCTAAAAGAAGCCATCAACTACGCCTTAGAGAATAAAGCCGATGCCAAAAAAGCAAAACTTAAAGTAGAGAACAGTAACTACCAGATTCAAGAAGTGCGCTCTAGAGCATTACCCCAAATTACTGCCAACGGAAGTTTAAACTACAACCCTATACTGCAAACAACAGTTATTGACGGTGCGGCTTTTGGACAGCCAGGAACGGTAATTCAAGCAGCTTTTGGACAAAAATGGAGTTCTACTGCGGGTCTTTCCCTTACACAAGCGCTCTTTGACCAAACGGTTTTTACAGGTTTGAAAGCAGCAAAATCAACTAGAGAATTTTACCAAATCAATAATCAATTAACCGAAGAACAAGTAATTGAGCGCGTGGCTAATAATTATTATCAGGTTTATGTGCAACGTCAAAACTTAACGGTTATTGACAGTACGTATAAAAACACTACCAAAGTAAGAGACATCATCAAAGGTCAATATGACAATGGTCTAGCCAAAAAAATTGATTTAGACAGGGTTTCAGTTAAAATTTCGAACATAAACACCATGCGCCAACAAGTTTTGAATGCTGTTCAAATTCAAGAAAACGCATTGAAATTTTATATGGGAATGCCTATAGAAACTCAAATCGAGATTCCACAAACGGCATTTGAAGTGAGTCCGCATTCCTTGTCGGAAATTCCAAATACGGCAATCAGAACGGAATATTTGCTTTTGAAAAAACAAGAACAACTTTTAACGTATCAAAAAAAGGCTATTGAAGCTAGTTACTACCCAACATTATCGTTGAGTGCTGGATACAATTTCATTGGCCAAGGCCCAAAAATGCCTATTGCCGCAAAACCGTCTGACGGCGTTTATTGGTCTGATTTCTCTTCAATCGGTTTAAATTTAAAAGTGCCCATTTTCACAGGATTTGGTACTCGTGCTAAAGTAAGACAAGCCGATATTGATTTACAAACGGTCAAAGAAGACCTAAACGACACCAAATTATCTCTTGACTTGGCTTTTGCCAATGCAAAAACTCAAATTGACAACAGTTTAATCACAATTACCAATCAAAAAGAGAATGCACAATTAGCCAAAGAGGTTCTAGAAAACACCAGAAACAATTATGTACAAGGATTGGCGTCATTAACTGATCTGTTAGATGCTGAAAACGCATTGACTGAGGCGCAAAACAACTATACCTCAGCAATATTAGAGTACAAACTGGCTGAAATACAATTAATCAAATCAAAAGGAGAATTAAAAACACTTATAAATAACTAATAAAAATGAAAAAAATAGTACTAATCATAGTAGCAATCGTAGCATCATTAGGCGCTATCGCATATACTTTAATGAATAATAAAAAAGAAAACGAAGCTAAAACCGCTATTGTAGCAGAGAAAAACGCAAGCGTTTCTGTAAAAACAGCAACAGCAACAAATCAAGAAGTTGCCTTAGATTTTTCTGCTAATGGTATTTTTGAACCAATACAGGAGTTAAGTTATTCTGCTGAAAAATCAGGAAAAATAACAAAAATAGTTGTAAAAGAAGGTGATTTTGTAACCGTGGGACAAACGCTAGCTATTGTAAGAAGTGATATTGTAAATGTAACCGCTCAAAATGCAAATGCTATCTATCAAAATGCAGTTGCTGATTACAACCGCTTTGAAAATGCATTCAAAACAGGAGGTGTTACTAAGCAACAACTCGATCAAGCTAAACTAGCAATGGTAAATGCTAAATCACAGTTGACACAAGCAAACATTAATGTGGGCGATACCAGAATTAAAGCTCCCATTAGTGGTTTTATTAATAAAAAACACATCGAAGTAGGTTCAATAATTTCGGCAATGCCAGCAACACCTTTATTTGACATTGTAAATGTTTCTCGATTAAAATTAAAAGTTACTGTGAATGAAGACCAAATCGCAAGTTTAAAAGTGGGTAGTGCCACAAATGTAACCGCAAGCGTTTATCCAGATAAAACTTTTTCAGGAAAAATTACTTTTATCGCTTCAAAAGCAGATAGCAGTTTGAACTTTCCTGTTGAAATAGAAATTACAAATAACGCTTCAAAAGATTTAAAAGCAGGAATGTACGGAACTGCTCAATTTACTACAAACCAAGGGAAAAAATCCTTATTAATCGTTCCTAGAAATGCCTTTATAGGAAGTGTGAGTAGCAACGAAATGTTTGTAATCGAAAATGGAACTGCCAAACTAAAAACGGTTACAGCTGGAAGAATTCTGGGTGATAAAGTGGAGATTTTGAACGGACTTTCAGAGGGTGAAACTGTAATTATCACAGGTCAAATCAACCTTCAAGACGGATCTAAAGTGGAGATTATAAAATAATCACAAGTCAAAAACTTTATGACTTTAAGACCTAAAAATATAAATATATGAAATTAGCAGAAATATCCATAAAACGTCCTTCATTAGTCATCGTATTATTTACAATCTTGACTCTTGGTGGATTATTTAGCTACAGCCAGTTAGGCTACGAACTGATTCCGAAATTCGAAACAAACGTTATTACTGTTTCTACTGTATATCCAGGAGCTTCTCCCAGTGAAATAGAAAACACAGTCACCAAAAAAGTTGAAGATGCGATTGCGTCTTTAGAAAACATAAAAAAAATAGAGTCTAAGTCATACGAAAGCCTCTCGATAGTATCGATTACATTGACTTCAAATGCCAATGTTGATGTTTCTATGAATGATGCTCAACGTAAAATAAACGCTATTCTAAGTGATTTACCAAACGATACTGACCCGCCTTCATTAACAAAATTCTCGCTAAGTGATTTGCCTATTATGACCATTGGTGCTAGTGGCAAAATGGACGAGGCTAAATTTTTTGATTTAATTGACAAAAAGATTGCGCCTATTTTATCACGTGTTCAAGGTGTCGCTCAAGTAAATATTATTGGTGGAGAAGAACGCGAAATTCAAGTTAATCTTGACGCAGTAAAAATGCAAGGTTACGGACTATCAGTTCCACAAGTACAGCAAGTTATTTTGTCCTCAAATCTAGATTTTCCAACAGGAAATATTCAAACTCGTGAACAAAAAATATTAATTCGTTTAGCGGGTAAATATAAAAGTGTTGAGGAATTAAGAAATTTAGTGGTTTCCTCCCAAAACGGTATACAAGTTCGTCTAGGCGATATTGCCGACGTTCAAGATACTCAAAAAACTGTCGAGAAAACTGCGCGTATAAACCAAAAAAGCGCCATTATTCTTCAAATCGTAAAACAATCCGATGCCAATGCTGTTGCTGTAAGTGAAGAATTATTGAAAGAGATCGTCTCTCTTGAAAGCGATTACAAATCAGAACAACTTCAACTTGAAGTTGCAAAAGACAGTACCGTTTTTACATTAGAAGCAGCTGACTCTGTTGTACATGATTTATTAATTGCTATTTTTTTAGTAGCCGTTGTAATGTTGTTCTTTTTACATAGTGTTCGAAACTCATTGATTGTAATGGTAGCAATTCCAGCTTCATTGATTGCAACATTTATTGGTATTTACTTATTGGGTTATACCCTTAACCTAATGAGTTTGTTAGGATTATCACTCGTCGTCGGAATTGTGGTTGATGATGCCATTGTGGTAATAGAAAATATATATAGGCACATGGAAATGGGTAAGAGCCGAATCCGAGCTTCTTATGACGGAACTGCCGAAATTGGCGCAACAGTAACCTCTATTACCTTAGTAATTGTGGTCGTATTTTTACCAATTGCAATGAGTTCTGGATTGGTTTCAAACATCATTACGCAATTTTGTGTAACTGTAATTATTTCAACATTATTCTCATTATTAGCTTCGTTTACTATCATACCATGGTTGTCTTCTCGTTTTGGAAAACTAGAACATATTGAAGGTAAAAATGCTTTTGGAAAAGTCATTCTTGGATTCGAAAGCTATTTAACACGTTTTACAAACTGGGTTTCTAACTTGTTAAGCTGGTGTTTGGATCATTATATAAAAACAATTGTAGTAGTATTAGTGATTTTCTTTGGGTCTATTATTTCCTTACTTGGTGGTGGTTTTATTGGTGGTGAGTTTTTCGCTGCATCGGATAGTGGTGAGTTCTTAGTTCAAATTGAAATGCCAAAAGACGCTTCGTTAGAACAAACTAACTTTATGACTCAAAAAGCAGAAGCTTTCTTGAAAAAAGAAGCATATGTTTTCAGTCAAATTACTACAGTAGGACAAACCAGTGAAGGTCTTGGAGCATCGCAAGCAACAGCTTACAAATCTGAGATTAACGTTAAGATGATTGATCAAAAAGACCGTACGGATGATGCATCTGTATATGCTGCAAAAACAAAACGTAAATTAGAGAAAGTTTTAGTAGGTGCCAAAGTAAAGACCGTTCCTGTAGGTCTTTTAGGAACAGCTGAAGATGCTACTTGAGGATTAATTGTAACAGGTCCAAACGTTGAAAGCGCCATGAAATTCGCAAAATTAGCTGAAGCTGAATTGCGTACAATTCCGGGTACTACTGAGATTAAATTAACAGTAGAAGACGGAAATCCAGAGATAAACGTGCAAGTAGATAGAGATAAAATGGCTGCTTTAGGATTAAACTTGCAAACCGTAGGTTTGACCATGCAAACGGCTTACAGCGGTAATACCGATGGGAAATTTAGAGCGGGTGAATATGAATATGATATCAACATTAAATACAATGCTTTTGACAGAAAAAACATGTCTGATGTTAGTAATTTAATCTTCATCAATAATGCTGGTCAGCAAATCAAATTAAATCAGTTCGCAACAATCACTGAAGATTCTGGCCCAAGTAAATTAGAGCGTAGAGACAAGACAGCATCGGTAACGGTACAAGGTCAAAATGTTGGGGTTCCGGCTGGAACAATTGTTACACAATGGCAGGAAAAAATAGATAAACTGGAGAAACCAGTTGGTGTAAACTATATTTGGGGAGGTGATCAGGAAAATCAAAGCGAAGGTTTTGGTACTTTAGGAATTGCCTTATTGGCCGCTATTATTTTAGTTTATTTAGTAATGGTTGGATTGTACGACAGCTTCGTTCACCCGTTTGTGGTATTGTTTGCGATTCCGCTTTCATTTATTGGAGTGTTATTAGCTTTGGCTTTGACCAATAACTCACTGAATATATTTACCATTCTTGGTATCATCATGTTGATTGGTTTGGTTTGTAAAAATGCCATTATGCTTGTGGATTATACCAACCAACGAAGAGCTGCTGGTGAAAGCATCAGAATGGCATTAATTCAAGCGAATCACGCACGATTGCGTCCTATTTTGATGACTACCATCGCAATGGTATTTGGTATGCTTCCAATTGCATTAGCTTCTGGAGCTGGAGCCGAATGGAAAAACGGTTTGGCTTGGGTAATTATAGGAGGATTACTCAGTTCATTGTTTTTAACCTTGATTGTAGTTCCAGTAATTTATGAAATTATGGAGAAAATAATTACTAAATTTAGCAAAGACGAAAAAATCGATTATGAAGCTGAAATGATTGCTGATTACGAACATAAAGAATTAAGCGAAGATGGATTTAATCCAAAACATACGGTATAAAACGTATTTGTTTTAAAATAGAAAACCTGTTCATTTGAACAGGTTTTTTTTATGGTTAAAAAACTCCATTTTACAATGGCGAAAAACCACTTATAAAAAACCGCCTTTAAAACGAGGTCATTTTTCTTTTTTTTGAACTATTTCTGGGTTGAAACTATGAAAAAAAGAACTCATCCGAACAGTTATTGTATTAAAAAAATGGTAATAGTAACCTCCTTATGCCTCTTTTTTGTGTTTTCTACAAATATTAAAATATTGATTTTAAGTTAGTTAAAGTCGTACAGGTCGTCCATCATCAAAAAAAGCACTATTGCAATTAAAATTTTTGGCACGCTACTTGAATATCTCTTATCAAATAAGCATAAAAAAAGCGAACGCCGAAAAGCTCAAGAGTAGGCAAAATTCAAAATAGATATATCATGAAAAAAATTACTCTTTTAGTTGCTAGTATCTTCGTATTTGGAGGTAGTGTAGCCAACGCAACAGAAAAAATCGTTTTTTCTGTAGAAAGAAAATCTCCAGCAGATTTTAGAAACGCCGAACCAATTGTGTTCACCGAACGAGGAATTGAATTCTTCATTTTTCCTGACGGACAATTAGATTTTAATACACATCCTTCAGCCGGTTCAAGTGATGGTATGTATTATAAAGCAAGTAAAAAAAATGGAATAAATAAAACCTATGGAGCGCCAGTTCATGCTCGAAACAAAAATTACGGTGTAAAAGTGGAACACGACAATAGAGGTCGAGTAAGACAAGTTGGTAATGTGTTTATCAACTATGACTCACGTGACCGAATCAAACGAGTAGGTTCCGTTTACATGACTTACAACCGTTATGCTTTGGAACGCGTAGGCGGTTTAGAAATCATCTACAACCGTCATGGGCAAATTGTTGATACTTATGGAGCCGTAAAAGGGGGGAGAAGTTATGATTACAACCAAAACAGCAATGATAACGACCAATACTATTACAGAACAAATGGTTCAAAAGCTAAATTTGAGCACGCAAAAGTATCCGGTAACACTGCAATTGTAATCAACAGAAGATAGTTCGTTTAAAGTGGTTTGTTTAAAAATCCCCGCCTGGTATTCGTATCAGCGGGGATTTTGTTTGAAACGATATTTGTTTTAGTTACAGCCGTCGATTCCGCAGCTGTCACCATCGGTAGTATTCAATACCGTTGGCTTGGTTTGAAATTTGCCTTCTTCCCATACTTTTTCGAGTGTTTTCACAAAAGTTTCCACATCTTGCGCTCCAGAAACAGCATATTTACTATCGAAAACAAAAAAGGGAACACCTTGAACCCCGATAGATTGTGCTTCTTTTATGTCCTGTTGCACTTCGGTTGTGTAGACATCAGAATACAATACTGCATCAATAGCTTGTGCATTAAGTCCTACTTCCAGTCCCAGTCCTTTCAATGTATTCAAATCATTGATGTTCTTGCCGTCCGTTAGATAGGCTTTGAACAATAATTCTTCTAAGTCATTTGCCAAATTATGCTTTTTAGCCAAATGCAACAAGCGATGCGCATGCAAAGAATTGGCAAGGACAGCTTTGTCGAAATGAAAATCCAATCCTGCATTTTTAGCATTTTGAGTCATATTGTTGAGCATGCCTTGTGCCCATTCGGAATCCTTGTTGTATTTATCGGCCAAATGGTCTACCATATTGTCCTCCGTAGAAGCTACAAAACTAGCATCTAGTTGATAACTTTTCCACTCAATTTCAACCGCTTCTTTATGTTCGAATTTTTGTAAAGCGCCTTCTATTCTTCTTTTTCCAATATAACAAAACGGACACATGATATCCGACCAAATTTGTATTTTTAAAGCGTTTTCCATCTTATTTTTCTTTAATAAACGATTAAATCATTTGTATATACAAATGTACGAAGAACAGCTGATAACAAATCAGACATTATACATTTATTAAGAATTGAAGGACTATGTTTTACAAAAAGTTCATAAAAAAAACCATCAATATTGCTCTCAATGGTTTTCTGTGTGTTTTTAAAACTTTGGCTTATGCCAATAAATCTAACAGTAAAGAGGGAAATAAACCTAATGCGATATTCAACACAATTGCTATAACAGCAACAGCATAAATAACAAACGGGGTTGCTTTTCTTTCTTCATTTGGTACTTTAGTATACATCGCCAAAATCAATTTGAAATAGTATCCTACACTTATGATAGAGTTAACAACCGCTACAATTATCAATGCTAAATAGCCCGCTTGAATCGTTGCGTTAAATAACACTAATTTTGCAAAGAACCCTGCGAAAATTGGAATACCAGCCATAGAAAGTAAAGCTGCAGTTAGAATGGCTGCTAACAAGGGGTTGGTTTTTCCTAAACCGTGGAAATTTACAATGTCTTCATTATCTCTATTTTTACAAACATATAAAATCACACTAAACGCAGCGATTCCTGCCAAAGAATACGCTGAGGCATAATACAACAAACTTCCTGCTGAAGTTGACAAATTCAATAAAGTCATCAACATGAAACCAGCATGGGAAATTCCTGAAAAAGCCAACATCCGTTTTACATTCGTTTGTCTCAACGCCATAATATTACCAACAGTCATCGAAGCCATAGAAATGATTACTACAACTATTTTGAATGGCTCCGAAATATCCGCATTCATAACAGATAATAATTTGTATAAAGTTGCCATAGCAACTACTTTCGCCAAAGTACTCATCAAAGTCGTTGTCATCGTAGGAGAACCTTCATACACATCTGGAGCCCAGAAATGAAATGGAACTGCTGCCACTTTAAACAACATTCCTATGGTTACCAGTACAATGCCTATAGGAAACCAAATTGGTAATTCTGCTGATTGTGATAGTTCGCTAATTTCCGTAACGTCAAAAGTCCCCATCGCTCCGTAAATCAAACAGATACCAAAAAGAATGATTCCTGATGCAAAAGATCCCATCAAAAAATACTTCATTCCAGCTTCATTACTTTTCAAATTCATTCGATCACTTGCCGCAAGGACATAAAGTGCAATCGATAATACCTCGATTCCTAAAAAGAACATCGATAAGTTTCCAAAAGAAACCATAGCAACTGCTCCAGCCAATAAAAATATTTTTATAGCAATGTAATCTGAAATTTTAGATTGATGTTTCTCATAAAAATTATGACTTAACGCAACTAAGAAAATAGTAAGCACAACAAACAAAGAGGAGAATGTGCTTGAAAATTTACTTACGACAATCATGTTGTTATAGTAACTTTCAGTTGAATTAAATTCAGATATAGTCAAACCTAACACTCCCAATAATCCAATGATTGTTATTGGAACAATGGCTTTCCTTAAATTAAATATTTCAAATAAAAGGCATAAAACACCTAATCCTATTATAGCTATTAATGTATTCATTTTTTTATCTGACTAGTTAATTTTATTAATTTGATTTAAGATTTCTTCTAGACTTGGTGTGATCAAATCTATTATTGGTTTTGGATACAATCCAAAAAATAACAAAACGACAATTATTGCTACCAAGGTTATCCCTTCATTAATGCTTACGTCAGCAAATAATTTTGAGTTTGTTTCACCCAACATTGCGTGTTGAAACATTCGTAACATATAATACGCTCCTAAGATTATGGTTGTCCCTCCTAAAATGGCAAACCAAATATTTATTTGAGAAAGACTGTATAAAACGGTGAATTCTCCCACGAAGTTAAAAGTTGAAGGCAATGAAATGGATGCCATAACTAATATTAAAAACATCGAAGTAAATTTTGGTGTTTGTGAACGAATTCCTCCCATCTCGGCAATTACTCTAGTTTCGTATCTTCTAAAAATAATCTCTGCAATAAAGAACAATCCAACCACAACAAAACCGTGTGCAATCATTTGCAAAACTGCTCCACGAAACCCGTCAAGAGTTAATGTATACGTTCCAGCCGCGATTAAACCTACGTGAGCTAGTGAGGAATAAGCTAGTAATTTCTTTAAATCTTTTTGTCTCAAGGCTACGATAGAACCGTAAATCACACCCGCAAGTCCAAGTCCAATAAAAATATATCTATATTCTTTAGCTGCCAATGGTGCTAATGGCAATTGCCAACGAATAATGCTATACAATCCCATTTTTAGCATAATCCCAGACAAAAGCATAGTCCCAGCAGTGGGTGCTTTTTGGTACACATTGGCTTGCCAAGTGTGGAACGGAATTAATGGAATCTTAATAGCATACGCCAAGAAGTAAGCTAGGAATATCCATAATTGCTCGGTTGCTGATAAATTTAATTTGTATAAATCTTCTAATAATAGACTTCCTGCTTGTTGGTACAAGTAAACAAAAGCTACTAACATAAATAAAGAACCGGCCAAGGTGTAGATAAAGAACTTAACTACCGCTTTTTTGC
>RRZT012771509.1_pt1 | contig 16715 bp, 14 predicted proteins | sample 2165551 | NCBI WGS metagenome assembly RRZT01 (sample SAMN10456910, study PRJNA506462) | wastewater metagenome | biome: wastewater; feature: sludge; material: wastewater sludge; isolation source: wastewater sludge with Escherichia coli K12::gfp cells carrying plasmid... | place: USA: Moscow, Idaho...
CGGGAGCACGCCATGGGCGGGGTCATGAACGGAATCGCAGCGGATGGACTCACCCGCGTCTATGGCGGAACCTTCTTCGTCTTTGCAGACTATATGCGCGGTGCGGTGCGGCTAGCCGCGCTCATGAACCTGCCCGTTACACACGTGTGGACACATGACTCCATCGGCGTTGGTGAGGACGGACCGACACATCAGCCGGTTGAGCACCTTGCCGCATACCGCGCAATTCCGAACCTGGCAATTGTGCGCCCAGCAGATGCGAATGAGACCGCGCAGGCTTGGAAGGGAGTCCTAGAGCGTCGCTCCCCCGCCGCCCTTATACTTTCCCGCCAGAACCTACCCGTCGTTCCCCGTGGTGGAGAGAGCGGAGTGGCTGAAGCCTCGGGGGTTCTTCGAGGTGCATACACTCTGGTTGATACAGAAAGTCGACCGGATGTCATCCTCATGGCATCCGGATCTGAAGTGTCGATTGCCCTTGAAGCCAGCGAGATTCTTGGTAGCGAAGGCATTGGCGCCCGCGTGGTTTCAGTGCCGTGCATGGAGTGGTTTGCGGACCAGGATGAGGACTACAGGGAGTCGGTCTTCCCCTCAGATGTTGCAGCGAGGGTTTCTGTAGAGGCCGGGATCGCGATGCCGTGGGCGAAGCTGGTTGGCCCGAATGGCCGCAGCGTTTCAATCGAGTCGTTTGGAGCTCCGGGCGCGGGAGACACCTTGTTTGAGCACTTTGGTCTGACACCCGAGGCAGTTGTTGCGGCTGCGAAGGAATCGGTCGCGGCCGTCAAGTAGGCGCAGATTCGGTGGCTGTTCCTTCGAGGGGCTGGTGGCTGTTCCCTCAGGGGGCAGCCACCGAATGCGCGTCACCCCGAAGGCGTTTCCCGCTCCGCACCTCCGGCCGCCCGCCCCAAGCGTGTTCACGTCCGCGCACCTCCCGGCACAACTGAGATCGCGACCCCTCCCAAGCACGTTCTAGTGAAATGTATACGTTGGGACGAGAAATGCGTCTGGGGTACATACCCCAGACGCACATTAGCCCCCCACATATACATTTGGGGGACGCGTCGCTAAGGTTGCCGGTATCACCGAAGGTTGCCGGAGACACGTAAGGTAGCCTCCGTTTCGCGCAGAAACCAGCAACCTTCGGTGATACCGGCAACCTTAGGACATCCGCTGGTGAGGCCTAGGCTCGAACGATCGTGTTCAGCTACCGGGCTGGGCAATCGTCTACCTGGCGCTCTAATGGGCTACCACGCAGCAACATACCTTGCTCCGGGTGCCCCCCGCCTCCAGTTGTTTGCTAGCGATGCCGTGCCGCCAAAGTCTTGCTTGGAATGGTCTGATCCGAGCAGCCCCATCGAGCGGTGAAACAATGCTTCATCGAACGTTAGAAGTAAAGCCGCAATGATCCTTAGGCGTAGAAGCGGACCAACAGGCCGTAGGCGACGATCGCGACGACCCAAACACACAGAACGGCTATCGTGATCCGGTTCAGGTTCTTCTCAGCGACGCCTGATGAGCCAGCTGTCGAAGAAATGCCACCCCCGAACATGTCGGAAAGCCCACCCCCGCGCCCCTTATGCATAAGTACCGTCAGAATGAGCAACAAGCTCGAAATGACGATTAGGACAACCATGGTGATATGGACTACCTGCACGATCCCCACCCATCGGAGTTAGAAGACATTTTCAGCTCGGCACGCCTTGTAGGCGCCAAGACAACTACCGACCTACTCTACCGGGAAATCCACTGTCACATGAACACCGTGGTCGTGGACATCGACACGGTCGCAGAAATCAACACCAACCCAAGCCAACGTCGCCGAACCGTCGAGAACACAGGCAGCGTCTTGCCACAAAAAACAAGGGTGGCGGCCAACCCCCTTACGAGAGCCGTACCGCCACCCTTGTCGTGGTCTAGAGCTGCGTCCTAGTTGAGGAAGTCAGCAATCTTCGCGAACTCATCCGCATCCAACGAAGCGCCACCCACCAGGGCGCCATCAACGTTTGGCTGTGACATCAGTTCCTTGATCGAGGATGACTTTACGGAACCACCGTAGAGAATGCGGATCGCATCCGCGGTCTCTTCGTTGTACATGGCCTTGAGCAGATCGCGGATCGCCTTGCAGACTTCTTCGGCGTCTGCCGGAGTCGCGACCTCACCCGTCCCAATTGCCCACACCGGTTCGTAGGCGATGACGATCTTGGCAGCATCGTCAGCCGTGTAGCCCGCGAGGGCGCCTTCAATCTGGCTGACAACATGATCAACATGCTGGCCGGACTTGCGAACTTCAAGCACCTCACCGCAGCAGATGATCGGAATCATGTCGTGGGCTAGAACAGCCTTGCTCTTCTGCCCCACCAGATCATCTGTCTCCTGGTGGTACTCGCGACGTTCCGAGTGGCCAACAACCACGTACGAAACACCCAGCTTCTGCAGCATGGTCGCCGAGATCTCACCCGTGTAAGCGCCGCTCTCATAGACTGCAACATCCTGGGCGCCCAGCTTGATTTCCAGGTTATCCGCATCAATCACGGTCTGAACTGAACGCAGATCCGTGTAAGGCGGAATAACGACGACGTCGGTCTGTGCGTAATCAAAACGGCGATCATCAAGTTCGGTAGCCAACTTTTCGACGAGGGCGACTGCCTGAACATGATCCATGTTCATCTTCCAGTTGCCCGCGATTAGGGGAATACGTGCCATTTTCAGTCCTCCAGAACTGCGATACCGGGGAGCGTTTTCCCCTCTAGGAGTTCAAGCGAAGCGCCACCACCGGTGGAGATATGCGAGAACTTGTTTTCATCGAAACCAAGGATACGAACCGCAGCAGCGGAGTCGCCACCACCAACAACCGTGAACGCATCCGTTTCCTCAAGCGCGCCCGCAACACCCTTTGTGCCACCGGCAAACGCCTCAAATTCGAAGACTCCCATGGGGCCGTTCCATGCCACCGTCTTGGCCTTGAGGATGTGGTCGGCAAACAGTGCCGCTGATTCCGGACCAATGTCCAAGCCCATTTGGTCGGCTGGGATCGCGGAAACAGGAACCACTGTCGCAGGTGCGTCGGCTGCAAACTCTGGCGCAACAACAACATCTACGGGCAGGACAATATCCACGCCGTTCTCTTTTGCCGTAGCAAGGTAACCCTTGACAGTGTCAATCTGATCGGCTTCGAGCAGGGACTTGCCCACCTCATAGCCTTCGGCCTTGAGGAAAGTGAAGGCCATGCCGCCACCGATGAGAAGCGCATCAGCCTTCGTGAGGAGGTTTGCGATGACACCGAGCTTGTCAGAGACCTTCGACCCACCAAGGATCACAACGTAGGGACGAGCAGGATTGTCGGTTGCTTTAGACAGAGAGTCAATCTCTTTGAACACCAACTCACCGGCTGCCGAAGGCAACAGTTCGGCGATGTCATACACGGACGCCTGCTTGCGGTGAACAACACCGAAACCATCCGAAACAAATGCGTCAGCCAAGGCTGCGTATTCTGCGGCCAACTCGTGACGTTCCGCGTCAACCTTAGAGGTTTCGCGCGCATCAAAACGGACATTCTCAAGCAGAGCTACCTGGCCCGGTTCAAGAGTTGCGGCAACTGCCTTCGCCGAGTCTCCAGTCACGTCCTCCGCGAGGATGACCGGCTGATCCAAAAGCTCCGAGAGTCGGGTCGCCACAGGCGCCAGCGAGTAGTCGGGGTTTACCTTGCCGCCGGGTCGTCCCAGGTGGGCTGCGACGATGACTGCCGCACCAGCGTCAAGTAGACGTTTGATTGTTGGAAGTGCGGCGCGGATTCGACCGTCATCGGTGATTACGCCGTCCTTGAGCGGAACGTTGAAGTCGGAACGGACGAGGACGGTCTTGCCGCTCAAGTCCCCCAGGGAATCAATGGTCCTCAGCACTGAGTGCCTCCTATTGAAAGTCTTAGTTTGGTTTTCTAGAGCCGAACACGAAGTGCCCGCGCATGCCTAGCGCATGCGCGGGCACTCCATGAATGAACCCGTTGCTTAGAGGCGGTCGCCCACGTAAGCGGTGAGGTCGACGAGGCGGTTCGAGTAGCCCCACTCATTGTCGTACCAGGAAACAACCTTGACTTCGTTGTCGATGACCTTGGTCAAGCCCGAGTCGAAGATCGAGGAGGCAGGATCGCCCTCGATGTCCTTGGACACCAGCGGCTCTTCGGAGTAAACCAAGATGCCCTTGAGCTCATCGGTCTCTGAAGCTGCCTTGACTGCTGCGTTGACTTCGTCAACGGTTACAGGCTTGGCAGAAACGAAGGACAGGTCGGTAACAGAGCCTGTGGGCACTGGAACACGCAGGGCGTAACCATCCATCTTGCCCGCCAGTTCCGGCAGAACCAGGGCGACAGCCTTGGCAGCACCGGTCGAGGTGGGAACGATGTTCAGCGCAGCTGCACGTGCACGACGCAGGTCCGAGTGAGGGGCGTCAAGCAGGCGCTGGTCGCCCGTGTAAGCGTGGATCGTGGTCATGAGGCCCCGCTCGATGCCGAAGGCATCGTTGAGTACCTTGGCCAACGGAGCCAGGCAGTTAGTGGTGCAGGACGCGTTGGAGATGATGTTGTCGGTCTCCGGGTTGTAATCCTTCTCATTCACACCCATGACGAACGTGCCGTCAACATTCTTACCGGGTGCGGAGATGATGACCTTCTTGGCGCCACCTTCAATGTGTGCCTTGGCCTTCTCTGCATCGGTGAAGAAGCCTGTGGACTCGATGACGATGTCAACATCGTTGTCGCCCCACGGGATGTTCTTAGGATCACGCTCTGCGTAAACCTTGATTGCGTGGCCATCAACAACGATCGAATCATCGGTGTGTGAGACGGCTGCATCAAAGTTGCCCAGCACGGAGTCGTGCTTGAGCAAGTGTGCCAAAGTCTTGGGGTCAGTAAGGTCGTTTACCGCTACGACCTCGATGTCCGCACCCTGAACCTTGATTGCGCGGTAGAAGTTGCGTCCAATACGGCCAAAGCCGTTAATGCCAACGCGAATGGTCACTATGTCCTCCTGATGTGCCCGAAGACACCTCGGTTATACCTTCTGCCCACACGCCTAACGTATGGGACCACATTCAGCAGTGGTCAAGCACCTCTCAGCTTACTATTCCCCACGGCTAAGCGCACACACCCGCAAACATTTACTCATCGAGCATTTCAGGGGTAATGACTGCCTCAGTTGTGGGGATGCCGCGTTCCTCTGCCACCTTGTCCGCAAGGGCGAGGAGGCGCCGAATGCGTCCCGCAACTGCATCTTTGGTCAGCGGCGGATCCGCGTGCTGTCCGAGTTCCTCCAATGAAGCCTGCTTGTTCGCTACGCGCAATTCCCCCGCTTCCCGGAGGTGTTCTGGGACTTCGTCCCCAAGAATATCGAAGGCCCGCTGCACGCGCATGCTCGCAGCGACTGCAGCTCGTGCAGACCTACGCAGGTTTGCGTCATCGAAATTGGCGAGCCGGTTGGCACTTCCCCGCGCTTCACGCTTCTCGCGTTGCTCCTGCCAAAGTGCAAACGTCTCTGGGACGTCGAGGACCTCCAGAAGAGCGGCAACAGCTTCGGAATCACGAATTGTCACCCGATCTGCGCCACGCACCTGTCGTGTCCTCGCTGCAGAACCAAGGCGCCGGGCGCATCCGGCGAGGGCGAGGGCGGACTCTGGTCCGGGACACGTGACTTCTAACGCCCCGGAGCGACCGGGCTCCACCAGCGAACCCCGAGCCATTATGGCGCCACGCCACGCTGCTGCCGCCTCTTGGGGTCCCGCGCCGACGATGTCGGTTGGGAGGCCGCGGACAGGACGCCCTGCTCGATCAATCAGCCCCGTTACTCGGGCCAACTCATCGGCATCTTTGACAACACGGATCACGTAGCGGTTGCCCTTTCGAAGTGCACCACCCGTCACCATGATGACTTGCGATTCAGCCCTATACAGGCTCTGCAAGAATGCCCGTAATCTGGCTGCCACCTGCTCTGAGTCGACCTCCGCCTCGATGAGTACCCGTCCGCCGACAACATGCAGCCCACCGGCAAAACGCAATAGTACGGCGCATTCCGCACGCGCCGCGGAAACCGAGGCTGGTTTGTGCCGCGCCAACTCCGTCTTGAGCTCAGACGTCAGGGACAATCCGTCCTCCTTATTCACCAAAGTAAGATGAGTTGTTGCTTGTGCTGGACCGGCCCTCCTGTGCTGCTGAGTGGCTGGCTCGCCTAGTCTAGCCAGGCTTCAGTAGTTCCGACTTCCCCCAGGAACCCGTCGAATGCATCACGTAGCGCGGATGCTAGGCGTAGCGGGTCATGTACGGCCCCGTCAGTGCCGGACCTCACCTGACGGAGGAGGACGCGTGCCCCCAGAGATGCACTTGCTTCCATCAGGTCGTCGATATCTTCAACCGTTGTTGGATCAGCGATCACAACGTCGATCTTCAAATCCGGTGAAACCTTACTGATCTCCCGTACCAGGTCGGCCGACGACAGATGTGCGGTCTCCCCCGACTGGGGTGTCAGATTCAAAATGAGAGCCCGATGCGCTGGAGTCATGACAATTGCTTGATGAAGACGATCCAGTAGTAGATGCGGAATCACAGAGGTAAACCATGAGCCCGGCCCTAGAATCACCCATTCCGCATCCGCAACGGCTTCGAGAGTTTGGGGAGGTACCTGCGCATCTGCTGGTTCAACAGTCAGGTCCACCAGGTCAGCGCCCGCGACTGCCACGGTCGTCTGCCCGGAGATCCTCTTTGTGTGATCGCCCTCGCGAACGGTTGCTTCAATCCGCAATGGGACGGAACTCATCGGCAGGACACGACCGTGCGAGTCAAGAAGTCGCCCCATCCAGTCCAACCCGACAACAGGATCCTCGAACATTTGCCACAGTCCGACGATTAGAAGGTTGCCGAGGGCGTGGTCGTCAAGTGGACCGTCCGTATCCAAACGGAGTTGCATGAGGTCGCGCCATGTAAGCGACCACTCAGAGTTGTCGCACAGACTCACCAGCGCCATTCGCAGATCACCGGGCGGCAACACCGGGGTTTCCTGGCGGATACGCCCCGAAGACCCCCCGTCATCAGCAACCGTGACAACCGCCGAAATCTGGTGGGTAATGTGGCGCAGTGCCCGCAGGGTCACGGACAGGCCGTGTCCTCCACCGAATGCAACAACCTTCGGACCCATTTCTACGTTGAGAAGCTTGGCCGCCTCCATGTTCGGGGACCCCCACACATCATCGGGCAAGAACGCCTTGGGACCCTGCATTCACTTTCTCCCCATGTCACGGTGCATGATCTGGGTTGGAACACCCCGTTCACGCAGGTTTTCTGCAATATACTCACTAATTGCCACCGAGCGGTGACGACCACCTGTGCAACCGATTGCGACCGTCACGAATGGCTTGAGTTCGCGCTTGTAGCCTTCCAGAGTAGATGCAATCAACTCCGCGTAGGTGTCGGCGAGGTGGCGGACCCCAGGCTGGTCTAGTACGTAGTCGGATACCGGATGGTCCCGCCCGGTTAGCGACCTCAGTTCGTCAACCCAGTAGGGGTTTTGTAGGAAGCGCACATCCAACACCTGGTCGGCATCGAGAGGCAGGCCATTCTTGAAGCCAAACGACATCAGGGAAACCCGCGTGTCCTGATCTCCCTCATCTGCCACAACATTGCGCATGTAGCGCGCCAAGTCGTGAACAGAGAGGTCGGACGTGTCGATTATTTCATCCGCGCGTTCCCGAAGCGGAGCGAGAAGCTCGGATTCCGCTTTCAACCCGTCAAGTAGCGTTCCATCACCCTGGAGAGGATGAGGGCGACGGTTGGACTCATAGCGCCGAATCAGCACCTGGTCTGTGGCGTCCATGTAAATAATCCGGTAGGCAATGCCGTGGTGGCGCAGTTCGTCGAGGACGTCCTCAAGCGAAGTGAAGAACTCCCGGGAACGCACGTCCACCACCGCCGCCAACCTGTGGACGCCACCTCCATCCGGAGTGAGCATTCCAACCATCGGGAGCAACAAAGTCGGAGGAAGGTTATCGATGACATACCAATCAAGATCTTCGAGGGCGTTTGCCGCCCTCGACCTTCCCGCACCGGACCGCCCTGTCACAATCAGCACTTCGCTGCCACGCTGGAGTGGCGGGATCGCTTCTGCTTTTCTCTCCAAAGACGGGATTCCACCGGGCGCGGTGAGAGGATTCTTCGGATCCCTGGCCTCCGGCCGCACGTGCGCGGGAACGGAGAACTGGCTACCCGTCGCGGGTCTTTGTTGGGATGTCATTGTCCCAGTGTGCCACTTTCCTGCGCCAAGTGAGAGTGGACTGTTCGGGCAAGTGATGGCCCAAAGCCATCAACTGCTGAGATCTCCTCAATGGTGGCGCCCCGAAGCTTCTTCACCGATCCGAATGTCTTCAGCAGTACCTTCTGCCTGGCGGGCCCAAGCCCGGGAATTGCGTCCAGAATCGAGACAGTCGCCGCTTTACCGCGCTTCTTACGATGGCCCCTAATGGCGAAGCGGTGCGACTCATCACGTAGGTGTTGCAACAAATAGAGCGCCGGGGACGACCTCGGCAAAATCACCGGGTAGGGCTGATTGGGAAGCCATACTTCCTCGAGACGCTTAGCCAGCCCGATCACAGGAAGTGAAACACCCGCATCTGCGAGAGCGTTCCGTGCCGCGTTGACCTGGGGCAACCCGCCGTCGACAACAAGCAGATCTGGCTTGTAGGCGAATCTGCGGGGTTTGCCCGTGTCCGGATCGATCGCCCCGGACACCATCGCGCTTTCCTCAACCTCTTCCGTGGCACCAGCAGTGCTGACCCGAGCAAAACGTCGCTGCAACACCTCAGACATTGCGGCAGTGTCGTCTTGGGTCTGTGCCTCATCGCCGCGGATGTTGAACGTCCGGTATGCGCCCTTGCGCGGGATCCCGTCCTCGAACACCACCATTGACGCCACCCTGTTGGTGCCGCCGGTGTGGGAAATGTCGAAACACTCGATACGCAATGGAGCTCGCTCCAAGTCGAGGGCGTCCCTAAGTTGTTCGAGGGCGATCGCGCGCTGCGTCAGGTCACCTGTTCGGCGCGTCTTATGCAGTTTCAGTCCCTCACTGGCATTGCGCGTCACAGTTTCCATCAGTTCCCTCTTGCGTCCACGCTGGGGAACTTTGATAGTCACTTTCGCGCCCCGCGCGCCCCGCAGTACTTCCTCGATACTGACCCGGTCCGAGGGCGCGACGGAGACCAGAATCTGGGGCGGAATTGCGTCCACCGGGGTGTGGGCAACATCGTCTATCGACACGGGAGCGGTCCGCCCTCGGCGTGCGCTTCGCCCGCCTCTCATCGGGGCGGTGTCCGCGGCTTCCCTCTGCGCCTCCGCAACTTTGGGGGCATAGACCTGCTCGAGCAGGTCCTGCATCAGCGCGGCCTCATCCCTGTCGTCACCACGTTCCAGAACCCAACCGCGCGTCCCGCGGATCCGCCCTCCGCGTACAAAGAACGCCTGGACGGAAGCATCAAGGTCATCAACGACAAGGGAGTACATGTCGGCATCGACATCGGAGGGCAACGCCAGTGTGTTCTTCTCTTGGACCTTCACAAGTGCTTCAAGTTCGTCGCGCTTCCGTGCTGCCTTCTCGAAGTCAAGGTCGTCTGCCGCCTGCGCCATTTCAGCTCGAAGTCGCGCCATGAACTGTGCGGTCTCACCGTCCATGAAAGCGCATAGCTCTTCTGCAAGAAGCCTGTGGTCTTCAGGCGATATCCTCCCCACGCACGGGGCTGAGCAGCGCCCGATGTATCCCAGAAGGCAGGGCCGATCTTGCGCTTGTGCCCGACGGAATACGCCCGGGGTACACGAGCGAACAGGAAAGGTGGGGAGAAGAAGATCAATGGTCTCCCGAATCGCCCACACCTTCGTGTATGGGCCAAAATACCGGGATCCGGCCCGATGCGCGTCCCGAGAGATCGAAACCCGGGGGAACTCCTCCCCCATCGACACCGACAGATAGGGGTAGGACTTATCGTCCTTATACATGACGTTGTAGCGTGGATCGAACTGTTTTATCCACTGGTACTCAAGGGTGAGCGCAGCAGCCTCGGTATCCACAACAGTCCACTGCACAGAGGATGCGTCCTGAACCATCCGTGCTGTGCGCGGGTGCAGAACTAGCGGATCCTGGAAATAGTTGGTGAGGCGGGCGCGAAGGTTCTTCGCCTTTCCAACGTAAATGACTCTTCCCTCGCCATCCCTGAACCTGTAGACGCCAGGTGACTTGGGGATCTCAGAGGTTTTTGGCCGCCAATAGGGGCCCGGATAGCGCTTCCTAGTGCTGTCCGAGGGCGTGCCTGGGTCCTCAAGTCCTGTCATCTCTTCGATATTGCACTCCCCACACGTTCTGCGCAAATGTGAGACTGTTCCAACCCTGACGCCAAAGCCCCAAGGAAACTTCAAAGTTTATAGAATACAGGTTCAGTCTTGCCAAGATACGATCGCGGAAACCGCAGCGTAGCTGCGCGCAGAAAGCGCTGAACTCGCGCGCAACAGACCGGAGGATACCTTTCATGATGTACCAACTCGACGACGGGACATGGACAAATCCGGCAGAAATTCCCGTGAGCCCTGACCTGTCGATACCTCAGTTGCTCTTCGACCGTGAAGCTCGCGGCCCACACCAGGTGATGGTGGAACGGCTAATCCGCGGTGAATGGTATGAGGTCACGGCAGAAGAGTTCATGAATCACATCCTCAAGATTGCTCGCGGTCTCTATGGTTTGGGGATCCGCCCCGGGGATCGTGTCGCAATCCTTGCTGCCACCTCCTACGAGTGGGCAGCATTCGACATGGCAATCCTCTCCCTTGGTGCCATAACAATCCCCATCTACGAATCTGACTCGGCAGCCCAGATCTCCCACATCCTTCAGGACGCGGAAGTCTCCCTGGTGGTCACCTACTCGGTTCAGCAGGCTGAGCTGGTCGAGTCGGTCGCAGATGCACAGGTCAAAGAAATCTTTGCCCTCGAACGCGGTGATGAACGCAAGATCATTCAGGCAGGGCAAGATGTTCCAGAACAAGCGGTGCGTGACATCGCATCCGCGTTGAACCTGGAGACAGTGGCCACCATCGTCTACACCTCTGGCACAACCGGACTACCCAAGGGTGTCGTCCTCACCCACGGCAATTTTGTGCGCGGTCTGATCCAGGCATACGACATTCTGCCCGACCTGATTTCTAACCCCAAGAACCGCACGCTACTGTTCCTTCCGGTCGCGCACGTACTTGCGCGCTTTGTCATGGTGGCAATCCTGGTCGGTGAAGGCCAGTTGGGTATGAGCCCGGATATTCGTCACCTCGTCCACGACATCCAGACCTTCAAGCCGACCTTCCTGCTGGCAGTGCCGCGCGTCCTTGAGAAGGTCTACGGCACCGCCTCGCAAACCGCTGGCAAAGGTATCAAGAAGACACTATTTGGCTGGTCCGCCAAACAGTCCCGCAAGATGTCACAGGCAACGGCATATCCCATCGACAAGTCTTCCAAGAAGCACCCTAAGAAGAACGAGGCCGAGGGCGCCCTCGAACAAGAGAACCTCGGCGCGACAACGTACTTTTCGGAGGGTCCAAGCCTGCCCCTCAAGGTGACACACAGGGTTGCCGACGCCCTCGTCCTCCGCAAGATCCGCGCCATTCTGGGACCAAATCTGACGACAATTATCTGCGGTGGCGCCCCACTATCCCCTGAACTTGCTGACTTCTACCGAGGTATTGGCATTACGCTCCTGCAGGGTTATGGCCTGACGGAAACAACGGGACCCGTCACCGTGCAGCTGCCCACGGACTTCCCTCCGGATTCGGTCGGCTACTTGTGGCCCGGCAACTTCTTGAAGATTGCGGACGACGGAGAACTGCTTCTCTCAGGGGTATCAGTCACGCGCGGCTACCACAACCTTCCAGAAGAGACCGCCGAAGCATTCACAGATGGATGGTTCCACTCCGGGGACCTCGGAGAAGTCGATGAGAACGGCAGGTTGCGGATTACCGGGCGGAAGAAAGAACTGATTGTTACAGCCGGAGGCAAGAATGTCTCTCCCGATGTGCTGCAGCAGTCGCTCAGTACGCACCCACTGATTAGCCAGTGCGTCATTGTCGGAGATGGGCGTCCCTACATTAGTGCGGTACTCACCCTGGACACCGAAATGCTTCCCATCTGGCTCCGCAATAAGGGTTTGAAAGTCGTCCAACCGGCGGAGGCCGCGCTGCTCCCAGAAGTCCGCGACTCCCTGGAACGTGCGCTCAAGAAAGCCAACCACGGAGTGTCTCGCGCTGAATCCATCCGGCGCTACCGGATCCTTGACACCGAGTTCTCGATCGAGAATGGCTATCTGACCCCCTCGCAGAAGCTGAAGCGCAGCCGCGTACTACGGGACTACGAAACGTTCATCTCGGGGATCTATGACCTCTCAGAAAACGAGTTGGCCACAACCGGCGGGTCGCTTTCAGACAGGTCTCACTAGCGTCAGGCTTGGCTCACTTCCCCGCGGAGGCGAGGGTGTGAGCCAAGTATTCACCGGTGAAGCTCCCGTCGACTTGGGCAACTTCTTCAGGGCTGCCCTGAGCGATCACGCGCCCACCGAACTTGCCACCGCCAGGACCCATGTCGATCACCCAGTCGGCGCTCTTGATTACGTCCAGATTGTGTTCGATGACAACCACGGTATTGCCCTTGTCGACAAGGCCTTGGAGCACAAGAAGCAACTTACGGATGTCTTCAAAATGTAAGCCCGTTGTCGGTTCGTCGAGGACGTAAATGCTACGTCCGTTGGAGCGTTTGTGCAGCTCTGAAGCGAGTTTGACACGTTGCGCCTCACCACCGGAAAGTGTCGTGGCTGACTGCCCGAGCCGGACGTAGCCCAATCCGACCTCGACCAACGTGTTCAAGTGGCGGGCGATACGCGGGATTGCGCCGAAAAACTCAGCAGCCTCCGAGATGGGCATTTCCAGCAGGTCGGCAACTGTCTTACCGCGATACGTCACCTCGAGGGTCTCCCGGTTGTACCGCTTGCCACCACACACTTCGCAGGGCACGTAAACATCGGGGAGGAAGTTCATTTCGATGCGGATGGTCCCGTCCCCCTTGCATGCCTCACAGCGTCCACCCTTGACGTTAAAGGAGAAACGCCCGGGACCGTAACCGCGGATCTTTGCCTCCTGCGTGTCCGCGAACAGTTTCCGAACGTGGTCCCACACTCCCGTGTACGTCGCCGGGTTGGAACGCGGGGTGCGACCAATTGGCGACTGGTCCACGTGAACCACCTTGTCGAGTTGTTCAACACCCTTCACGGATGAGTGCCGACCCGGAACAAGGCGCGCTCGATTCAAACGGTTCGCCAGTGTCCGGTAGAGGATCTGGTTCACCAACGTGGATTTGCCGGAACCTGACACCCCCGTCACCGCGGTGAGCGTCCCCAGGGGGAAGGACACCGTGACGTTGTCAAGATTGTTCTCCTTGGCTCCTCGAACTGTCAGCACCCGCTCTTTGTCCAGGGAACGCCGCTGTTGAGGAACCTCGATTTCGCGCTTTCCCGACAAGTACTGCCCCGTCAAGGATGTAGGTTCCTCAAGAAGACCGGGAACCGGGCCGGAGTAGACGATCTCCCCACCGGCTTCACCCGCCCTCGGCCCAATGTCGACCACCCAGTCGGCCGCATCCATTGTCTCTTCGTCATGCTCGACAACAATCAGAGTGTTGCCGAGGTCGCGAAGGTGCTGGAGTGTGCCAATAAGGCGTCTGTTATCGCGCTGGTGTAGCCCAATCGAGGGTTCGTCGAGGACGTAGAGCACGCCAACCAGGCCGGAACCAATCTGCGTTGCCAAGCGGATTCTCTGGGCTTCACCACCTGACAGTGTTCCTGCTGGACGGGCCAACGTCAGGTAGTCAAGGCCTACATCCACAAGAAACTTCAGCCTCGCATTGATCTCCTGTAAGATCGGCCTGGAGATTTGCTGGGCGCGCCCATCAAGTTGCAGTGCTGCCAGGAACTCTTGGGCCTCTTGGATTGAAGCAGCCGACAGTTCCGCAATATTCTTGCCGCCCACGCGGACGGCCAACACCTCTGGGCGTAGTCTGGCGCCCTTACATGCTGGGCAAGGGACTTCGCGCAGGTACCCGGACATCTTGTCTTTGACGTAGTTCGAGTCAGACTCATCCATACGCCGCTCAATGAACCGCAGCGCTCCCTCAAACCCTGTTGAGTAGGCGCGTTCCCTGCCCCAGCGGTTGCGATATTTAACGTGCACCTGGTAGTCGAGGCCGAAGAGGATGGCGTGGCGAACCTCCTCAGACAGGTCCTTCCACGGGGTGTTGATGTCGAAGTCCATCTGACGAGCGAGTCCTTCGAGTAGGCGCTGGTAGTACTTGGCGCTACTGCGCCACACCACAACTGCGCCCTCTGCCAAGGACAGCTCCTCATCCGGAACGATTAGATCCGGGTCAACTTCTTGCTTGGCACCCAGGCCGGAGCACTCGGGACAGGAACCGTAGGGGGCATTGAAAGAAAATGTCCGCGGCTCGATTTCTTCGAGTGCCAGCGGGTGATCATTGGGGCAGGCGCGCTTCTCTGAGTAGCGCCTTTGGCGCGCCGGAGAGCCGTCTTCAACATCGACGAAGTCGATGGTTGCCAGTCCATCGGCAAGCTCCAACGCACTCTCAACCGAGTCCGTGAGGCGCCGCCGCATCCCTTCTTTGACAACCAACCTGTCGATGACAATGTCGATGTTGTGCTTGAGTTTCTTCTCTAGGCGGGGAGGGTTCTCTAGGCGAACCTGCTCGCCATCGACGATAGCGCGGACAAACCCCTTGGCCTGCAGTTCCGCGAAGAGCTCACCATACTCACCCTTACGCCCTCGCACGACTGGCGCGAGGATCTGGAAACGGGTTCCGTCCTCGTTCTCTAGGACTCTATCGACGATCTGTTCTGCAGACTGAGCCTGGATCTCCTCACCACAAACCGGGCAGTACGCGGTACCTGCACGGGCGTAGAGGAGCCGCAGATAGTCGTGCACCTCGGTGATGGTCCCAACCGTTGAACGAGGATTCTTGGAAGTTGACTTCTGGTCGATAGAAACGGCAGGCGAAAGCCCCTCAATGAAGTCGACGTCAGGCTTGTCCATCTGCCCCAAGAATTGCCGCGCGTAGGACGATAGCGACTCCACATACCTGCGCTGCCCTTCGGCAAAGATCGTGTCGAACGCCAAAGAGGACTTCCCCGACCCGGAAAGCCCCGTGAACACAATCATCTTGTCGCGTGGAAGTTCAAGATCAACATTTTTCAGGTTATGTTGTCTTGCTCCGCGAACAACCAGTTCTTCACTCACTCCACAGATCCTAGCTGTATGGAACCCCATTTAGTACAGGTGTTCGATCACAGCGAAGCATACAGAGGAGGAACGCACCGGACCTGATGCGTTGCGTGTGCGCCCAGGTGGGCGATAATGAGCCCATGGGCTTATACGTGATCCAGTACCGCTACCCGGCCGACCTCAAGTTTCTTGTGGAGGCTTACCGCCCCAGCCACCGCACCCACATGCGGCGGTTGGAAAGTGAAGGCAAGCTCGTCTCCGCTGGCTTCCTACAGGACGCCACGTTTGATGGCGGGATGTTGATGGTCCGGGCGCAGTCCGCCCAGGAAGCCCTGAGCTATCTTGAAGATGACCCGTTCCAGCAGCAGGGCCTGATGGATGAGCTCACCATTCGTGCGTGGGTGCCGACACTCGGTCCGGACGCCCCTGGGTTTTCGACCTCGTTCCCAGTTTCCTAGCCTGAGCGGACCCCACGGTTTGCCGCCAAAGTCCTAGACGGTCGCAACCATACTCTCAAGCGCGTTTGCGACCGGCCCTGGTTGTTCGACGGCGGTAAGGTGCCTCGCATCCTCCACGATCACCACTGGCAACGGCGACGCAAGATCTGTGGCCAGTTGCAGTGCCGCCGACGGAGGTGTCCCCTGGTCGTCCTCACCAGTTAGCACGAGGGCGGGCGCGGACACCAAGTCAACGCCCGTGGAGAGATCCGTGTTGGCTAAAACCCTGCAGCACTGCGCATAGCCAGCGGGATCGGTCTCTAAGAAGATATCGCGGATCTTCGCCACATGTGTCCGGCCACTACCCTCACTAAAGCCCGGGGTAAACCAGCGTTCCATCGTCCCGTCGACCAATCCCGACAGGCCGTTTTGCTCAACAAGATGTGCTCGGTCGAACCAGTTCTGGGCATGTGGGAGCGCGGGACCAGAGCCGAGAATCCCCAGGCTCAAAGTGTCCTCCGGGTACTCCTCCGCATAAGCCAGAGACACCATGCCCCCAAGGGAGAGACCGGCAATATGTGCTTCCGTGATTCCCAGGTCGACCAGTGCGCTGTTGAGAGCGGCTGCGATGTCTTGCGCGTTAGGACCAGTGACACTCAGCAGACCCGACTCACCATGGCCCGGCTGCTCCCAGAGGATCACCGGCAGCTCTTCACGCAGGAGTGGCAGGACTTCATCCCACATTTCCCGGCTGGAACCCAGAGCGTGTCCGAGGACGAGTGGGGCCTCTCCCTCCCCGAAGGTCAGATGCTCAGCTGCACGGTTCGCGGCGTAAAGCGCCAAGGGTGAAGATGGTGTCGCAAGTCGTTTCACTTCTCTGTATCCCTCCACCTGGACGTGATCAGGTAACTACTGACAATCAGTATTGCCGCCACACCACC
>RRZT012816833.1_pt1 | contig 16709 bp, 18 predicted proteins | sample 2165551 | NCBI WGS metagenome assembly RRZT01 (sample SAMN10456910, study PRJNA506462) | wastewater metagenome | biome: wastewater; feature: sludge; material: wastewater sludge; isolation source: wastewater sludge with Escherichia coli K12::gfp cells carrying plasmid... | place: USA: Moscow, Idaho...
CGACGATCTCGGGAAACTGCTTCTGCAACAGCGGTACGCACACTTCGTTGAGCGCCACGCCGAGCAGCGCTGGTTCGTCCGGCGGCTCGCCGGTCTAGGTGCTGTGGTAGATCGCTTGCCGGCGCATCGTGCTGCGGTCGATGGTGAACACCGGAAAACGTGACTGCTCGTTGTAATAGCCGGTATGGTCGCCATACGGCCCTTCGAGCGCGCTTTCGGCCGGATCGATGAATCCTTCGAGAACGATCTCGGCTGCTGCCGGTACCTGCAGATCGGAGCCCAGGCACTGCACCACTTCGGTCTTGGCCCCGCGCAGCAGACCGGCAAACTGGTATTCGGAGAGACTGTCCGGAACCGGCGTCACTGCCGCGAGAATCGTCGCCGGATCGGCGCCCAGTGCCACCGCCACCGGGAAAGGCTGGCCCGGATGTTGCAGGCAGTGCTCGCGAAAATCGAGCGCGCCGCCGCGGTGCGCCAGCCAGCGCATGATCACCCGGTTGCTCCCGATCACCTGCTGGCGATAGATGCCCAGGTTCTGGCGGCTCTTGTGCGGCCCGCGCGTCACCGTCAGTCCCCAGGTGATCAGTGGCGCTGCGTCGCCCGGCCAGCAGAACTGGATCGGCAGACGCGACAGGTCGACGTCTTTGCCTTCCCAGACGAGATCCTGGCAAGGCGCCGAAGAACGCACACGCGGCGCCATGTGGAGCACCTGCCGGAGTACCGGCAGCTTGTCCCAGGCATCCTTGAGTCCCTTCGGCGGTTCCGGCTCCTTGAGGTAGGCGAGCAGCTTGCCGACCTCGCGCAAGGCCAGCAGCGAGTCCTGCCCCATGCCCAGCGCCACCCGCCGCGGCGTGCCAAAGAGATTGGCCAGCACCGGCATGTTATGCCCTCGGGGATTCTCGAAGAAGAGCGCCGGGCCGCCGGCACGCAGCACGCGATCGCAAATCTCGGTCATCTCCAGGTGCGTGTCTACCTCCACAGCGATGCGCTTGAGTTCACCGAGACCTTCCAGTTGCGCGATGAAGTCGCGCAGGTCGTGATATTTCATCGTCCGTGGGGCTATCTGAGGCGATAGGAGTAGTGGCAGCCGACACAGGCCGAGGTCAGCGACGGCAGTGCAGCGATGGTTTTCTCGCGATCGGCGCTGGCAGCGATGCGGGCAAAGTCGCTGGCCGCCTGATGCCCATCGATGCCAATGCGGTGCATCGCCGGTGGCATGTGCGGCCCAGGACGCGCGTCGAAAGGCTGGCCGCGATGTCTGCCCATTGCCGAGAGGCCGAGTTCCTTTTCGGCAAGTTCGCCGGCCTCCTTCAGTTTGCCGGCCGCTACCAGGCCGAGAATTTCGTTCAGGGCAAGCAGGCTGGCACGCATCTCGGCACGCAGATTGGCTTCTGCCGGCGCCGGCATCGGTGCCAGCTGGCGAGTGTCCTCGGCAGCCTGCAAGGTGCCCGTCAGTAGCAGAAGCGCGCAGAACAGGTAATTTTTCATCCGTTGATTCCACTTGTGACCAGAAAATCGAGGGCAATACCGGCGAAGACGCTGGCACCCAGCCAGTTGTTGTGCCGGAAAGCCGTGAAGCAGCGCTGCGGATCGCGTTCGCGGATCAGCGTGTAATGATAGGCGGCAATCGCCGCCGCGATCGTCAGCCCGCAGTAAAACAGTTCGCCGAGGCCGAGTCGGTAACCGAGCGCAGCGATCAGGCCGAGAGCGAGCGCGTAACAGAGCATCACCGCCGCCACATCGGCGCGACCAAAGGTGATCGCCGAACTGCGGATGCCGATCTTCAGATCATCGGCCCGGTCGACCAGTGCGTATTCGGTCTCGTAGGCAATCGCCCAGAAGACGTTGGCCAGCAGCAGCCACCAGGCTTCCAGCGGCACCCTGCCGAGTTCTACGGCATAAGCCATCGGGATGCCGAAACCGAAAGCGACGCCGAGATAGGCTTGCGGCACGGCGAGAAAGCGCTTGCTGAAGGGATAGCTGGCGGCGAGAAACAGTGCTGCCACACAGAGGCCGGCCAGCAGCCAGCTAAAGAGCGGCAGCACCAGGGCGAAAGCGGCCGCCACCAGCGCCAGAAACAGCAGAATGGCCTCGTTGACCGATACCCGGCCGGCGGCCAGTGGGCGCTCGCGGGTGCGCGCCACATGCGGGTCGAAATTGCGGTCGGCCAGGTCGTTGATCACGCAACCGGCCGAACGCATCAGCACCGTCCCGAGGACGAAGATCCAGACCACCAGCCAGTTCGGCCTGCCCCGTGCCGACAGCCATAGTGCCCACAAGGTCGGCCAGAGCAGCAGCAGGATGCCGATCGGTTTGTCGAGACGCATCAGCCGCTCGTACAGGTCGATCCGTTCGCGCAATTTTTTGCCTGGAATGTTCATGGCCCTCATTCTAACGGTCATGGCTGTTGCAGGCACCCCCCAATCCATCCACAATCCATGAAAGCCGTTTGACGGAGCATCGCGAAGAGTGCACTATTTCCTGGGGAAGCGCTGCGGATCGATGTTGCAGTACAGCGCGGGCCTGTCCGCTGGTCGCACCCTGTCGGTTCAGCGCACGGCCAACGGGTCCATCAGCGGGCCTGGCCATTCTATTATCTTCGCTCTACGGGCAATCTGATGACCACAGTCCAAAGCCGTTTGATCCTCGAAATCGATGAACAGTAAGCGGGTCGAGGATCACGACCTGTTGTCCACCTGGTTTGTCGCGGAATCCGCCGAGGTCGAAGCTGCGCTGGTCGACAGCCCGTGGAAGGTGCTGCTGGTAGACGACCAGAAGGATGTTCATGCCGTTCTTCACCTGGCTCTGCACGATATGCTGATCGAAGGCCAGCGGCTGCTCCTGCTCGATGCCTTGTCGGCCAGAGAGGCGCGGAGGGCGATCGCCGCCAACCCGGACATCGCCCTGCTCCTGCTGGATGTGGTGATGGAGTCCGATCAAGCCGGCCTGGAATTGGTGCGCCACATCCGCGAAGAACTGGGCAACCACAGCGCCCAGATCGTGCTGATCACCGGTCATCCAGGCTATGCTCCGGAGCGGGAGGTGATCAGCGGCTACGAGATCGATGGCTACCTGCTCAAGTCGGAACTGAGCGCCAATCAAATTTTCGTGCAGGTCTATTCCGCTATCCGTACCTACCGGCTGATGCGCGAGCACGAGATCCTGCAAGAGGATCTCAAACAGAAGATCACCGAGCTCAAACGCTCGAATGCCGAACTGGAACAGTTCAGCTACGCCATTTCGCATGACCTGCGTCAGCCCTTGCGAATGATCTCGAGCTATATGCAACTGCTCGGAATGAGCCTCGCCGACCAACTCGGCAGCGAGCAACGTGACTACTTCAACTTTGCCATCAACGGCGCCAAGCGCCTTGACCGAATGCTGCTCGGCCTGCTCGAGTACTCGCGCGTCGGTCGCCTGGGTGAGCCGCCGGAGTGGATCGAAAGTCGGTCGATCCTCGATGACGCGCTACTCTTCCTGCAAGCAACCCTCCTCGAAGCACAGGCGAGCATTCGCGTCGGCGGCGAGTGGCCGCGTGTCTTCGTCAGCCCCGACGAGATACTGCGACTGCTGCAGAACCTGATCGGCAATGCGGCCAAATTCAGGAATGCCTGCCGGACTCCGGAGATTTCGATCTCCAGCAAGGTGTCCGCCGGACACTGGTACCTTTGTATCGCCGATAACGGCATTGGCATTCCTCCCGAGCAGATTGCCCGGCTGTTTCAGGTCTTCCAGCGCTTGCACAGTCGTGCGACTTTCGACGGCAGTGGTGTCGGACTGGCGCTTTGCCGAAAGATTGCCGAACATCATGGTGGGCGAATCTGGGCCGACTCGGCAGGCGAAGGCCAGGGAAGCCGATTCTGTGTGTCGCTGCCGATACCGCCGGAGGTGGCATGACGCCACCGGCAACTCCGCCAGCGCCCGCCCGCAGTCCGCGCCGGCCAAGGCTGGCGGAGAGCAGCGGCAAGCTGCTGTCGCGGCCGGCGTATGTGGCTGTGTTGGTGTTCGTCTCGTCGCTGGTCCAGAAATACGATGTGATCAAATGTCAAATATGAACCCGTCGGCACAGAACTTCGTGATCCTGATGGCCGAGGACGAGCCGGCCGATGCCTATCTGCTCAGGCTGGCATTGAACGAGAGCTGCCTTGCGGCCGATTTGCAGCATGTCGTCGATGGTCGCGAGGCGCTCGAGTATCTGCGGCGCCAGGGTCCGCGCTTCGCCCAGGCAAGCCGTCCCGATCTGATTCTGATCGATCTCAACATGCCGCGCATGGACGGCCGTGAGTTCCTCGCCGTCGTCAAGGAGGATGCTGCACTACGCGACATTCCGGTGATCGTGCTGAGCACCTCGCAAGTGGAACGTGATGTGCTCGGAGCCTATCGTCTCGGGGCCGCCGGCTACATCGCCAAGTCCCCGGATGTCACCGTGTTCATCGAAGACATCCGGCGATTGAGCCACTACTGGGTGTCCCGGCCACGTTTGCCAGAATATCGATGATGGAGAGCTGTGGATGAATGAGTCGGAGCAAAGGCGAATTTCGATTCTGGTGATCGAAGACGAACCCGGTGATCTGGGTCTGATCCAGGCGTATGTCCGACTCGCCGGCATCCGGCGTATTGGCGACCAGGATCCGGTGGTCTGGGCGTCGACGCTCGCGCAAGGGGTCGCCGCTGCCGCGGCCAGCATGCCGGATGTCATTCTGCTCGATCTGTCTCTGCCGGATTCGTCCGGACTGCATACGGTCGAGGCGATGCACACCGTGGCGCCCGATGTGCCGATCATCGTTCTCACCGGTCAGGACGACCATCAGCTTGCCGAGGCGGCCCTGCAGGCCGGGGCGCAAGATTATCTGGTCAAGGGCCAGTTTCAGCACGATGCGCTCGGACGCGCCATCCGGCATGCGCTGGTCCGCCAGAAACTCGAATCGCGCCTCAGCCTCTTCAGGGCGGCACTGAATTCCGTGGCCAACGGCATCCTGATCACTGACATCGATTCGACCATCGAATGGGCCAACCCGGCGTTTACCCGGATGACCGGGTTTTCGCTGACGGAAGCCGTGGGTCGCCACACCGGCGAGATGCTCAATTCCGGGAAGCAGGATCCGCAGTTCTACCGGCGCATGTGGGACACCATTCTGGCCGGCCGGGTGTGGACCGGTGAACTGATCAACCGCCGCAAGGACGGCAGTCTCTACGCCGAGGCGCTGACCATTTCCCCGGTCACCGATGGCAACGGCAGGATTCAGCATTTCGTCGCCATCAAACAGGATATTTCCGAACGCAAGGCCAACGAAGAGCGCGTTCAGCATCTTGCCCACCATGACCAGTTGACCGACCTGCCGAACCGCAGCCTGCTCAGCGACCGCCTCTTCCAGGCCCTGGCGCAGGCGCGGCGGGACCGCGGTACGGTGGCCCTGATGTTTCTCGATCTCGACAGCTTCAAGCCGGTCAACGACACGCTCGGCCATGACATCGGCGATCTCCTGCTCAAGGAAGTCGCACTCCGTCTGCAGAACTGCGTACCCAGGGAGTCGGACACCGTTGCACGCCTCGGCGGCGACGAATTCGTCATTCTCCTGGCACAAATCGAAAAGGCTGCCGATGCCGTGGTCGTGGCCGGCAAGCTGCTGGCAGCGCTCGAGCGTCCGTTCCTCATCGGTCCTCACCGCATCAGCATCTCGGGGAGCATCGGCATAGCGGTCTATCCGCAGCACGGCGACGAGGTCAACCAGTTGTTGAAGAACGCCGACATCGCCATGTACCACGCCAAGAAGGCCGGCCGCAACTGCTACCGGTTTTTCCGGGAAGTCACCGAAACTGCAGGAGTCTGACATGCCTGTCACGCCGGCACTGATGTCTGGCCTGCTGCAGATTGCCGGCGTCTTCGTGGCGCTGCTGCTGATCGTCTTCCTGATTCGCTCGTATCAGAACCGTATCGATGACGTGCGTCGCCTGGGCAGCGATCTCGCCCAACGCAGCAGGGAGCTACAGGCGCGTGAAGCCGATTTCGAGCGGGACCTCACCGCAAGAAGGGAAATGGAAGCCGACCTGCGTGAGCAGAAGGAGTTTTTCCGGCTGATCTCCGAGAGTATCGGCGAGCATATCGCCGTTCTCGATCTGCAAGGGCGACGGGTATATAACAGTCCTTCGTATCGGCAATTCTTTGGCGATACGCGGCAACTGGCAGGGACCGATTCGTTCGGCGATGTCCATCCCGAAGATCGCGAACGGGTACAGCGAGTCTTCCAGGAAACCGTGCAAACCGGCACCGGGCAGGAAATCGAGTATCGTCTGGTACGACACGATGGCAGTGTCCGGCACATGGCGTCGGCCGGAAAAGTGATCCGGGACAAGGCCGGGCAGGTGGTCCGCATCGTCGTTGTCTCGCACGACATCACCGATCGCAAGCAGGCGGAACAGTGGGAGCGTATTGCCGCGACCGCTTTCGAGTCGCAGCAGGGCATGTTCATCACCGACGCCGCCGGGGTCATCCTGCGAGTCAACCAGGCGTTCACCGAGATCACTGGCTACAGCGCCGAAGAATGCGTCGGCCAGACGCCGAAACTGCTCAGTTCGGGACGCCACAACGCCGCTTTCTATGCCGCGATGCGCCAGAGTCTGGAACGCAGCGGCTCCTGGCAGGGTGAAATCTGGAACCGCCGCAAGAACGCTGAAATCTTCCCGGAATGGCTGACGATTTCCGCTGTGATCGACAACGAGGGCAGGGTTACCCACTATGTGTCCACACTGACCGACATCAGCCTGCGCAAGGCTGCCCAGGAAGAAATCCAGCAACTGGCTTTTTACGACGCCCTGACGCGTCTGCCGAACCGCCGTCTGTTGCACGAGCGCCTGCAGGCAGCGATGGCCGCAAGTGCGCGCAGTGGCCGCCAGGGTGCCCTGCTGTTCATCGATCTGGACAATTTCAAGACGCTCAACGACACACTCGGGCACGACATGGGCGATCACCTGCTGCAGCAGGTCGCCAAGCGTTTGCTGACCTGCGTTCGCGACCGCGACACCGTTGCCCGTCTCGGCGGCGACGAGTTTGTGGTGATGCTCGCGAGCCTGGGCGCACGTGCGCAGGAGGCGGCTACCCAGAGCCGGATCGTCGGCGAGAAAATCCTGGCTGCTCTCAACCGACCCTACGATCTGGCCGGCAGCGAGTACCACAATACGCCGAGTATCGGCATCACGCTGTTTGGCGGCCAGCATGACGCGATCGACGAACTGATGAAGCGGGCCGATCTGGCCATGTACGATGCCAAGGCCACCGGCCGTAATACCTTGCGCTTTTTCGACCCACAGATGCAGGCCGTGGTCACTGCCAGGGCGGCTCTGGAGAGAGACCTCCGGGAAGCGCTGCAAAAGCAGGAGTTCTTCCTTTGTTACCAGCCACAGGTCGACCAGGCGGGCCGCATCGTCGGCGCCGAGGCGCTGCTCCGTTGGCGGCACCAGCAACGCGGCCTGGTGACCCCCGCCGAGTTCATTCCTCTCGCCGAGGAAACCGGGCTGATCCTGCCGCTCGGCTTGTGGGTGCTGGAAACCGCCTGTGCGCAGTCGGCTGTCTGGGCGGCACAGGCAGGACGAGCGGGACGGGAAAACTTTACCGTTTCGGTGAATGTCAGTGCGCGGCAGCTGTGTCAGCCCAATTTTGTCGAGCAGGTGCTGGGGGTTCTGGCGAGTACGGCGGTCAACCCGCACAACCTCAAGCTCGAACTCACCGAGAGCATGTTGCTCGACAATGTCCAGGAAATCATCGCCAAGATGACGGCGTTGAAAGAGCGCGGCGTCGGTTTCTCTCTCGACGACTTCGGTACCGGTTATTCGTCACTGTCGTACCTGAAGCGGCTGCCGCTCGACCAGTTGAAGATCGATCAGTCGTTCGTGCGGGATCTGCTGACCGATCCCAATGACGAAGCGATCGCGCGTACCATCGTTGCTCTGGCCAGCAGCCTCGGTCTGGAGGTGATCGCCGAGGGCGTCGAGAGTGTCGAACAGCGCGACGCTCTGGCAGCACAGGGCTGCCACACCTACCAGGGCTATCTGTTCAGCCGGCCGCTGCCGCTTGCCGATTTCGAGGTTTTTCTGCAGTCTTCGCATTCCTTGCATTCCTTGCATTTTCCGGAGGCATCCCGTGGGCCTTGCCGTTCGCGATCATAACTACCATACCTACGCCGACTACCTCGCATGGCCGGAAGACGTTCGTTACGAATTGATCGACGGCACGGCCTATCTGATGGCCCCTGCACCAACGCTGGAGCATCAGGAGGTGGCCGGCGAGATCTACTTTCAGCTCCGGCAAGCGCTGGCGGGCAACACCTGCCGCGTTTTCATTGCGCCGCTGGATGTCCGGTTTCCCAAGACGGAGGCGGCAGACGAACGGATCGATACCGTTCTGCAGCCGGACGTTTTGGTGGTCTGCGATCTGTCCCGCCTGGATCACCGCGGCGTCTGCGGTGCCCCGGATCTGGTGGTGGAGGTCCTGTCGCCATCCACTGCCAGCCACGATCATGTCTGGAAGCGACGGGTCTACGAGCGTTCAGGCGTACGGGAGTACTGGCTGGTCCATCCCATCGACCGGATGATTACGGTCTACCGTTTGCAGGATGGGGAATATGGCAAACCGGAGGTGATGGAATTGAGCGGCGAAACGGTGGTTGGCATCCTGCCGGGCGTGGCGGTCCGCTGGGACGCCCTGCTTCAGCGTTTGCCGAAACGGGAGTATTGAAGAAACTCCTGAAATTCAGACCAGCGATTGATCGCCTGCCGGGAATTCTGCAGCCTGCTGCCGGCGTCTGCTCCGGATCAGGCCAGCGTCACGTGATCGATCGGAATGGCCACTGGTTTTTCGCGGCCCAGCAGGCTGAGCAGCACGGTCACCCGTTCGGCAGAGACGGCGGAAACGATACCGGACAGGCCCTTCAGGGGACCATTACTGATTTCCACGCTGTCGCCGGCCTGAAACGGCAATGATTCCTCATTCAGGTCTCTTGCCTGGTGCTCCGCCAGGGAGCGTATCGCTTCCAGCGTCGATTCATCCAGCGTCGCCAGAACGGTGCCGAAGGTCAGCAGACAGCTCACGCCGGGGGTACTGCGGATCGGGGCAACGCTCTGCTCGGGACGGCTGCAGCGCACGAAAGCATAGCGGGGAAACATCACCTGCTGCTTTTTCGTCCAGCACCCTTTCTTTTTCTCCCACTGCGTGAGCATCGGCAGAAAAACCAGGTAGCCCTGTTCCTCGAGCTTGCGCACCGCCAGAAACTCCTGCCGGGGCTTGGTGAAACAGATGTACCAGCATGCTGGCGGGAATGCGGTCGAAGATACGCTGCTCATCGGGGAAGCTGGCGCTGCTCGTCCTCGCGCTTGACCGACACCTGCTGCCAGCGGGGACCTTGCACCTGCGGCAAATGCAACGTCAGCAACTCGCTGCCGAGCAGGGTGACCTGGCCATCCCGACGATTGTCGCCGGTATCGCTGTACTCGAAATGATAGACCCGCCGCAGACGCAGCCGGCCTTCGTCATCGCGCGCCGGGCGCAGCGAACCGAGCGCAACCGTGTCGTCGAGCAGGAGCAGGTCCTCTGCCTCACATGCCGCACGTGCGGCGCGCATGCCCGCCTCCCTGGCCTGGAAACTGTCGAACCAGAACCAGCCGGCGGCCAGCAGAACAAACAGGCTGATCGTCTCCATCCAGGGCATCGTCTGGATCCCTGTCAGCGTGCCATACCGACAGCCCGATCGTTCCGGATGCGGTTTGCAATCCCTGCAGCCATCGTGCATGTGGTCGTGAATTTCACCAGCGCAGCCCCTTGTTTCGTGAATCGACCCGGACGGTCACAATTGCTTACAAAATAATCCCTGCAGAACACCTCAGCAGCCCTCGAGCGCGCGCGAAATCGCAGCCAGGCTGGCTATACTAGCGAAAAATGGCCTACACCACACCTCGATCAGCTTCGCTGCCAGCCCTCGCGCAGCGCGCCAGACGCACCCGCACCTTCCGCCGCCTTGCCATCGCCACGCTGCTGGCGGCGCTGGCGGCCGAACTGCCGGCCTTCGAAACCAGCGATCCCTTCGCCACACGCAGCCTCACCCCGCCGCGCCCGGCACTGACTGGCACCACCCTGCCCTGTCAGCCGCTGCCGGCCGAGGCCAGCTATGGCGTTCTCGAAGTCGTCGATCTCGCGCTGTGTCGCAACCCGAGTACCCGCGAGGCGTGGTCGTACGTACGCGTCCAGGCCGCTCAGGTCGGCATCGCGCAGTCCGACTTCCTGCCGACGCTCGACGGCCAGCTCAGCGCCAGCCGGGTCAGGATCGACTCGCAGACCGCCAGGCAGCGCAATGCCTCGCTGACGCTCTCCTGGCTGCTGTACGACTTCGGCGCACGTTCGGCAAATCTCGAAATCGCGCGGCAAGTGCTGAGCGCCGCAAGCTCGACGCTCGACGCGACCGTCCAGAGCGTTTTTCTCAATGCCGTGCAGGCTTATTACAACACCCAGGCTGCGCGTGCGGCAGTCAACGCCGCCCGCGAATCAGAAAACGCCAGCCGCGAAAGCCTCAGTGCTGCCGAAGTCCGCTACCGCGTCGGCACCGGCACCCCCGCCGACCGCCTGCAGGCGCAGACCGCCTGGTCGCAGGCGACGCTCACCCGCATCCGCGCCGAGGGCGTGCTCAGGAACGCCTTCGGCCGCCTGGCCAATGTCATGGGGCTCGACGCCAACCAGAAGCTGTTGCTCGACGACATTCCCTCAGCCACCCCCGATGCCGGCTTCGTCGGCGACGTCGCCGCGCTGATCGATGAAGCACGCGCTCGCCGCCCCGAACTCAGGGCCGCCGAAGCCGAACTCAGGGCCGCCGAAGCCGGCGTCGATTACGCCCGCGCCACTGGCCTGCCGACACTCTCGCTGAGCACCGGCCCGCAGTGGGCAGACCTCGGCAGCGCCTCGGCCAACGGCAACTCGATCGGACTGACGGTCAACCTGCCGATCTTCTCCGGCTTCAACACCACCTACCGGGTCCGTGCCGCCGCTGCCCAGACCGAGGTCCAGAGCGCCCGCCGCGACAACGTCCGCCAGCAGGTCGCGCTCGATGTCTGGGAAGCCTATCAGAGCCTCAGCACCGCCACCCAGACCATTCGTACCAGCGCCGACCTGCTGGCCAGCGCCGAGCATTCCGAGCGTGTCGCCCTCGGACGCTACAAGGCCGGCGTCGGCAACATCCTCGACGTCCTCAACGCCCAGAGTGCGCTCGCCAACGCCCGCCTGCAACGCATCCAGGCGATGCTCGACTGGCACGTCTCGCGCGCCACGCTGGCCAGAGCCATTGGCGCCCTCGACAGCACGCTGCTGCTCTCGATCAGCACGCAGAAAGCCCGCAATCCATGAAGCGTTCGCGCAGCCTCCTCGCCCTCCTCCTCTTCGCACTCGCAGCCGGCGGTGTGTACTGGTATCGCCAGAGCAGCAGCCAGTCGCTCGAACAGCGCTACAAAATGCAGCCCATCGAAAAGGGGGATGTCAGCCAGACGGTCTCGGCCAATGGCACACTCAACCCGGTGGTACTGGTCAGTGTCGGCACACAGGTTTCCGGAACGGTCACCAGGCTCTATGTCGACTTCAACGACAAGGTCGAGAAAGGCCAGGCACTGCTCGAACTCGACGACTCGCTGCTCGCCGCGCAGGCCCGGCAATCGGCGGCCAACGTGCAGAACGTCGCCGCTGCGCTCGACCTGGCGCGCGCCAGCGAAGCACGGATGAAAGCCCTGTTCGAACAGGAATACGTCTCCCGGCAGGAACTCGAGCAGGCCATCCAGACGCGCCGCTCGAGCGAGGCGCAACTCGCACAGGCGAAAGCCGCCGCTGAAAAGGATCAGGTCAACCTCCATTACACGACGATCCGCTCGCCGGTGTCGGGCGTCGTCGTCGACCGCGTCGTCGACCTCGGACAGACGGTTGCTGCCAGCCTGCAGACGCCAACCTTGATCAAGATCGCGCAGGACCTCTCGGAGATGCGCATCGATTCGAGTTTTGCCGAGGCCGACATCGGCAAGATCCGTGAAGGACAGAAAGTACGCTTCACCGTCGACGCCTTCCCGAACCGCAGTTTCCAGGGCGAAGTGCAGCAGATTCGTCTCAATCCGACGACCCAGCAGAACGTCGTCACCTACAACGTACGCGTTTCGCTCTCCAATCCCGAACAGATCCTGCTGCCCGGAATGACTGCCTACGTCAGCATCGGTGTCGCCAGTCGCCAGGACGTCCTGCTGGTGCCCAACGCGGCGCTGCGTTTCAAACCCAGCGAGAGCAGCGACAGCGAGCGCAGGCCTGCCGGACAGAAAGCGGCGAGCGAGAGCAGCGGGGAGAGCAAGGGCAAGGGCAAAAAGCGCGACACGGCCAGCGGCACGGTGTACCGCATCGAAAACGGCGAACTCAAAGCGCTTAGCGTATCGCTCGGAATCACCGACAATCGCAATACCGAAGTGCTCGGCGGTGATCTACAGGTCGGCGACATCGTCGTCACCGGCGAGAATGTCGCCAGCAGCAACGGCAAGCCGAGCAGTGTGGGGATGAGACTGTTCTGATGGCCGAGGCGGTCATTCGCGTCGTCGGTCTCGGCAAGTCCTACGAAACCGCGGCCGGACTCTTCCCGGCGTTGCGGGACGTCGATCTTTGCATCGAGGCGGGTGAATTCGTGGCGATCATGGGGCCCTCGGGGTCGGGCAAGTCGACCTTCATGAACCTGCTCGGCTGCCTCGATACGCCGAGCAGCGGCGACTACTTCCTGGTCGGCCGCAAGGTCGCGCAGTTGCGCAAGGGCGCACTGGCGCGGCTCCGGAACCGCAGCATCGGCTTCGTCTTCCAGGGTTTCAACCTGCTGCCGCGAATGACCCTGGCCGACAATGTCGCCCTGCCGCTGGTCTATGCCGGCATCGAGCGCGAGCAGCGGCGGCAGCGCGCGCGCCACGAACTGGCCCGGGTCGGCCTCGGCGATTATGCCGAAGCGCTGCCGAGCCGCATCTCGGGCGGACAACAGCAGCGCGTGGCAATTGCGCGCGCGCTGATCAACTCGCCGCAACTGATCCTGGCCGACGAACCGACCGGCAACCTCGACAGCCATACCAGCGAAGAGATCATGGCGCTGTTCACGGCCCTCAACCGTGAAGGGATCAGCATCGTGCTGGTGACCCATGAGCCCGACATTGCCGCTTACGCCGCGCGACAGGTGCGTTTCCGCGACGGGCGTCTGGTCAGTGACCTGCCGACACCCACCCAAGTGCTCGCCGCATGCTGAGAGCGATGCTCGGCGAAGCCTGGCAGGCGATGGGCGCGAACCGCATGCGCAGCGTGCTGACGATGCTCGGGATGGTCATCGGCGTCGGTTCGGTGGTGCTGATGATGGCCATCGGCCAGGGCGCGCAGTACGCCGTGGCGCAGACCATCAGCAGCATGGGCAGCAATCTGTACATCCTGATCTCCGGCTCGACGAGTGCCGGCGGACTGCGCAGCGGGGGTGGCGGCGGCCCGACGCTGACCGTCGCCGACGGCGAAGCGATCGCCGAACTCGACGGCGTCAGCAATGTCGCGCCGGTACAGCAGGGCACGCAGCAACTGGTCTATGGCGCGAACAACTGGAGTGCGACGGTGGTCGGCACGACGCCGCCGTATCTCGACGCGCGCGCCTGGACGATCGTCAGCGGTTATCCCTTCGGCGACTCGGACGTGCGCGCGGCGACGCGGGTGGCGCTGATCGGCCAGACCGCCGCCGACAATCTGTTCGGAAACGACGACCCGCTTGGCAAGACCATCCGCATCCGCCAGAGCCCTTTCGTGATCGTCGGCGTCCTCGGCAAGAAAGGGCAGAACCTCGACGGCCGCGATCAGGACGACACCGTGATCATTCCGCTGACCACCGCGCAGCGCAAGGTCTTCGGCAATCCATTTCCGGGCTCGGTGCGCCTGATCATGGTGCAGGCGACTTCGGCCGAGGCGATGCCGGCGGTCGAGAAGAGCATGACCGCGCTGCTCCGTCAGCGCCATCGCATTCGTGAAGGGCAGGACAACGACTTCTATCTGCGCAACCTCGCCGCGGCGGCCGACTCGGCGGCCGAGACGACACGCGTGATGTCGCTTCTGCTCGGAGCGATCGCTTCGGTTTCGCTGCTCGTCGGCGGCATCGGGATCATGAACATCATGCTCGTCTCGGTGACCGAACGCACGCGCGAGATCGGCATCCGCATGGCGATCGGCGCGCGCCAGCAAGACATCCTCGCGCAGTTCCTGCTCGAAGCGCTGATGATCTCGGTCGCCGGCTGCCTGATCGGGCTCTTTCTCGGCATCGGCGGCGCGCTCCTGACCAATGCGCTGACCGACATGGTGATCGTCATCTCCGGTGCCTCGATCCTGGTGGCTTTCGGGGTCGCCGCCGGGGTCGGCATATTCTTCGGCTATTACCCGGCGCACCGCGCCGCCGCCCTCGATCCGATCGAGGCACTGCGCCATCAGTAGCGCGACAGGCTACAATCTTCCTTCTGCCAACTCCGCGAGAAACCCTCCATGCCCATCTACACCCTCGGCGCCCGGCGCCCTCAGATCGACCCGCAAAGCTGGGTCGCCCCCAATGCCATCGTGATCGGCGACGTCCGCCTGGCCAGAAATGCCTCGATCTGGTGGAACGCGACGGCGCGCGGCGACAACGACCCGATCACGATCGGCGAGAACAGCAACATCCAGGACCATTCCGTCCTGCACACCGACGAAGGCGTACCGCTGACGATCGGCCGCAATGTCACCGTCGGTCACCTGGTGATGCTGCACGGCTGCACCATCGGCGACGGATCGCTGATCGGCATCGGCTCGGTGCTGCTCAACCGCGCGGTGATCGGCCAGGGCTGCATCGTCGGCGCCAACACGCTGATCCCCGAAGGCAAGATCGTTCCGGACCATTCGCTGATCGTGGGTTCCCCTGGCAAAGTGGTGCGCCAGCTCAGCGAGGAAGAGGTCGCGCGCCTGCAGCACAGTGCCGACCACTATGTCGCCAACTGGCAGCGCTATCTGCGCGAACTCCAGGCGCTGTAGTCTTCACTTGTAGTCTTCATTGCCCCGCAGGGGAGAAGGAAAAGGCCGTCGAATGACGGCCTTTTCCCATGTTTCCATGCAGCTGTGGATAAGTCGAAACCGCTGTTCGCTATCCCGAAAACGCACGGACAAGACTGTGTGCAAGCTGTGGGCCGGGCGTGGAGATCTGCCGCAAGGCGTTCTTTGCCAAGGGAAATTTTCTGCTGCCTAAATATTGGGCACGGCGGGAATGATCAAGGCCGTTTAGCCGACTGAACGGCCTTGACGCCGCTGCACGGGCGCTCATCCAATCTCGATGGTGCTCTTGGATTTCTTGTCCTTCGATCGCTTTGCGCTACACTGCGCCCATCCACCGCCGCAATCACCGACGAGCCGCCGATGCCTGCGTCCAAGCCGCGAATCCTCCTGCTGCCCGACATCGACTGGGTTCTCATCCCGGGCGGCGAGTTTGTCTATCAGCAGGGTGAGCGACGCACGCTCCCGCCGTTTCGCATCGCGCGCTATCCGGTGACCAACGTGCAGTACCAGACATTCATCGATGCTGGTGGTTACGACGACGATCGCTGGTGGAGCGGCCTCGAGCGACCCGAGCCTGCAGCGTCGCGCTGGCCACAAGCCAACCGACCGCGCACCAACGTCAATGCGTACGAAGCGGTCGCGTTCACCCGCTGGCTCAGCGCGCAGTTTCGCTACGCAGTGCGCCTGCCACACGAAGAGGAATGGGAGCGTGCAGCGCGCGGCAGCGATGGCCGCGAATATCCGTGGGGAAACAGCTACGAGAGCGGGCGCGCGAACATCGACGAACGGGGCGACAACATGGGTTTCCGGTTGGTGTCGTCTGCCCACATTGCCGCTTCCGCCACGGTCGCCAGGGATCGCCGACCACGGTTTGCGATACGCGAGGGTGGGGCGAAAATGGCGCGGGAGCATCCCGTCCGCACGCGCTTCGCGTCGGGCGCATAGCAAAACCGGGAGCACCGCCAGGGGCTTACCCTGGGGTGCTCCGTCTCTCGGACTCCTGCCGCACCCAGCCACCGAGCAGCCGGCCAAGCTCGGCAACCAGACGCCCAACATGCTCGTACTGCCCGTCGTTCAGCCAATGCCAATGGTGCGCCAGCCGCAAGTAGAGACGCAACTGGTCGAGGCGCGCGTCGGCTTCCTGCAAGCGCTGCCGGCGGGTGGTTCCAGTCGCCTTGCGCGCACGAAACAGCAGTTCCTGGAAATCCAGCGCACTATCCACCAGGCGCTGCACTACCGTGTGACGATGCGCCCTGGGAAAGGTTTCGCTCTTCGGCACCAGCCAGGCGAGCAGATCGAAGCAGCGCGTAAGGATGACAAGTTTGTCTTGCTCTTCATCGTTTCGTTCGCGACGAGCTCGGCTGCCGCGCCTACCTGCGTTACGTCGATGACTTTGCCCTGTTCGCGGCCGACAAGCCGACATTATGGCGGTAGAAAGAGGCTGTGCGCGATCGCCTTGCCGCTCTGCGCCTCGAGTTTCATGCCGGTAGCGCGCAGGTGCAGCCGGTGGGCGCCGGAATTCCGTGGCTCGGTTTCGTCGTCTTCCCGACCCACCGCCGCGTCAAGGCACGCAAGGTCGTGCAGGCCACGCGCCGCCTGAACGGTCGCTACGCGGCGTGGC
>RRZT012051309.1_pt1 | contig 16704 bp, 14 predicted proteins | sample 2165551 | NCBI WGS metagenome assembly RRZT01 (sample SAMN10456910, study PRJNA506462) | wastewater metagenome | biome: wastewater; feature: sludge; material: wastewater sludge; isolation source: wastewater sludge with Escherichia coli K12::gfp cells carrying plasmid... | place: USA: Moscow, Idaho...
GCAGATCGTCGAACTCTACGGAGACCTGGACCGGCTGCCGCGCTGGTCGCCGCGCTCGACGACCAGTCTGCCCAATCTGCTGACCAAGCTGAACGAGACGCGTGCGGCCGGCTATGCAGTCGACAATGGTGAGACCTACCCCAACGTCTTTGCCTACGGGCTGGTGGTGCACCGGGTCGGCAACCATGCGCAGGACTTCTCGATGAGTGTCTCACTGCTGCTGGACGAGGCCACCTCGAAGCGCCGGGCGCAGGCTCTCGAGGAGTTGAAAGGCGTCCGAGACGCCCTGGAGTCGGGAAACGACCTGCGCTGATCGCGCAGGCCGCTGCCCGACCGGGCTGCTAGTCGGTGGTGATCTGTTCCAGGTACTTGTGGACGACGGCCAGGTCGTCGTCGCCGAGTCCGGCTTCGGTGAGGCCCTGGTAGATCTGCAGTGCCTTGCTGCTGATCGGCAATGTCCGCGACGAGGCCGCGGCCTCGCCGAGCGCGATCTTCAGGTCCTTGACCATGAACTTGGCGGCGCCGGTGTTGGAGTAGTCGCGCTGTTCGACCTTGGCGTGCTTCGCGTTCAGCACAGCGCTGCTGCCCCAGCCCTTGGCGAGCATCGAGTACATCAACGCCACATCCACGCCGGCGCCCTCGGCTAGCAGCGCGGCCTCGGCGAGCGCGGCCATCGTCACGCCGACGATCATCTGATTGCAGGCCTTGACGACCTCACCGGCCCCCAGGGGGCCGCAGTGCACCGGCGTGCCGCAGGCCTTCAGCACCTCGATCGCCTTCGCTGCCGGCTCATCATCGCCACCGACCATGATCGACAAGGTGCCTGCCTTGGCGCCGGCCTCGCCACCGCTCACCGGGGCGTCCACCACCTGCAGCAGGTCTTCGGTCGCCACCGCGACACGGCGCGCCAACTCGCGGACATCGCCGGGGGCGACGGTGGAGCTCACCACGAGCACGGTCGGCGTCTCAATGCCGGCCAACAGGCCGTCCGGACCATCAAGCAGCGGCGCCAGTTGGGTGAGATCCTGCAGCATGTCGATGATCACATCGCAGGTCTGGCCGATGATGCGCGGTGTCGCCTCGAAGACCGCCCCCTCGGCTGTCAGCGCCGCGGCCGAGGCTTCGCGCCGCGCCCATACCGTCAACTGGTGACCGGCGGCGATCAACTGATGCCCCATCGGGGCGCCCATCTTGCCCGGGCCCAGCAGGGCCACACGTGAGGTAGTCATGCCCATAGAATATGGGATGAAGCCGTCGTATCGCCGTATCGGAGCACGTGATGAACTCAGCTTTTGACATTTCCGGCCTGACCGCCGTGATCACCGGAGGAGGTCGGGGGCTCGGGCTGGGTATCACGACCGCATTGCTGGATGCCGGAGTCGACGTGCACGTGATCTCCCGGCGTCCGCCCGATGAGAGCGTGGTCGTCCAGGCCGTTGAGAGCGGACGGAGACTCATCCATCACGAGGCCGATCTGTCCGACCGTGAGGCGCTGCCCGTGATCGCCGAACAGATCCTGGCGACCGATCAGATCGACATTCTGGTCAACAACGCAGGCACACAGGAACGCCACCCGGCGATCGAGTTTCCGCTGGAGTCCTTCGACCGGGTGATCGACATCAATCTGCGTTCGGTCTTCCAGGCCTGCCAGCTCTTCGGGGCTGCCATGCTGGAGCGTGGGCGCGGCAAGATCATCAATATCGCCTCGATGCTCAGCTTCCAGGGCGGCTTCAACGTGCCGGCCTATGCGGCATCCAAGGGCGGTGTCGCCCAGTTGACCAAGGCGCTGTGCAACGAGTGGGCGTCGCAGGGGGTCAATGTGAACGCGATCGCCCCCGGGTACATGGACACCGAGATGAACACCGCATTGATTGCCGATCCGGTGCGCAGCGAACAGATCATGGTGCGCATTCCAGCCGGACGCTGGGGCAATGGCGAAGACATCGGCAATGTCGCTGTCTTCCTGGCGTCGCCGGCCTCCGATTACATTCACGGCCAGATCGTCCCCGTGGACGGCGGCTGGCTCGCGCGTTAGTCGACCAGCCCGGTCTCGAAGGCGATCAGCACGAGGTTGACCCGGTCGCGGGCGCCGAGCTTCGACAGCAGGCGCCCGACATGGGTCTTCACCGTGCCCTCGGCCATGAACAGGTTGGACGCGATCTCCGCGTTGGTGGCGCCCTTGGCGATCTCGACGAGCACCTCGCGCTCGCGATCGGTGAGGACATCGAGCCGGGGGTCTTCGCGTCCGGGCGTGTCGGGCAGCCGTGGCACCACATGTTCGAGCAGCCTGCGGGTGGCGCTCGGCGCCACAACCGCCTCACCCGCGGCCACCGAGCGGATCGCATTCAGCAGGTCGTCCGGGCGGGCGTCCTTGAGCATGAAACCGGATGCGCCGGCCTTCAAGGCTGCGAAGACGTATTCGTCCAGGTCGAAGGTGGTCAGCACCAGCACCTTGGTCCGTAGCCCGGCGGCGACGATGCGGCGGGTGGCCTCGACGCCGTCCATCTCGGGCATCCGGATGTCCATCAGCACGACATCGGCCGGGTTCGCGGTCAGCGCGGTGAGGGCCCCCAACCCGTTTGTGGCCTCACCGACCACGGTCATGTCGTCCTCGGCGTCGATCAGCATCCGGAATCCGCTGCGGACCAGGGACTGGTCGTCTGCGAGGAAGACTGTCAGGGGTTGGGTCATGTCGGCTCACCGTTCTGTTGATGCTTGGTCCATTCTTCCCCATCGAGAAGAGCCTTCGTGCCTGCCCTGCTGGTCAGTGGCAGGATCGCTCGCACCACCCAGCCCCCGGATCGGGTCGGCTTGGCGGTCAGCCTGCCGCCCATCGCGGTCACCCGCTCCTGCATGCCCTGCAGACCGAAGCCCGATCCCTGCACCGAGATAAGCGGGTCCCCATCGGCGTGGGTGTCCGGTCCGGGTGCATCATTGGCCACCTCGATGCTGATGGTGGTCGGCTGGTAGATCAGCGCCACGGTGGCCTGCGAAGCAGGGCCACCGTGCTTGAGGAAGTTGGTCAGTCCCTCCTGCACGATCCGATAGGCGGTCACACCGAGAGCTGCGCTAACCGTCGGTTGCGTCCCGGTCACCGAGAACTGGACGCGCTCACCGGCCTTCGCCACCATCGTGGGAATGTCGGACAGTCCGGGTGCCGGCTGGAAGTCGGCGGGCTGCGGATCATCGGGATCGGCGCGCAGCACTCCGACGATGCGGCGCATCTCGCCGAGGGCCTCGCGTCCGGTCTCGGAGATGGTCTCGAGCGCCTGGATCGCCGCCTCCGGGCGTTTGCGTGCCAGCGCCTTACCACCATCGGCCTGCACGATCATCACCGAAAGCGAATGCGCCACCACGTCGTGCAGTTCGCGGGCGATATCGGTGCGCACTCTCGCCTCGATCATGCGGGTCTGCTGATCGCGCTTGACGAGCTCGGATTCATAGCGTTCCTGGGCCGCGAGTTCGCGTTCCTGGCGGGCGACCGCGGTCTCACGGTCGCGTCGTCCGAGCAGGTAGGGAGTGATCGTCCAGGCCAGGCACAGTGCGATCAATGGCGCCAGGATCGGCAGCAACTCGGGGCTCATCGACCCGATCGGATCATCCACCGACCAGCGCACCGGTCCCAGGATCGATCCGACGCCTCCGGCCAGCACGATCAGCCGGGATTCGTGGCCGTCCACCCAGCGTGCCACCGAGTAGCTCGCGATGGGTACCGCGATCAGCGCCCAGGTCGGGGCAGGGACGAGGAACAGCTGCGCAAGGCCGCCCGCCGAGATCAGCGCGGTCATGATTAGCGGATGGGTCCGGCGCAGCGCCAGCGGCAGCACGATCGCGATCGAGGTGAGCACCGAGGCCAGGTAATAGTGGCTCCTGAGGCCGGTACCCACCAGGTCTCCCCAGAACGCCGTGCAGCCGGTCAGGATGATCGCCACCGCCAAATCGATGCGCCAGATGCTGCTGCGTGGTGCGTCGACGGGACCGTCCTCCAGCGCCATGGCGGCGTCATCGGTCGGGTCGGACTGCATTCCTCCAGGATAGGACGACGATCTTCGCGGATCCCTGGCAGCGTCGGTGCAGGTGCAGGTGCAGGTGCAGGTGCAGGCGCGGCGATTGGGAGGATGTTTGCGGGGTTTGCTACCGTCAAACCGGGTCACCTCCACCTTGTTAAGGACTGCTCATGGCTGTGTCGTCTGCTGACCAACGCCGGTTGGCACCATGGCCGCGCTTCGGTTCCGGCGCCCTGGAGACAGTCCACGTCCGGCGGCTCATCGACGTCGTCAACGCGCGGCTCTACTCGGCCGATCATCGCGCCTTGCTGTTGCTCAAATGCATGATGTCCAGCGAGCTCCCGGCCCATCTGTACGATCAGGCCGCCGAGGCGATCCTCGGCTTCCGCTACTCGATGCTCGAGTCGGGCAGCGATTCGATGACGCTGTGGACGGAGAGTCACCAGGTCACCGCGGCGGTTGCCGAATATCTGGCCGGGCAGCTGTACCCCACGCGCATCTTCAGCAATGACGGCCGCTCGGGTGCTCGCCATCAGCGAGCCGCGCAGGCGCAGCTGACGATCTGGCTGTCGGACCGCTTCCGCTTCGGCTTCAGCGAGTGGCTGTCCAGTACCTACTACGCCTACGACCTGGCGGCGCTCGCCCTGCTTGTCGATCACGCGGCCGACGAGGCGTTGGTCGAACGGGCCACGATGGTGATGGACATCGCGCTGCTCGACCTGGCCCTGCACAGCTTCAACGGCCGGGTCGTCCCGTCGATGGGACGGGCCTACACGGAGCAGATCATGCATCCCGAGACCGCCGAGATCGCGCCGATCTGGGCGAGCGCCTTCGGGCAGGCCCCCGACATCGACGTCGACAAGGTGACCAGTCTTTTTCTCGCTCGCGAGCGTTACGAGGTGCCGGCGGCGATCTGCGAGCTGGCGACCTGCCAGCCGGAGCGCCGGGTGCTCAGCTCACACGGGCTGGATGTCGAGGAGGTGCGCGACGAACTGCGCCGCCATCCGTTCCACCCCCGCAGCCAGAGCCTGGATCTGATTCGTTTCTGGTGGGGTCAGCAGGCGGTCACCACGCCGGAGACCATCGTCGACTCGGCGCGGGCCATGCGTGTCTTCGATCTGCAGAACTCCCGGATCCTGGCGCCCATGCGCCGCTACATCAAGCTGCCGAATCCGGTGCTCATTTCGACTCTGCGGACGATGAACCCGATCACCAGCGGAAAGGCGCTGAACCGCGCCAACGTGCAGACCATCAGGACGAGCAACTACCAGCTGAGCAGCGTTCAGCGTTACCGGCCGGGCGGTTTCGGTGATCAGCAGCACATTTGGCATGCGTCGTTGCCCGGGGATATCGAGGTCTTCGGGACGCACCCCGGGTCGTCCCAGCTGAACCTGGAGAACCGGCCGGCCACTCCGAGCAACTGGGAGGGTAATGGCATCAATCCCGATGTTGCGCAGCACTACAACGTCCTGCTCGCTCAGTACAACCTGCACGAACGCAGGGGCCGTTTCGAGGGGCCGCGCCAGGAGCTGGTGCACATTCACTTCCCCTTCGTGCAGTTCGACCAGACCCGGTTGGGCGCCGGTTGGGCGGCCGGACGCCGTGGCCGCGGCTACATCGGTATCCTCGGTACGCACACTTTCGAGCTGATCAGCGAGACCGAGATCGTCCAGCGCGGCCAGCACACCGGATACGCGGTGCTGGTCGGCGATGAGGAGGAGCACATCTCGTTCGCGGCGTTCCTGGAGCAGCTGAAGCAGTACCGGCTGCGGCTGATCGGTGATCGTCTGACGTTGACGAGCCCTTTCGGGCGTTTCGACCTGACCTGGGGCAAGGATTTCAAGGTCAACGGCCAGATCATCGATTGCGATTATCCCCGCTATGACGCGCCCGGGGTCCAGGTTCCGCGCAATCCGTCGGAGATGACGGTGACCGGGACCAAGCATCGGTTGCGGCTGGATTGGGCGAGTGGCGTCCGGGAGTCGACCGCTCTCTAGCGCATTATTCGATTATTACTAGATAGTCGTAGATCGCGTTACAGCTCGTCGGTGGCGGCAGCCCAGAGCTCGGCCTCGGCGCGGGCTCGTCGATGGCCCTGCCAGCTGAGGAATCCGAAGACCAAGGCGACGATGGCCAAGATTGTGAGGAATGGTCGCTTCATGGATTCCAGAGTAGTTCGGTGGCCGGCACCGCGTTCTCACTCCCGTGCTGACCGGCGGGCTAGTCTGGGCCCAATCTCTCGGCTGGATGCGGAGGACCCGATGATTCACTGGCTTCGGATCGGCCGGGCGGCGCTCGGCATCGGTGTGGCGTTCGTGCTGGTGTCCTGCGGCGTTCCCGGTGACGCTGGTTCGGACGCCGGACCGCGCTCGGAGCAGCCGGCGCCCACTGCCGCGCAATCCGCGTCCGGGGAGACTGCCGGTGCCGAACTCGCCGCGAAGGTGAGCCAGCAGGATCTGGTCGCCGCGCTCGCCCAGATCGAAACCCTGACACTCGACGCGAGCGGAAGCCGCGGGCCTGGCAGTGCCGGCTATCCGGCCACCGCCGGGTGGATCGAGAACCAGCTTGTGGCGACGGGTTTCTATGATGTCTACCGGCAGGACTTCACCATCCAGATCCCGCACCCCGGCGACTCGCAGTTGACCGATGCCGGCGGCCGGGTGATCAATCAGGCGCCGCTGGGCTTCTCGCCCGGCACCCCGGACGAGGGCATCACCGGTGTGCTGGTGGCCGCGACCGACGGGCACGGCTGCCGGGCCGCGGACTGGCCGTCCGAGGTGGCTGGGCAGATCGGCATCGCCGAGCGTGGCGGATGCAGCTTCGCGGACATGAACCGGGCGGCATCCCAGGCCGGAGCAGCCATGATGATCGTCACGAACGACCGGTCCGGCGGGCTGTACGGGACGCTCGGTGGCCTGCGGGATGGTTTCATCCCGGCCACCGGGGTCACCTCGTCCGAGGGCAACCGACTGCGCACCGCGATGGCCGCCGGTGAGGTGCAGCTGAGCTTCACCTTCGCGCAGAACATCGAGTCGCACCCCACCTACAACCTGTTCGCCGAGACGAAGTCCGGAGATGCCGCCAACGTCGTGATGGCCGGCGCACACCTCGACAGTGTCCCGGAGGGGCCGGGGATCAACGACAACGGTTCGGGATCGGCGATCCTGCTGACTACGGCATTGCAGATGGCCTCCGGGCAACCGCCGGTCAACAAGGTGCGATACGCATGGTGGAGCGGTGAGGAGCTGGGGCTGCTGGGTTCGGCGCATTGGGTGAACACGATGGTTGACTCCGACCCGCAGACGATTCAGCAGATCGCGGCGTACCTGAATGTCGACATGGTCGCCTCTCCGAACGGAGTCATCGGGGTGTACGACGGCGACGGCTCGGACTTCCCGGACGAGACGCTTCCCGCCGGGTCGGGTGAGGTGGAGCAGCTGTTCACCGGCCGCTTCGACTCGCTGGCCCAGCCCTGGGTTCCGATCGAGATGGGCGGCTCGTCCGATCACGCATCTTTCATCAACTCGGGGGTGCCGACCGGCGGCCTGTTCACCGGGGCGGGCGACCTGAAGACGCACGATGAGCAGGCGGTCTTCGGTGGGACGGCCGGGCAGCCGTACGACCCGAACTACCATCAGGCCGCCGACGGCCTCGCGAACGTGAATCAGGATTTCTTGGGGATCAACGGCAAGGCGTCGGCCTATGCGATCGGTCATCTCGCCTGGGACACCTCGATCGTGAACGGGAGCGGTAGCGGCAACTCGGGGGTACCCGCCAAGGCTTCGAGTTTCGGATACGCCGCCGCGGTCTAGCCGACGTGTCGACCCCTGTTCACCGGCTGTTGGCGAGCGGTTCTCCCAACGGTCATCCACCACGCCGCGCACAGCGAGCAGGCGAGTTGTCCACAGTGCTTCTCCACATATCCACAGGACTCGGCGGTTGTCCACATCGCCGGCCGGTGACGTGGCCGGGGTCGACGTGCCAGCATTGAGTCATGTCGACAGTCTTCACCAAGATCATCAGCGGCGAGTTTTCAGGGATGTTCGCGTGGGCGGACGAGGTCTGCGTGGTCTTCGCCACCATCGAACCGATCAGCGACGGACACATGCTGGTCGTGCCGCGCCAAGAGGTGGTGGCTTTCACCCAGGCCGATGATGCCCTGCTGGCCCATCTGATGAAGGTCGCCGCGATCATCGGGCGCGCTCAGGAGCAGGCCTTCGAGGGTTCGCGGGCCGCGCTGATCATCGCGGGCTTCGATGTGCCGCACCTGCATCTGCATGTGATCCCGGCCTGGGGCGAGGCCGAGTTGACCTTCGCCAACGCCAACGGCGACGCCACTCCCGATGAGCTGACCGCGGCCACCGAGCGGCTGCGCGAAACCCTGCGCACCCAGGGCCACGCCGCCAACGTGCCGGTCGAGATCGGACGCCCCGACCTGGCCTGAGCCCTCGTCCGCGTCCCGCGCGGACTCCCCGCGCGTCCCGGGAGTTGCTCGCCGTGGAGCAGATCGACGCGAGCATTTGGAGTTGTGACGAGCGAACTGGGGCGGTGGACGAGGTGCGGGGACGGGTGGGCCCCCGGGGGTGAAACACAAGTGTCACGACCTTGAAACTCGCAGGGGCTTGTTTGGGACGCTGCGACAAGGGACGATTCGAACGTGTCGCGCCAACAGCTGGGGACCGAATGATGTTCGATCGGTCCCCCGAGCCCAGGATCCTGACCACCGTCCGCCCCACAGCGGTGACGGTGGGGTGGGGTTATGAGCCATTGCGCTTCGGGCGAGGCCTGCCGATGTCAGGTTTCGCAGCGCGCAGAGATCATTCGGCGACGGCACTGACACCCGGGCCCGAAGCTATCGCGATGGCTGTCGGTGACGAGGTGATCGTCGCTCTTGATGTGATCGGGGTCGACCGGGAACTCGCCGACATGATCACCGAGTCCGCTCGGCTGCCGAACGACGTGATCCTCACCGCGACTCATACCCATTCCGGTCCCGGAATCCTGCCCGGACGACTGGGTGCGTGCAGCGAGGAGGCCCGGACGCTCGCCGCGAACGCCGCCGCCACCGCCGCTCGGCGGGCACTCGACTCGGCCGGCGGCTGCACACTGGAATGGCTGGAGCCGGCGATGCCGGGTCTGGCTCATGACCGCCGACGCCGCCGGGTGGCCTGGGACGCTCAGCTGCGCGCGCTGCGCTGGAAGTCCGGCGGATATGTGACCGGCTACCTCGTGAGCTATCCGTGCCATCCATCCATCATCGGTTCGACCAACACGCATCTGTCGCCCGACTATCCGGGCTATCTGCGCACCAGGATTCAGGAGGCCACCGGCTGCCCGGTCATCTTCCTCACCGGGTGCGCGGGTGACGTCAACGCCGGCTATTCGGAGCGTGCGTCCAGCCAGCGCAATCACGACATCGGACGCACCCCCAGCGACGCCGACCTGTTCGGCACCACCTTGGCCGAGGCGCTGCTGGCGGGACGCTGGCAGCCGGTCGACATGTCCGCCGGAGTAGCGACCAGGCGTGCCGACGTCGACGCCTGCCTGGTTCCGATCGACATGGAAGCCCCGGCTCAGCTCCGAAGGCAGTGGGAACGCGAACTGCGCACGGCCGAGGGCGAGGCGCGGGGTCTGCTGAAGCAGTGGATCGCCTGGTCCGACAAGCCGGGAGCCGGACGCCAGGCCGACTATAGCCTGCCGGTCGCCCGGATGCAGCTCGGGGATGTCTCGCTGGCCTTCCTCCCCGGCGAGCCGTTTCTGGCCGCCGACCGTGAACTGAGCGCCAGCTCCGAGTCGCGGACGATCGTGAGCGGCTACTACCTCGACTGCCCGGGCTATCTACCCGACGCCGCGCAGTATCCGCTGGGCGGCTACGAGGTCACCGACGCTCACCGCTACTACGGGATGCCGGCCCCATTCGCCCGCGGGACCCTGGAATCGCTTCTCGCCGTTGTGCGCGGTCTGGCGTAGTCCACGCCCACGGCGCCGGCAGCTCGTGCGCTCGTCCGTTCGTCCGTTCGTGCGGACACTCACTCGCTCGACCCGCAAACCTCACCCCCGCTGCCCGCAGATCGGCCAGGGCGCTTTTACGGGATCGTCACAGTTGCGTAACCCATGCCGCAGACTGGCGTGATTCTATCTTGTTAGTTCTCATACAACTTCCGGTCTTCGGGCCGGGACCCACGAACTCAAACAAGAAAGGGCTGACATGTCCTCCAGCACTGCCACCAACGCCCCGACGACCGACGCTAGCCCGCGCGAGAACGTCTGGGCGCTTCGGCCCGGCGAGGTCCGCAAGCCAGGCCTTCACCATTTCGTCATGACGGCGCTGTTCACCGGCATCGGTATCGTCGTCGGCACCTTCGGTAGCCTGGCGATCCCGCTCGGCTACATCACCGCCTTCTGGCCCGGTCAGGCCATCCAGACCGTCGGCGGCATCTGGTACGGCGGCTGGGGCGGCATCGCCGGCGCCGTCTTCCCGATCCTGTCGAATGCGATCGCCGGATCGGCTCCGCTGCCCGTCTCACTCGCCTACATTCCCGGCAACCTTGCCCAGGCCGTGGTCGGCGGCATTGCCTTCCGGCTCCTCAAGGCCGATCCTCGCCTGAAGTCCGGGCGTGACTGGATGGTCTTCACCGTCTTCGGCATCATCGTGTCCAATCTCATCGGTGCCGCCTGAGGTTGCCTCGTGCTGCTCGGCTTCGGCCTGATCACCCCGGGCGCCTTCCCCGTCACCTTCATCGGCTGGTTCCTCGGCAACTCGATCGCCTCGTGGGTATTGGGCGCCGTGATGTTGAAGTTCATCTCGCCGATCGTGCTGAAGAGCAAGGCGTTCGTGAAGCGCGTCTGGGCCTGATCCGCCGAGGCCACGCCTCAGCAAGCTCATCCGATCCACCAGTCCACACCGCACCAGGGAGCCGAGCACATGACATCCGTCGCCGTCAGCGCGCCGCCCGTCAGGCTGGTCGCCACACCAGCCAGCACCAAACCGTCCATGCAGAAGACGATCATGGGCTATGTCCCATCCGCCTCGCCGATGTACCGCGTGCATCCGGCGACCCGGCTGGTGATCTATCTGGTCAGTTCGCTGATTCCGCTGTTCATCGAACGCCCGGAATTCAACCTGGCGGTGATCGGCTTCACGTTGGTGATGTTCGCGCTCGCCAACGTGCAGTTGGGCAGGCTCAAGATGTTCCTGCCGATGCTGGTGACGGTCTTCATCATCCTCAACCTCACCTACATCGTGTTCCCACGCGAGGACGTTTCCACGGTGGCCTGGCAGATCGGGCCGCTCACCGTACACGCCGAATCCCTGCTGTGGGCATTCTGCACCTACTGCCGGATCGTCGCGCTGGTGCTGGCGTCCATCTTCTACTTCAGCACCAACCGCGAGAGCGACATCCTCGTCGGGCTCCGGACGCTGGGCACCCCGTTCGTTGTCTCGTACTTCATCGGGTTGGCGCTGCGCTCGGTCGGCATCTTCCTGGAGGACTACGCGGTGATCAAAGAGGCCGAGATCGCTCGCGGCCTCGACACCCGCGACCTCAGCCTGGTGGGCAAGGTCAAGCATTTCGCGATGAACCTGATTCCGCTGTTCTCGTTGTCGATCAGGCGCAGCGAGGACATCTCGATGGGTCTGTTCGCCAAGGGGGTGCGCATCTCCAACAAGGTGAACGGCAAGCCGCGGCCCGACTGGCTGCGGCAGCGCTTCACCATGGGCGCCCTCGACTGGACGATCATCGTGCTGCTGGTCGTCGCACTCGTCGCGATCGCGGTCATCTCGTTCGCCACGCCCTGGTTGGGCTTGGACGCCTCGGTCTTCCAGGCACTGATCCCGGGAGGCCGGGCATGACCGAGGTGATCGCGATCAAAGACCTCAGCTGGTGCTACGGCGACTCCGAGCACAGGGCCCTCGACGGGGTGAACCTGACCCTGAACAGCGGCGAGTTCGTCGGCATCGTCGGGCCCAACGAGTCGGGCAAGACCACCCTGGCCGCGGCGATGAAGGGCATCATCCCGCAGAGCTTCAACGGGGTCTACCTCGGCAGCGTCGATCTGTTCGGACGCCCGATCGTCGACTACGACGCGGCAGAATGCGCAAGCCTGGTCGGATTGGTCTTCTCCGATCCGGACGCACAGTTCACCACTATGAGCGTCGAGGAGGAGATCACCTTCGGCCTGGAGAACATCGGCCTGCCGATCGATGTCATCGGTGAACGCCTCGAATGGGCCTGCGAGCTGGCCGGGTTGCAGCGGCTACTCACCAAGTCGCCGTTCGAGCTGTCCGGCGGTCAGAAGCAGCGGGTCGCGATCGCCGGCGTGCTGGCCATGCGTCCCAAGGTGATCATCTTGGACGGGCCCACCTCGATGCTCGACCCGGTCTCGAAGGCGGGGGTCTTCGCCCTGCTGGCCCAGGTCAAGAAGATCCTCGACCTGACCGTCGTGGTCATCGAGCACAACCTCGAACAGCTGGTCGAGGTCTGCGACCGGATGATCCTGCTGCAAGACGGCAAGATCGCGGTGGACGCACCACTGGGTACGTTCTTCCAGCAGATCCCGGCATCGGCACGCGATTCGATCCGGGTGCCCGGCACCGTCACCTTCTTCGACCTCATCTCGTCCGCGCCCGGGCGTGCCCCGGTGCGCCTCGACGAGGTCACTGCCGCCTGCAATGAACTTCTGGAGACAGCATGAGCGAACCAATCATCAGGGTCGACCACCTCGGGTACTGCTATCCCGACGGCACCCAGGCACTGGACGACATCTCGATCTCGATCCAGCCGCAGGAGATGGTCGCGCTCATCGGCACCAACGGCTCCGGCAAGACCACCCTGTCGAAATGCCTCAACGGCATCCTCAAGGCGACCTCAGGTTCGGTACTGGTCGACCGGATCAAGGTGGACGCGGGGCTGCGCTCGTCCAAGCTGATCAGCTCGATCGGATACGTCTTCCAGAACCCTGATCATCAGCTGTTCAACAACAACATCTACGACGAGATCGCCTACGCACCACGCAACCTCAAGCTGTCGGCCGATGAGGTCGATCACCGGGTGCGCGAGGCCGCCCGCATCGCCGGCATCGGCGAGGAACTGTTCGGTGAGCATCCCTTCTTCCAGACCAAGGGCATCCGGCAGCGGATCGCGATCGCCTCGATCCTGTCGCTGCGTCCCAAGGTGATCATCGTCGACGAGCCGACCACCGGCCAGGACTACCGGCAGTCGCGAGAGGTCATGGAGTTCTTGCGCGAGCTCAACCGGGAGGGCCACACCATCATCGTCATCACTCACGACATGGACATCGTCGCCGAACACACCGACCGGGTCATCGCCATGACCCACGGCAAGGTGATCCTGGACGGCCCGACCCGCGACGTCCTGACCAATACCGAGGTCATCGCCGAGGCCGATCTGCTGCCCCCGCTGGTCACCCGGCTGGATCAGCGGCTGGCCGGCCCGCAGTTCAGCGGTCAGGCGCTGTTCCCCGACGAACTGCTGGCCGAGTGGAACGCACGCTCCGCCATGCCGACCGCTGCCGAGATAGGACGCTGAGCATGGCGGCTGATCTGGTAATCCGCGGAGCCGACGTTCATACTCCCTCCGGATTCATCCCCGCTGATGTCGTGGTCATCGACGGCCGGGTCGATGGCCTGGTCTCCCGAGGCGCGACGGTGGCCGACGCCGAGACTGTCTACGGTGACGGCTGCTGGCTGACTCCCGGGTTCATCGATCTGCATGCGCACAGCGCGCTGCGCAGCTTCGATGAACCGCAGATGGCCGCGAAGGTCTCCCAGGGCTTCACCACCCAATTGATCTGCCCTGACGGTCTGGGGCCCGCGCCGGTGGACGACGCCCATGTCGCCGCCCGCCGGGACTACCTCGCCGGCCTCGAGCCGAGTTCACTGGTTGCGTGGAGTTGGCGCAGCTTCGACCAGTACCTCAGTGTGCTGGACGCCAGCGCCCCGGCCACCGATCTGATCAGCTGCGTCCCGCACAGCGCGATCCGCCAGGTCGTGATGGGCGATGGCGACCGCGACGCCACCGGCGAGGAGCTGCGCCAGATGCAGGCGCTGACCGATGCGTCGCTGGCTGCCGGCGGCGCGGCGGTGAGCTTCGGAATGATCTACGCACCCGGCATGTACGGCAGGGGCCGCGAACTGCGCGCCTTGGCCTCGGTGGCAGCCAAGTACGGCGTCCCGTTGGTGCCGCACGTGCGCAACGAAGCCGGCGAATCCCTGGCCGCGATGAGCGAGTTCATCGACGCCTGCCGCGAGACCGGGGCCCGGCTGCACATCTCGCACCTCAAGCTGATCGGCAACGAGGACCTGCTCGATCAGCTGCTGGGATTGCTCGAGGCGGCAGCCACCCAGATCGACCTGACCGTCGACCAATACCCGTACGGTGCGGGCTCGACTCTGCTGACCGCGCTGCTGCCGCCCTGGGCCATGGCCGGCGGCCCCGAGGCCGCGCTGGCCCGCGTCCGGGATCGTGCCGCGCGCCGCGAACTGGCCGCGGACATGCGCCACGGGCTGCCCGGCTGGGAGAACCTCTACGGTTCCTGCGGTGCCGAGAACGTAACCATCACTCAGGCCACCGGCCTGGACGAGGTCGTCGGGCACACGGTCGCCGAGGCCGCCGAGATGCTCAAGTGCGAACCCGCCGATGCGGTCGTCGAGATCTGCGCCCGGACAAGCCTGGACGCCGCGATGATCGACCACTATTCGACCGAGCGGGTCGTCCACGAGATCTACCGGCGTTCGGGATCGCTGCTCGGCAGTGACGGGGTCTTCAACCCGTCGCCGCATCCGCGGTTGTACGGGTCGACCGGACGATTCCTCGGTCGTTTCGCCATTCGTGGCGGGTTGGCTTCGGCCACCGATGCCATCGAGCGAATGAGCGGACGCTCGGCTGCATTGCTGGGATTGTCCGACCGTGGCCATATCGCCGCTGGTCAGCGGGCTGATCTGGTGCTGCTGAATCCGCACGAGTTCATCGACACTGCGACGTTCACCAATCCGTGCAGCTATACCGCGGGAGTCTACGGAGTATGGGTGGCCGGTCAGCAGGTGTGGACGGGTCAGTCCTCCACGGCTGCCAGGCCAGGACGCGTCATCCGCATCGGGAAGGAGAATCTGGCGTGAGCACCATCATTCGGGGCGGCACGGTCGTCGGTCCGTACGGGTCGGCCGTCACCGAGCTGCAGATCGACCGCGAGCAGATCACCGCGCTCGGCGCAATCACCGAGACTCCCGGAGACCGGCTGATCGACGCCGGCGGCTGCCTGGTGCTGCCGGGCGGCATCGACACTCACACCCACCTCGATCTGGCCACCCAGGGCACCACGACCGTCGACGACTTCAACACCGGCACCCGCGCAGCGGTGCTCGGCGGCACCACCTTGGTGATGGATTTCGCGACCGCGCAGAAGGGCGAGACGCTGGCCCAAGGACTCGCCAACTGGCAGGCTAAGGCGTCCGGCAAATCGTGGTGCGACTACGCCTTTCACATGGCTATGCTGGAATGGCCCGCCGGGCGTGCCGACGAGATGGCAGCTATCGCGCGTCAGGGCGTGACGTCGTTCAAGATGTACATGGCCTACCGCCCAGCCATGATGGTCGAGGACGACGAGATCTTCCAGGCGCTGCAGGCGACCCGCAGCTTCGGTGGCACGATCGGTTTCCACGCCGAGAACGGCCGACTCATCGACGAACTGACCCGGGAGAGGGTCGCGTCCGGCCAGACTCATGCCTACTACCACCAGCACACCCATCCGGTTGAGGTGGAGCGCGAGGCGATCAGCCGGCTCGCCGCGATCAGCGAACTTGCCGGCAATGTGCCGTGCTACGTGGTGCATCTGAGCAGCAGGGACGGGCTGACCGAGGTGCTGCGCGCGAACCGGCGCGGGGTGCCATTGAGGGCGGAGACCTGCCCGCAGTATCTGCTGCTGGACGCCAGTCGCTATGGCACGGCCACCGGAGACGATCTGGACGAGGTCTCCGGCTATGTCATCAGTCCGCCGCTGCGTGAGGTCGCCGATCAAGATGTGCTGTGGCAGGCGGTTTCCGACGGGTCGGTGCAGTTCATCGGCACCGACCACTGCGCCTTCAACGTGCACGGCCAAAAGGATGCCGGCGGCGACGACTTCCGCTCCATTCCCAATGGCGCTCCCGGAATTCAGCTGCGGATGGAGTTGCTCTACACCTATGGTGTCGAGCCCGGACGCATCAGCCTGGAGCGCTATGTCGAACTGAACGCGACCAACGCGGCCCGCTACTTCGGGGTTCATCCGCGCAAGGGCATTCTCGCGCCTGGGTCCGACGCCGATGTGGTGATCTACGACCCGCGGGGCACCCGCACGGTGCACCAGACCGATCTCGACGAGAACGTCGACTACACGCCGTACGAGGGTTGGCGGATCTCCGGACGCGTCCGCGATGTCTTCGTCCGGGGCTCGGCCGCCGTGCTCGACGGTGTCCTGGTGGGAGATCAATCGGGGCAGTTCATCGCCTGCGGCCCCAGCGATGGGACGATCCGATGAGCCTCACCGTACAGCTGGGCTGGTCACAGCGAATCGCGGTTGCGCCGGAAGGAGAACTCGAAGGCACCGGGCAGCATCCACGACTCGCTGCGGTCGACCAGGTCACCGTCCCGATTGCAGGTCAGCTCGTTCATCTGCAGGGCCGGGCTGCCGGGTGCGGCGA
>RRZT010124659.1_pt1 | contig 16689 bp, 14 predicted proteins | sample 2165551 | NCBI WGS metagenome assembly RRZT01 (sample SAMN10456910, study PRJNA506462) | wastewater metagenome | biome: wastewater; feature: sludge; material: wastewater sludge; isolation source: wastewater sludge with Escherichia coli K12::gfp cells carrying plasmid... | place: USA: Moscow, Idaho...
AGATTTACAAGGTCAAGATTTACAAGGTCAAGATTTACAAGGTCAAGATTTACAAGGTCAAGATTTACAAGGTCAAGATTTACAAGGTCAAGATTTACAAGGTCAAGATTTACAAGGTCAAGATTTACAAGGTCAAACGAACGTACAAAGTAATGACTTTAAAAATATAAAGACAGTACCATTTATCGCCAATATCAAATACCATTTACAAGGCGTACAATACGACCACTGGACATTGATTGTGGATATGGCATATCTTGACCCAAACACCCAAGAAATTTGGCATTCACTGTGTCAATCTTTGGCGGTCGAGGCTCAAAAGACAGGCAAAATCTACCGCACCAATGAAATTTATTATCCTATGATCGAAAACGATTACCGCAGTCAAGGGGTAGATGTCGCCCAAGAAGTGTTTTTAGGTTTTGTATTTGGATTGTCGCTGTCTGCCATGCCACAAGTGGCGTTATTAAGTTCGATCAATGAACACATCAACCATGCCGCTACGCATACTTTGCCAAGCCTTACCCAAATGAGCCAAAATCCCAATCTAAAAAAACAGCTTTGGCAAACCCTAACCGCCCCAAACTCTTAGCCAAAATCTGCTATAATAAAGCGTTTTTTTAACCCCTTAAAACCCATAAAGAGAGTGTATTATGACCCGTTTAGCCAATTTTTGTGCAGGCCCTGCATCTATGCCGACCGCTGTCCTTGAACGAGCCAAAGCCGAAATGCTTGATTGGCAAGGCTTGGGAGCGTCCGTCATGGAGATTAGCCACAGAAGTGGTGAATATATCGCCATGGCAGAGCGTGCCGAAGCCAATTTACGCACTTTGATGAACATCAGCGATGATTATGAAGTGCTGTTTTTGCAGGGTGGGGCGGCGTTGCAGTTTTCTGCCGTACCTTTAAACTTGTTAAATGGCGGCACAGCGGATTATCTAAATACGGGAGCGTGGTCGGATAAGGCGTATAAAGAAGCCAAACGTTATGAAGCTCTTGGACTTGGTAAGATTAACCTTGTGGCACAAGGGGACGGTACAGATGTACCTGACGTGGCGACTTGGCAGACCAGTGATAATGCCAGTTATTTCCATTATTGCCCCAATGAGACCATTCACGGTGTACAGATTTTTGATACGCCCAAGGTTAATGCTCCCCTTGTGGCGGACTTTTCGTCTTGTATCTTGTCTGAGCCTATCAATGTTAGCGATTTTGGGCTGATTTATGCAGGGGCTCAAAAGAACATCGGGCCTGCGGGTTTGACTTTGGTCATCGTGCGTAAGGATTTGTTGGCGCAGGCGAGTGCGTGGTGTCCAAGTATTTTAAATTATAAAAATCAAGCCGATAACGATTCTATGCTAAACACCCCGTCCACTTATGCGTGGTATTTGTCGGGTTTGGTGTTTGAGTGGCTGCTTGAACAAGGCGGTGTAGAAGCCATTGCCAAAATTAACCGTGCCAAGGCGGACGCTTTATATACCGCCATTGATAACAGCGATTTTTATAGTAATACCGTTAATCCAAAACATCGCTCTATCATGAATGTGCCGTTTCAGTTAGCCAATAGTGACTTGGATAAATTGTTCTTAGAAAAGAGCAAGCAAGCAGGGCTATTAAACCTAAAAGGACACCGAGCGGTTGGTGGTATGCGTGCCAGCATTTATAATGCCATTACGCTAGAGCAAGTACAAGCGTTGGTTGTCTTTATGCAGGACTTTGAAAAAACTTACGCCTAATATCGTCATTTGATTTTAAAACCATAAATGTCAAAGTTTATGGTTTTATGTTTGATTAAAAGGAATAACTATGCAAATTTATCCCATTTGTGCCCGTCATGATAATTATATTTGGGCGATTGTAAAAGACGATAAAGCAATCATCATTGACCCTGCCAATAGTGAACCTGTTATAGAATTTTTAACGGATAAAAAGTTAACTTTATCGGCAATTCTTATCACTCATGAGCATGGCGATCATACGGACGGTGTTGCCCCACTTTACGACAAATTCCCTGATATTAAAATCTTTGCTCATACAGGGCATAATGTCCGCCATAGTGACAGCGTAGATGAAGGCGATAGTATTGCGGTTGGTGATTTGTCGTTTAAAGTTTGGCGAACCGCAGGACATACCGCCACGCATTTATCGTATTTGCTGAATGATGACAATCAATGTCATGTATTTTGTGGTGATACGCTGTTTAGTGGTGGCTGTGGGCGAGTATTTACAGGGACTATGCAAGAAATGTTTGATAGCCTAAACCGTTTTAAAACATTGCCCGATGAAGCAATTTTTTATCCAGCTCACGAATATACATTATCAAACCTAACCTTTGCTTTAAGGGTTTGTGGCGTTGATGTTAAAGAAAACATCACTCAAACCATAGAAAGCCTAAAAGACAAAACCATTTCTCTACCAACCACATTAGCCCACGAAAAAAACATCAATGTCTTTTTACAAACTGATAATCAGCAAATGATAAATAATTTGGCAAATATGGGGCTGTTGGCGGATACAGATGAATTGTCGGTGTTTAAAGCACTGCGAGAATTAAAGAATAAGGGTTAATTCTTATAAGTGAACTCATATAACCCCAAAGCGTCCGTCCATACCCCAATCACTGCCACAGCTTGACCGCCACAAATCCGCCAGTCGCCTAGCACCATGCGGTATTTATCATCTATGGCATGTATGGCGGGGCGGTGCGTGTGTCCATGTAACAGTAAGTTGCTGTGGCGTAAGGCTTTGGCGACCGCTGTGGGATTTGTGTCCATGATAGTGGCGGTTTTTTGTGATTTTTGGGCGTGTGATTTGGCTTTGATGTTGGCTCTTAGTTGTCTGCGTTTATGTAGGGGCTGTTTAAGTAGTAGCCAACTTATCACGGGATTTCTGATAATTTTGCGATAACGCTGATAGGCTTTATCATCGGTGCATAGCCTGTCGCCATGTTCCAAACGCACGCCCTGCCACACATAGGGTTCACGCACCAACACACCACCAAACACATCGCACAACCCCTGACGCAGGGCAAAATCCCGATTGCCGTGCATGACATAAATACCGCTGTGCTGTGACAGGGTGGCAAGGGAGGTTAAAATGGGGGTAAGCCAATGTACCGCTTTTTCATTTGTGGTTAAACTTAAATAATCATCATCGCCTATCCAGCCGTCCAACCAGTCGCCCAAGATAAATAAATTTTCTAAATTTAAAGCGGTTAACTCATCAAGCAATGCCACAAACGCCTGATTTAACAATGGGGTATCAGCGGACAAATGTAAATCCGCCACAAATACCGCTGGGATTTTGCTATGGCGTGGTAATTGGGCGAATGGCCCAATGGTTGGGATAATGTTGGTCATGGGTGTATTGAAGACTTGCCAAAAAACCACCTACCAATGATAAGTGGTTTGTCTGATTGAAAAATTTAGCCAAGTTTTTTAACCACAAACCCAAGCCCCTTAACCACATCTTCGGCCTCAAGCGGGGCAAGGGTTGCTTTGACATAGGGCTTATCTTTTAGATAGGTGCGAGCCACCCGTTTTAAGTCATCAATCGTGACCGCAAGCAGTCTTTGGCGTAGGGCTTGTTGCCACGCTTTATCACGACCATGTAGGGTGCTAAAGCAGGATTTGACCGCTTCCCCTGCTGGCGAACCAGGCTTGTCCATACCTGCAATTAGCCCAAGAATGGCTTCTTCTAGCTTTTCTGCATCGTGGTCATTGTCTAGTAGCCAATCAATGCTGTTATTAAAATGCTCAAATGTCGCCTGACAATTTGGGTCACGATAGCTATAAAACTTAAACACCACCGAATTGCTGTCAAAACTTGCCCCACCCCCATACGCCCCACCTTGTTCACGAATTGCCCCGTGTAGGTAGCCATTACGTAAAAATGGTGCTAATACGCTTAACGCAGGTGCGTCCGCATGGTCAGCAGTAACCGCAGGATAAGCCGCCGCATTATGATAGACGTTACTGGCGATAAGCCAAGCGGTATCATCGCTGTTGGCAGGCAGTAACTGGCTTAAATGGTCAAAGGGTAGCGGTTTGGCGGTAATCGCTGACGTGTCAAAGGTGGGCGTGGTCAGTGACTGGCGTATTTTGGCGGTTAGCTCATCACGGGCAGACGGCTCACAGACCAGTATCACATCTTTGGGCAAGCTGATAATACTGTGATGTAGGGCGGTCAGACGCTCACATAGGGTTTGCCATACGCCGTCATCGTCCGCCCCTTGTGCCAAAAAGTCCTTTAATGCTGACAATGCAGGCAGTCCCGAAAACGCATATTCTAGCCCTGCAAGACGGCTCATGCTACTGCTGGCGGTCTGCATGGCGTAAGCGTGCCCTTGTCCTGATAGGCGAGATTGCCAAGATGCGGATCGCTGTTGTAACAGTTCACGAATGCGGTCGGTTTCACTAAATATCGTTTGGTTTAGCACTTGGCTTAGTACGTCTATCGCTTGGGGTTTGCGGTTTAGAGCACGGGTTGCCACAGTAAAATAACTGCTCATGCTGTCTTTATCAGACAGGCTGGTACGCTGAGAAATACGAGCCGTTACCCCTGACGAACAGCTCGCCTGCACTTCTTGAAAGGTTCTGGCGTCATACTCATCTGTACCAAGCTCTGACAGCAGGGTAAGATATAAAGGCAATAAAGGATTATTTAATATGGTATCGGCTTGACTGGCAAGATTGATGATGACTTGATAATAATACAGCCCATTTGTTCCTGCATGGTACTCATAAAGCGTGCGTTCTGTGCCACCCAAGACAATCGGTAGTTTTTGTCCGTGGGTAAAGGCGATTTCAGGGGCGATGTCATCTAAACCCACTTTTGGTAACAGGCTTACATCATCTTTAATGGCTTGACGCTCAGCAAGGGCTTGCATTTGCTCACGGATTTTTGCTTTGTCATCAGCGGTTAGACGCTCATCAATGGCGGACAGCTCATCTTTTTCGGCTTGTAGCAAGCGGTTTGCCTTGTCCTTATCAGGGCTTAGGGTTAGGCGTACACGGTGCGGATTATCAATCAGGTGCGTGCGAATCAGACCGCTTAGCCAGTCGGGATTTTGGCTTTGCTCTCTTAACCAAGTCAAATGCTCATCAATTTGCCATACGTCCATGGGATCGCCCCCATGCAGGGCGGTGCTAAAGCCTTCAAGCATCAATGTCAAGCCATAAGGCATACTGTCGCCACCGATATGGCGTTGGTCGAGTTCAATTTGATGTAAAATGGTTTCAATGGTATCAGGGTCAATTGGCTGATCTGCCACGTCCTTTAATAGGCTTAAAATGCCTTGTTCCACGTCATCGGCATATTCTTGTTCACTGCCACGCAGACCTGCATAAAACACCATTTCAAAATGACTGTCGTCCAAACCCAGTAGCGGACTGGCGGACGTGCCAAGTTTATGACTGTCCAAATATGCCCGCAGTGGCGACCCTGCGTGCTCTACCAGCACCCCTTCCATAAGACGTAGGGCAAGACGCTGTTTGGGGTCGGTAATGCTAGGCAGTAGCCACGCCAATACCTGATGCGTCATTTGTTTGCCATTGTCGTCTGCTGTATAACTATCAAATACTTGTACGGGATTGGATAGCTTGGGTTCGCTCATGGACATAAATTTTTTGCCACGTTTGGGATGCTCTATATCATTAAAGCGTGCCAAAGCGTCATTATGTAGCTTTTCTTGAATGTCAAATACCGCAATGTCGCCAAAGCTCATGATGATGGCATTACTGGGGTGATAATGAGCCTGATGAAACGCCACAAGGTCAGCATGGGTGAGCTTGGGAATGTCTTTGGGGTCGCCACCTGAATTATAATGATACGTCGTGGTCGGGAACACATGGGGAATGAGTGAATAATACAGCTGATCAATCTCGCCGCTCATCGCCCCTTTCATCTCATTAAATACAATGCCGTGATACTGGGCGTGATCATGGTCATCAAGCTCAATGCGTATGCCTTCTTGGGCAAAGTCCAGCTCATGAATGTTGGGGAAAAACACCGCGTCCATATAGACGCTAAGCAGGTTAAAAAAGTCGTTACGGTTTTGCGTGGCAAAGGGGTATACCGTCCAGTCAGCGGCAGTAAAAGCATTCATAAAGGTATTGAGCGAGCGTTTAATCATGCTAAAAAACAGGTCTCGCACGGGGTATTTTTGTGAGCCGCACAGTACGGTATGCTCTAGGATATGAGCTTCGCCCCGAGAGGTCATCGGTTGGGTGGCAAAGCCAAACAATAGGGCGTTTTCGCTGTTGTCACAAGACAGATGATAATGCACCGCCCCTGTTGCCTTATGTTGGCAAACCAATACATCAATATCAAGGGCATCTATTTTATGGCGGTGGGTTAATTCAAAGGCGGGGTGTAGCGTCATTGTTGTCATAATCGAATCTTAGAATAAAAACCGCTATTTTGACAAGTTTTGTTAATTTATACAATATGTTTAAACGATTTATTTTGTGGAAATTCGATGAAAATAAAATTTGCCCCTTGTTTTGGGGGATAACTTGGCGATATACTGGATCGATTTTAAAAAAATTTAGTTAAATTTGTTTAAGTGGAGTAAATCATGAGTTATTTTGGTACAGATGGCATTCGTGGACAGTTTGGCACCTTTCCCATTACCCCTGATTTTTTGTTACGTTTGGGTTATGGGGCAGGTAAAGTATTGACCCAACATTCGGGGGGTAAGCGTCCTAGCGTGGTGATTGGTAAGGATACTCGCTTATCGGGTTATGTGATTGAGTCTGCTTTGCAAGCGGGCTTTAACAGTGCAGGCGTGGACGTGCACCTACTTGGGCCTTTGCCAACCCCTGCCATTGCTCACTTAACTCGCAGTTTTCATGCTGATATGGGCGTGGTGATTTCTGCTTCACATAACCCTTATCAAGACAATGGCGTTAAGTTTTTTTCTGCCGATGGCAAAAAAATCTCTGATGAGTTGCAAAGTGCCATTAACGAGCAGTTGGACAGCTTGATTGGCGATAATTTTGCCCGCTTGACCGACATTAACGCCAAAGCTTTGGGTAAAAGCTACCGTATTGATGACGCCAAGGGGCGTTATATTGAATACTGTAAAGGCACGTTCCCTTATCAGTATGACCTAAAAGGGCTAAAAATCGTTGTCGACTGTGCCAATGGGGCGGGTTATAGCGTTGCCCCGCGGGTATTGCGAGAGCTTGGGGCGGAGGTGGTTGCCTTTGCCAATACCCCAGACGGCATTAACATCAATGAAAACTGCGGCTCTACCCACCCTGAAAACTTACAAAAACTGGTGCTAGAGCATGGGGCGGATCTGGGTTTGGCACTGGACGGCGATGGTGACCGTATCGTGATGGTAGATGAAACAGGGCAGATTTTAGACGGAGATGCTATCCTTTATGTGCTGGCAACGGGCGACAAAAAGCCCGCAGGCGTGGTTGGGACGCTAATGTCAAACATGGCGTTAGAGCTTGCCATGAAAGGGCAGGGCATTGATTTTATCCGTGCCAAAGTGGGCGATCGCTATGTCATGCAAGAGTTAGAAAAGGCAGGCTATGAGATTGGTGGCGAGTCATCAGGGCATATCCTGTGCTTGGAACAATCTCGCACGGGCGATGCCATTGTGGCAGGACTGCAAGTCTTGGCAAGGGTGGTGCAATCGGGGCAAAAACTGCACGAGCTAGCCAGTGCTTATACGCCATTTCCACAGACGCTGATTAACGTACGACTGCCTGTGATGAGCGACCCTTATGACAATGATGAATTAAAAGCCGAATTTGCCAAAGCCGAAAATGAGCTATCAGGCGTTGGGCGACTGTTGATCCGTAAATCAGGCACCGAGCCTGTGATTCGGGTAATGGTAGAAGCCAAAGATGAAAGCATGGCACAGCGTATCGCCAGCGATTTGGCAGATAAAGTAACAGCGGTTTTGGGCTAGGGGGTATTATCATGGCGATTGATTTTAAAGGCAGCCGTCAGTCTTACGAAAAAGACGCACTGACTGAAGAGCGTTCCCCTGTAACGCCTTATGCCTTGCTTGAGACATGGTTTAAAGAAGCTGTTGCCGAGCAAATTGGCGAAGCCTATGCCTTTAGCCTTGCCACGTGTGGGGCGGATATGCGTCCTAGCGTGCGGACTTTGCTGATGCGTGAGATTGTGGAACGTGATGATGACATTGTGATGATTTTTTATAGTAATTATGACAGTGATAAAGGACAAGATTTAGCCGAAAATCCCCATGCTCAAGGACTGTTTTTTTGGGCGGACTTAGAAAGACAAGTGCGTATCAGTGGCAAGGTAGAACGCCTGAGCCGTGAAAAGTCCCAAGCCTATTTTCACAGTCGTCCACTGGACAGCCAAGTTGCTGCATGGGTCAGTCAGCCCCAAAGCGGTGTGGTAGATAGCCGTGAGACGCTGGATGCACGTTTTGATGAGCTAACCAAGCAGTTTGGCGACAGCGTGCCGTTGCCTGATTTTTGGGGCGGTTATGCCATTAATGTGGATAAGGTGGAATTTTGGCAAGGGCGGGCAAACCGTATGCACGACCGCCTACTTTACCAAAAAAACGCAGACAATCCGCAAGGCTGGGACAGAAGTCGTTTAATGCCTTAAATTGAACGGGGTTTTGTAAGGGCGTAGCGATATGCCCTTATTTTAAAGTTGTTGTATTTATGAAGTTTTGGCAAAAATATCAAAAAGCCATCATCAAACGCTTGATTGCTTTGATGGTGATGGTGCTGATTGTGGCGTATAGTTATATATTACGCAGTGTGGATTATGATTATATTTCGGGGAAAGTGGCATTGGGCGAGCGTTATGCCTTAAGTGAAAATCCCAATAAGCAGCGCATGACCATTGCCCTAATCACCGACCTACACGCCTGCTATTATGGCGACAATCAGCAGACACTGATAAAGGCATTAAATAAGCACAAGCCTGACGTGATTTTATTGGGTGGTGATATTTATGATGACAGACAACCCTTTGATAATGCCGATAAATTGCTTGCCCAACTGCCCAGCATCGCCCCAACGTATTATGTGGACGGCAATCATGAAAACTGGCTACCAAGTGCCGAATATCAAGACGTGTTACAGCGTGTGACGGCTCATGGCGTAACCGTATTACATGGTAAATCGGTGCAACTGCCTGACAGTAATGTTTATATTCATGGGGTGGCTGATCCTAACAGTGGTCATTTTGAGCAGGATTTACAAGCGGTAACACAACACCTAAACCCTGATGACTTTAATATTTTATTAAGTCATCGCCCTGAGCTGATTGATACGTATCGCCATTATGATTTTGATGTGATGCTATCGGGTCATGCCCATGGCGGACAGTGGCGACTGCCGTTGTTGGTTAATGGTTTATATGCCCCAGATCAAGGGATTTTCCCTAAATACGCAGGCGGGGTTTACAGCTTTGAAAATGGCAAGACATTGATCGTTAGTCGGGGTTTGGCACGAGAAAGCACTAAAGTACCACGGATTTTTAATCGTCCCGAGCTGGTGTTTTTGACTTTGTCAGATAAAGAGTCGGCAGAATTGTTTTAAATTTTTGTTATGATTTGTTACAATTTCTCTTAATTGCTTGTTGTTGTTGGATTTTTATATTATGATTAAATTTTGTGTCAATGGAGTAATGTTATGAAAAAATTGTTATTGCCGTTAAGCGTGCTAACCGCCCTAATCGCAGGCTGTGCCACTTCTGAAAACATGGGATCGGGTGCTCCGCCTGCTGTACTTGCCGAACCTGCGGCCCCTGAGGTGGTTGAGATGTCATATATCACTCAATCAAGGGAAAATCTGATGATTGAACCTCTTTCTAAAAGGCAGATGTCAGCAGGATCAAATCTAATGATGGTTGCTCCCTCTCCCTCCCTTGAAATGACCGCCCCAACCGCCAACACCGAACAATACCAAACCAACGAACCCAACCCCGTCCATGCCGTTGCCAAAACCCCTGTTTCCACCTTTAGTATTGATGTCGATACGGGCAGTTACACCAACGTACGGCGTTATCTAAATAACGGACGCTTGCCCCCTGTTGATGCGGTACGCATTGAAGAGATGGTCAACTATTTTGATTATGGTTATGCCACGCCCAAGGACGGTAAGCCTTTCGCGGTACATAGTGCGGTGTTTGATTCGCCTTGGCAGAAAGGGGCGAAAGTCATTCGCCTTGGTATCAAGGGCAAAGAGATGAGCACCCAAGCCCTACCCCCTGCCAATTTGGTGTTTTTGGTTGATGTGTCGGGCAGTATGAGTAGTGAAGAAAAACTACCGCTTGCCAAGCATACTTTGCGTGTTTTGACCGAACAGTTACGAGATGTTGATACCATTACGCTCATCACTTATGCGTCAGGCGAAGAAGTGGTATTACCACCCACCAAAGGTAATAAAGAAAACAAAGACAAGATTTTAACAGCCATTAACAAGCTAGAAGCCAGCGGTTCAACCAATGGTGAAAAAGCCATTCAAACCGCCTATGACCAAGCCGAAAAAGCCTACATTAAAGACGGCATTAACCGCATTTTACTGTTGACCGATGGCGATTTTAATGTGGGTGTGACCGATTTTAATACCCTAAAAGGCATGGTTGTCGAAAAACGTAAAGCAGGCGTGTCGCTTTCTACCTTTGGTTTTGGTCAAGGCAACTATAACGAAAAGCTGATGGAGCAAATCGCTGATGCAGGTGATGGCAACTACAGCTATATTGACAATAAAAACGAAGCCAAAAAAGTATTGCACCGTCAGTTAAGCTCAACCTTGGCGACCATTGCCCAAGATGTAAAAATCCAAGTGGAATTTAACCCTGCTACTGTTAAAGAATACCGCTTGATCGGTTATGAAAACCGTATGCTAAAACAAGAAGACTTTAATAATGATAAAGTTGATGCAGGCGACATTGGGGCAGGGCATAGCGTGACGGCTTTGTATGAAATTATCCCTGTGGGTCAGCAAGGCTGGCTTGGCGAAAGTCGTTATCAAGAAGTCCCAACCACCAAGGGTAAAGCAAACGAATACGCCAACGTTGCTGTACGTTATAAGCTACCTAACCAAGATAAAAGCATCCTGATGAGCACACCAATTGCCAATCAGTCCATTGCCTTTGCCAAGGCGGATAAAGACAGTCAATGGGCGGTAGCGGTTGCCAGTTATGCCGAGCTACTTCGTGGCGGTAAATACGCAGGCTCTATGGATTATAAAGCGGTCAAAGCCTTAGCCGAAAAGCAAAAAGGCGATGATGCTTATGGTCTTAAAGGCGAATTTATTGAATTGGTGGGCATTGCTGATAGTTTAAGTAGTAAAAAACCCCAACAGTAAATATTGTCATCACCCCAGCAAACACCAATGAAATTTTTCGTTGGTGTTTTTCTTTTACAAATCATCAGCTTTGCGTTATGATATGGTTATTTTTAAAAATAGGAATTGTTTATGCGTACACTCACTTTATCTTTACTATTGGCTTTAGCGGTAGTACCTTTTGCCAGTCATGCCAAAACCAACAAAACCCCAAACACAAAAACCCCAAGTATAAAAATCAATAAACAAGACTTTGTTGGTACTTGGCTGTGCCAAAACCATACCGAGCGTGATGATGGTAGTATAGAGATTGGTAGAACGATGGACAGCATTTATGCCGATGGCACGATGTTTCAAGTGTGGGAAGTAACTGAATATGACACGCCAGATCGCATCAATAGTGTTGAATTTTCAGTGGTAAAAAACCGCTGGGATTATAGCAATAAAGACGGCTTTAAAATTTATGATTTGACTTTCCAAGATTATCGCCTTTATGATGACAATAAAACCGCCATGGGCGATGATACACAGCAAGCCATGAAAGCCTATTGGCAAGAAGTTTATGCAGAACCTTATAGCGAAAAAGTGGCATTTACTAGCACCGCCAAAGATCGTTTTATTTTTCTTGATTTACCAAAAGAAGTTAAACAAGCTGATTGTAAGCGTATGGGATAATTGGAGAGTATGATGCGTATATATGGTTTATTATTGGTGGCTTTATTGCCTATGATGGGCTATGCCAATAATGCAGACGCTAAATTTGGCAAAAAGGATCTGGTGGGTAGTTGGACTTGTGTTGAATATGCCAAAGATGATGAATTGGCGGTTTCTGGTAAAGCATTACAAACCTTTTATGATGATGGCACAATGTTTCAGCTGTGGGATTTGGTAAAATATAAATCTGATAACATCAGCACCATAGAGCTGTTAATCATAAAAAACCGCTGGGATTATAGCCCAGACAAAGGCATTAAGATTTATGATTTTGACATTCAAGACAATCGTATTTATAACGCCAATAAAGTTGCCCTTAGTGAAGAAGAACGAAATACTGCCCGTGAGCTTTTGCAAACCAATTATGAAAAACCACGATATACCAATCAATTAACTTTTATGGATAAAGATAATTTTATGGTAAAAAAATTATCAAATGGCATTCAATATTCTCGCTGTAAACGGGTTGTTTAAAAAGGATAAACACCATGACTTACCAAGTCCCCCAAATTTGGGATTATAACGAAGTTCAAGCCAAAATGGGCGGAAAGTTTGGCGGCATGAACCGACCAACCGCAGGGGCAAGACATGCCCAAACACTGCCCCAAGGCGATAAACCCTATCAGCTTTATAGTCTAAATACCCCAAATGGTATTAAAGTTAATATCATGTTAGAAGAATTAAAAGCATTAGGATTGTTGGATTACGATGCTTTTAAAATTGACATCATGAAGGGCGATCAATTTGGATCGGATTTCGTGGCATTAAATCCCAATTCTAAAATTCCTGCACTCTTAGATAAATCAAACCCAAACAGTGAACCAATTGCTATTTTTGAAAGTGGGGCGATTTTATTGTATTTGGCTCAAAAATACGACCGCTTTTTACCTAAAGACCCCAAACAAAATGCTAATGTATTATCATGGCTAATGTGGCAAATGGGATCAGCCCCGTTTTTGGGTGGTGGTTTTGGGCATTTTTATGCCTATGCCCCCGAGCCGATAGAGTACGCCATTAATCGCTATGCCATGGAAGCCAAACGCCAGCTTGATGTATTAGATAAGCACCTAGCAACGCATACTTATATCGCTGATGAATATAGCGTGGCGGATATGGCGATTTATCCGTGGTATGGGGCATTGGTGCAAGGTCGGCTGTATGTGGGCGATGGTTATGATGCTCAAAAATTCCTAAATGTGAACGAATATACCAATGTCATACGCTGGGCGGATATGATTGCCAAGCGACCTGCGGTTATATCCGCCCAAAACCTAACATTGCAAGCGATCATGGAGTAGGGCATGGGTTTTCTTGGTTATTTGATACTTGGAAGTGTGGTTTATACCACAGGCTTTATGATTAATCTTAAAATCCTAACCCCAAAACGCAAAGCAGGTGTAAATTACACCCTGACACACCCAACCATTTTACAGCTTTTGGCAGGGTGCTTTGTGATTATGCTGGTAGTTTCGGCAGGGATAGGGCGATTTGTGATTGGGCAAGAAAGCATGGATTTGGCGTTTATCGTGGTCAATTCATTGGTGGCGACTTTTATTTTTTATTTTGGGGTTAATCCTGACCAAACACAGATGAATTTACCCAATTAACAATCACAAAATAACCACAAGACAAATTGTTTTGTGGTTATTTTGGTTCTTAATTTATTTAACATAATCATTTTTTTTCTAATAATATCACCAAGAACAAAGAAAGTAAAGCAAACAAAAAGACGACCCCAAGATCGTCTTTTATAAGCACGGCTAAAACTTACTTTTGTACTACTTTTGCTGAATTAATTACAATCGGCTCACGGGGTACATCAGAGTGATAGCCATAACGACCCGTAGGTACACCTTTGATTTGATTAACCACGTCCATGCCGTCCGTTACTTTACCAAACACCGCATAGCCCCAGCCTTGTGGTGTTGGGCTAGAATAGTTCAAAAAGTCATTATTTTTGACGTTGATAAAGAATTGAGCGGTAGCAGAGTGAGGGTCAGACGTGCGAGCCATAGCAATCGTGCCAACGTCATTTTTTAGACCGTTATCAGCTTCGTTTTTGATCGGTGTGCCAGTACGTTTTTCGTTCATTTGAGCGTCCATACCGCCGCCTTGAACCATAAAACCGTCAATCACACGATGAAAAATCGTGCCGTCATAATGACCACTTTCCACATAATCCAAAAAGTTTGCCACAGTAACAGGGGCTTCTTTGGCATTTAGCTCAAGAGTGATGACCCCCATGCTGGTGTCAAATTGTACAATGGGCATATCCATGATAAGTCCTTAAGGAAAAAACCAATATTATAGCACAGAGTAGGGCGTAAGCCTAAAACACTTACAAAATTTAACCGCCTATCAACATTGTAACCATTTGATTTTTTTATTGTGAGTAATCTCAGTTATAAAAGTAAACATAATTTATTTAACATAATCCTAATTTTTTGTTTAAATATTAAACAATGACATGACAAAACTAATTTCTCCCAATTTTAATAGAGTTAATCAAAAATTTATTTAACATAATCTTTTTATTATAATAAATTTAAAACAAACCAAAAACTAACCCCAAATTAAAATTCCAAAACCCAAAATCTTACCCCTTAATAAAACCTTTATGTTACAATAGCAGCTTTCAAAAATTTAAAAGCAAAACTTAGAAGTAGGTAAAGATGACAGCCCAAAAAACCGAAAAGTTAGAAAAAAACGACTTTATCCGTGCCATTATTAAAGATGATTTGGCGACAGGTAAGCACAGCAGTATTTTGACCCGTTTTCCGCCAGAACCAAACGGCTTTTTGCACATTGGACACGTTAAGTCCATTTGTTTAAACTTTGGTGTGGCACAAGAATTTGATGGGCTTTGCAACTTACGCTTTGATGACACTAACCCAACTGCTGAAAAACAGGACTTTGTAGACAGCATTAAAGCGGACGTAGAGTGGCTTGGTTTTCATTGGGCGGGGGACGTGCGTTATGCGTCCGATTATTTTGAAAAGTTATACCTGTGGGCGGTTAAGCTCATTGAGCAAGGTGATGCTTATGTGGACCTGCAAACCCCTGATGAGATTCGCCAAAATCGTGGCGGATTTGGCTCGCCTGCGGTAGAGTCGCCTTGGCGAAATGCCAGTGTTGCCGATAACTTGGCACGTTTTGATGACATGAAAAACGGCAAATATCCTGATGGCGGTGCGGTACTGCGTGCCAAGATTGACATGAATCACGCCAACATGAACATGAGAGATCCTGTCATCTATCGGGTGATGCACGCCACTCATCATCAGACAGGCGACAAATGGTGTATTTATCCGATGTATGACTACGCTCACCCTTTGTCAGACGCCATTGAAGGTATTACCCATTCACTATGTACGCTTGAGTTTGAAGATCATCGCCCCTTTTATGATTGGGCGGTGGAAAAGGTTGGCTTTGATGTACCGCCACGTCAGTATGAATTTAGCCGTCTAAACATTGACCACACGCTAACCAGTAAACGCAAGCTCAAACGCCTTGTCGAGATGGGTGTGGTGTCAGGTTGGGACGATCCTAGAATGCCGACCATTGCAGGCATGAGAAGACGGGGCTATACCCCTGAAGGCTTGCGTGATTTTTGTGATCGCATTGGCATCAGTAAGGCGGACGGTGTGGTAAACTTTCGTCAGTTAGAATTTAGCGTGCGTAACTCGCTAGAAAATACCGCTGTGCGTGGTATGGCGGTGCTTCGTCCGCTTAAAGTGACCATTACAAATTTCGCTGACGCTGTGGCAAAGTTTGAAACGCTTAAAAATCCCAAAACCCAAGCCACACTAAAAGATGGCGTGCTATGGCTTACCCAACCCAAGCACCCAAATGCCGACATGGGTGAGCGTGACATTCCTTTTACTAAGACCATTTATATTGATAAAAGCGATTTTGAGCTGTCGCCCCCTGATGGCTATAAACGCTTATCGCCAGAAAATCCTGAAATTCGCCTACGTAACAGCTATATTTTAAAAATTGATGAATATAAACTGGACGACAAGGGCGAAGTGGTTGAACTGATTGCTTCTATTGATGAAAATACGCTGGGCAATAACCCTGAAGGTCGCAAGGTCAAAGGCGTGATTCACTGGGTATCGGCAAGCCTTGGTGTGCCGTCTGTGGTGCGTGTCTATGAACATCTGTTATTAGAAGATGATGAAATTGCTACCAGTGGCAACACTCAGGCTGACGACACCGCCAAGGACAGCGATGAAGCATGGATTAGTGCTCATCTTAATCCAAATTCGCTGACCATTTATAACGCAGTCGTTGAACCCAGTGTCGCCATGGCGGATAAGGGCGAGCGTTTTCAGTTTGAGCGAGAAAGTTATTTTGTTGCTGACAGTGTAGAACACACACAAGATAAGCCTGTATTTAATCAGATTGTCAGCCTTAAAGATGGTTTTAAACCTGCTTAAAATAAAATAGAAAAACTGGCGAAATTCACTTGTAATTCACGCCAGTTAGCCCTATATTATCGGGTGTGGATCGCCTAAATTCACACCAACCCAATTCCCCCATTTCTAAAAGGAAATTTTATGTCTTATACTTTGCCTGAACTTGGCTATGCTTATGACGCACTAGAGCCACATTTTGATAAAGAGACCATGGAAATTCACCATACTCGTCATCATCAAGCCTATATCAATAACGCCAA
>RRZT010059927.1_pt1 | contig 16672 bp, 13 predicted proteins | sample 2165551 | NCBI WGS metagenome assembly RRZT01 (sample SAMN10456910, study PRJNA506462) | wastewater metagenome | biome: wastewater; feature: sludge; material: wastewater sludge; isolation source: wastewater sludge with Escherichia coli K12::gfp cells carrying plasmid... | place: USA: Moscow, Idaho...
CAGCAGTAGGATACTTTCGTACCAACGACTGCGGGTGATAAACCAGCCTTGAGTACCCGCTGCGAAAATTAACATGGCTACAGTGGCGACAATAAAGATCAAAATACCGTGCATAAAGCTAACGTTAATCAGCAGTAAGTCAGTATTAAAGATGAACAAAAATGGCAGTAATGCCGTTCGCAAGCTGTAATAGAAAGCCTGTATACCTGTTTTAATCGGGTCGCCTTTAGAGACAGCTGCTGCAGCAAAGGATGCCAAGCCTACAGGTGGTGTCACATCAGCCATAATGCCAAAGTAAAAAACAAACAGATGCACGGCAATTAGGGGCACAATTAAACCGTTTTGCTGGCCGAGCGCTACCACGACAGGTGCTAATAAGCTGGAGACAACAATATAGTTGGCTGTGGTCGGTAGGCCCATACCAAGAATTAAACTGAATACGGCAGTGAGTATTAGCATCAAGAGCAAGTTACCCATTGAGAGCAGTTCCACTAGGTCAGCCAAAACCAAGCCAACGCCGGTTTGTGATACTGCACCAACAATCATGCCTGCTGCCGCTGTGGCAATACCAATACCAATCATATTGCGCGCACCGGCAATCATGCCTTCACGTAGATCAAGCGCACCATCGAGCCAGCCACCGTGATTATAGCTGCGGTCACTGCGCATCCAGGTCAGGATTGGACGCTGGGTCAACAGGATAAAAATCAGCATAACGCTGCCCCAGAAGGCGGAAAGCCCAGGAGATAAACGCTCAATCATCAAGCACCAGACCAGAACGATCACCGGCAAAATAAAGTGCAAGCCGGATAGGAGTACGGTACGGGTTTTTGGTAGTTCTTCTAAGGGTTTGTCAGGGTCTTCTATGGGCAGTGGTGGATTGCTTGCAGCAATTTTAAGCAGGCCTAAATAGGTGATAGCGAGCAAAATACCAATACCTAATAGTGCGTGCTCACCCAGTGCCGGCTTAAGCCAACCTAAACCGTAATACACCAATAAAGAAATGCCTGAAATAAGCGCAGTACCAAAAGCAAAACCCACTAAACGGCGCAGCCAAGGCTTGGCTTGCTGGGTGCCGATGGGTTGCATGCCTAGTTTAAGCGCTTCTAAGTGGACGATATAGAGTAGCGCAATATAGGAAATTGCAGCCGGTAAAAAAGCATGCTTAATAATTTCCAAATAGGAAATACCAACGTATTCCACCATTAAAAACGCCGCTGCGCCCATTACTGGCGGCATGATTTGTCCGTTAACCGATGACGCTACTTCAACTGCGCCGGCTTTCTCTGACGAAAAACCAACCTTTTTCATCATTGGAATAGTGAAAGTACCGGTGGTGACTACGTTGGCAATGGATGAGCCAGAAATCATGCCAGTTAGGCCTGAGGCCACCACTGCAGCTTTCGCTGGGCCGCCGCGCATATGGCCGAGCAAGCTAAAAGCCAATTGAATAAAATAGTTACCGGCACCGGCACGCTCTAATAAAGCACCAAACAGGACAAACAAGAAAACAAAGCTGGTGGAGACACCAAGAGCAATACCAAATACACCTTCAGTGGTGATCCATTGGTGATTTGCCAACGCAGTAAAGCTGACACCGCGATGTGCCAGCATGCTTGGCATATAGGGACCGGCGACACTGTAAACTAAAAAAAGTAAGGCGATGATTGCCAGTGGTGGCCCTAAAGTACGCCGCGTGGCCTCTAGTAGCATTGGAATACCAATGCAAGCAACGACCAAGTCAGCAGTGATTAAACTACCGGGGCGCAAAGCCAGTTGCTGATAAAAAACAAATAAGTATGCAGAGCAAGAAGCCGCTAGCAAACCTAGGGCTATATCCATTAAAGGCACACGGTTGCGTGGTGAGCGCTTAAAGGCTGGATAGGCTAAAAAAGCTAAAAGTAAGGCAAAGGTTAAGTGAATTGAGCGGGTTTCAGTGTCGTTAAATACACCAATGCGCAGCATAAATGGCAGTGGTGAGGCAATCCAGAGTTGAAACAGTGACCAGAGTAAAGCCAAACCAGCGATAACTTGCGCCATGATGCCCTCAGGCAAACGCGCACCTGAATCTTGGGCAATCAGTTCTTCAGCGGAAAGGTGTTTATCGGACATGGCAGTAAACCTGCTTAGAATCTTGGAGAGTCAATACACCAGTGCAGGGTAGGGCACTGGTGTATTGAGTATTTATTACAGTTTAACTGTCAGCTATTACATCCAGCCTTGTTCTTTATAATAACGTACAGCCCCTTCATGTAGCGGCGCTGATAAACCTACTTCAATCATTTCTTCTGCTTTTAAATCTTTAAAGGCAGGGTGCAAACGCTTGAAGCGATCAAGGTTATCAAAGACTGATTTAACCATTTGATAAACCAGTTCAGGGCTAGTATTGCTGCTGGTTGAGAGCACTGCTTTACCACCAATTGATGGTGTGGGCAGGTCATTACCGGTGTACATACCACCTGGAATCTCAGCTTTGGTGTAGTAGCTTTTTTCTTCTAACAACGCGTCAATTTCAGGGCCAGTAACAGGAACTAAAACCGCATCAACTGTTGTCGTAGCTTCTTGAATCGCTCCATTAGGGTGGCCGACAAAGTAAGTCATTGCATCAATATTGTTGTCATTGAGGGCGCTGGCTTGCTCAGCTGCTTTGAGCTCAGCGGCTAACGCGAAGCTACTGCGGTCCCAACCTTTTTTATCCATAATTTCTTCAAGAGTATCGCGCTGTCCGGAGCCAGGGTTGCCGACATTGACGCGCTTACCTTTTAAGTCATCAAAGTTGGCAATGTGTGAGTCACGGCGTGCTAAGACAGTAAAAACTTCACTTTGCAGAGAAAACAGTGCACGCATGTCTTCCATCGGACCTTCAGCTGCGAAAGGTGGTAGACCCTCCATCGCTTTGTACTGATGGTCGGACTGCATTACCCCGAAGTTAAATTCGCCGCTGCGAATACCATTCACGTTGGCTACGCCACCGCCACTGGCCGGTGCATTACAGCGAATGCCACTGGTTTTGCTGTCACGGTTAACAAAACGGCATATGGATTGACCTGCCACATAGTAAACACCGGTTTGTCCTCCGGTACCAATGGTCATGTATTTCTCTTCGGCCTGTACTGTTCCGCCCAAGGTCATGCCTGCGAGGGTCATGGACAGGGCCCATGCTAGGGTTTTGCCTTTAATCATGGGAGTTCTCCTTAATTATTATAAACGCAGCAAACCAAGTGAATGGTTGAGAGTTGCGCTGTAGGTTGCTGTGCTACTTAATGAGCCAGGCAACATATTTGCACTCTAATAGCTTTCACGGTGAAAAACTATTAGCTTAAGGTTTTGCGAAAAACTTTAGAGTTACGTTGGAAGTTATACAGTGATGCTTTGGCGCTGGGAAGTTGCTCTAGAGCGCAGGCTTGGAACCCACGCTCTTGAAACCAGTGTGCAGTACGCGTGGTAAGAACAAAGAGTGAGCTTAGCTGTAAGGCCCGCGCTCGCTGCTCAATACGTTCAAGCAGCACATCACCGCGACCGCCGTGGCGATAATCAGGGTGCACTGCAAGGCAGGCCAACTCGCCTGTGGCTTGCTCTGGGAAAGGGTAGAGCGCCGCGCAAGCAATGATTAAACCGTCACGCTCAACAATACTAAACTGAGTTATTTCGCGTTCAATTAAATCCCGTGAGCGACGTACTAAAGCGCCTTGCTCCTCCAACGGGCGGATTAACTCAAGTAAACCGCCCACGTCTTCAATTTGCGCTTCACGTACCTGTTCAAACTGACCTTGGTCGACTAAGGTGCCGCAGCCATCGCGGGTAAACATTTCTGAAAGCAGGGCACCATCAAGGTGGTAACTAATAATGTGACAGCGTGGCACGCCGCCGCGACAGGCGCTAACGGCCGCTGTGAGCAACTCACGTTGTTCAAGCTGCTTACTGTTTTTAAGCCGTTGCAAATGGTGCTCTGCTTGTTGTGCTGGCAGCTCGCGAATCAATTGGCCGGAACTATCCATTAACCCTTGCTCTGAGCTGAACAGCAGTAATTTATCTGCTTGTAACTCAATGGCTGCGCGAGTAGCGATATCTTCACAGGCTAGGTTAAAGGTTTCACCGGTGGGCGAGTACCCCATGGGCGGTAGTAAAACAATAGTGCGGTCATCGAGTAAGCGGTTAATCCCTTTGCTGTCGATACGGCGAACTTCACCAGTGTGCTGGTAGTCAATCCCATCAATCACGCCTAATGGCCGTGCTGTAACAAAGTTACCGCCCGCCACTCGTAAGCGCGCCCCATGCATGGGGGAAGCAGCCATATCCATCGATAAACGCGCCTCAATAAAAGCACGTAACTGGCCTACAGCATCCAGCACACAACTTAAGGTTGCCGCGTCAGTGATGCGCAAGTCCTGATGATAATGGGATTGTGCGCCCTGCGCGGTTAAACGCGCTTCAATTTGCGGACGTGAGCCAAACGCTAAAACTAAACGTACACCTAGGCTGTGCAATAGCACTAAGTCATGGACGGTATTGCCAAAATTTTCATGCTCAATACTTTCGCCGGGCAGCATAACCACAAAGGTGCGCTCACGGTGGGCATTAATATACGGCAGAGAGTGGCGGAGCGAGTTAACGTAATCGAGCATGACAGCGTCCAATCATGGCGACAGCTAAAAAAATGATAAGTATCTACAGTGGCTGGCGGTCACTGAGTAGAAACAGTGCCGTTTTTTCAGGCAATACGCAATCACGTAAAGCCTGAAAAATCAGTATTAAAATTAGAGGAAGATCAATTTTAAAATACTAAAGAATACGATCGCGAGGAACGCACCAGCAGGCAAGGTAATGGCCCATGACATGAAGATTGAGCCAATCACACGCAGGTTTAATGCGCTGATACCACGGGCTAGACCAATCCCCAAAACTGCGCCAACTAGAGTGTGCGTAGTGGAAACGGGCAAACCGATCGCGGAAGCACCGACGACAGTCGAAGCTGTGGCTAATTCAGCGGCAAAACCACGGCTTGGCGTCAGCTCAGTAATACCGCGGCCGACAGTTGCAATGATTTTATAGCCGTAGGTGGCTAAACCAACCACAATCCCCACCGCACCCAGCAATAAAACCCAAGTGGGTACTGCAGATTTAGCAGTAAGCTCACCAACACCGTGGTTTTGAATCACGCCGGCAATCGCAGCCAAAGGCCCTACCGCATTAGCTACATCATTAGCACCGTGAGCAAAAGCCATGGAGCAGGCAGTAAAAATCATTAGAGTGGCAAAGACTTTTTCTACGCTGGCAAAGTAAGTGCTGCGGTCTGCGTCAGGCGCAATCTGTACGCGGCGTAACAGAGCAATACCCAGTAGCATCACTAAAATACCAGCACCCACAGCCAGCAGTACACTTTGCTCGCTATTGATATCAAGGCCAACATGCTTAAGGCCTTTGGATAAGGTCATTAACGCGACCATAAAGCCGGTTATAAACATATAAACAGGCACATAGCGCTTCGCATTATCAAAAGGATTATCGGTATTGATAATCAGCTTTTGCACACTGACGAACAAACCAAAGGCTAAAACACCGGAAAGGAAAGGTGTGACTACCCAGCTGGCAGTGATTGGTAAAATGGCACTCCAGTGCACCGCATCAAAAGAGACACCGAAGGCAGCAAAACCAACGACAGCACCAATAATAGTGTGCGTAGTCGATACTGGCCAGCCTCGATTGGTGGCAATTAACAGCCAAGTTCCGGAGGCTAAAAGAGCTGACATCATGCCCAGCACCAGTAGGTCGGCGGTCATTACATCGATGTCGACAATGCCATTTTTGATGGTTTCAGTAACCTCACCACCAGCTAAATAAGCACCGCAGAACTCAAATACCATTGCTATAACAATGGCTTGTTTAATGGTCAGTGCGCGTGAGCCCACTGAAGTACCCATGGCATTGGCAACGTCGTTGGCACCAACGCCCCAAGCCATGAAAAAACCAAAGAGACAGGCCAGTACTAAAAGTATAAAGCCGTAGTCTGTTAAAAGTTCCATAAAAAATCCGCGTGTTCCAGGTTGGGCGAGCTATAAATTAGCGCGCAAGCAATTGTTCCAGTCGGTTGCCAATGCGCTCTGCGCGGTCGGCGACATCACCAATCCATTCGATAATGGTATAGAGAAACATAACGTCAACAGGCGGCAGATCTTTTTCCAATTTAAAGAGTGTGCGGCGCACTTCAATTTGCATGCGATCGGTGTCGTGCTCAATATCTTCAAGCACTTCGATCATGGCGGTGACCCGGTTTACTTCGCGGTTCCCAAAACCTGTTTCTAGAATTTCATCCAGCTCGTTCATCGCTGTCAGCGCTTGCTCGCTGGCATCAACAACACGTTGTACAAAAGCTAGAATCATCGGCTGCATAGGTTGCGGGATAGTCATTTGCCGGCCTAGCATTAGGCCTGCGATGTCTTTTGCGCGGTTTGCAACTTTGTCCTGTACACTGAGCAGCTCAAGTAAGTCTGAGCGTGGCACAGGTAAAAACAAGCTTTTAGGTAAGTGGATACGCACATTGCGTTTGAGTTTATCGGCTTCTTTTTCCAGTCGAGACATCTCTTGCTGCACGAGTTCTACCCGTGACCAATCTTCCGCAATGACGGCTTGAAAAAAAGGCGCTAAATTTGAGGCACATTCGTGTGCTTTGGCAATATGTTGTTGCATTGGCCCAATGGGCGAACGACCAAACAAACTTACAAACGGGTTTATCGACATATTAGAGCTGCGCTCGGTTTCCAATAACAGCCTAGATTATACGTTGCTGTTGTAGGGTTCGGCCAGCATAGCGATGAACTAGCAACAATTTGAATTGAGAATGAGATGGCTAAAGAAACCGAAATAAAGCTGCGTGTCAGCCCTGAAAGCCTTGCTACGCTGTGTGAGCACCCAGTTTTCGCAACGCGTAATGTTGGTACTTGGCAGACCCGTGAGCTGCTCAATCGGTATTACGATACGGACGATTTTGCCCTAGCAAATGGCCAAGTCGCGTTACGAATACGTCGCGATGGCGAACAATTGATCCAAACCTTGAAAAGTAAAGGCGCGAGTGTCGCTGGATTATCAGAGCGCAACGAGTGGGATTGGTACTTAAAAAGTAATCGTTTAGTGCTCAGCCACTTGGATGACAGCTGCTGGCCAGAGAGTTTGCGTGAACTGGATAAAAAACAGCTTAAAGCTGTGTTCAGTACCGACTTTAAACGCCAGTTTGCTGAGTTGCGCTGGCAGCGTGAGGGTGTTGAAACCGTGGTTGAGGTCGCACTTGATCAAGGCGTGGTGATTGCTGATAAAAAGCAGGAAGCAATTTGCGAAGTGGAGTTGGAGTTACGTGCTGGCGACCCAGTTGCATTATTTGAGCTGGCCCTAGAGCTAGCAGCAGACACGGCACTGATGCCTTGTGATATCAGTAAAGCTGAGCGTGGTTATCGTTTGTTTGATGCCAATAGCTACAGTGTTGCGGCAGAGCCTGCGCAACTTACTGCACAAACACCCTTAGATGAAGCCTTTGCGGCAATTGCTTGGCAACTGCTGGGCAACAGTCAGCGCTTGGCAGAGCAATACCGTTTTAATGGGCACTGGAAGCTATTAGAGCAATGGTTTCAACAGTTAGTTGGTTTGCGCGCTTTGTTGGCCAGCCTTGGACATGCAGTGCCGCGCGCAGCGAGCAGTGCTTTGCGTGGGCAGTTGGATGCGTTGATTGAAAGCTGGCGTGAGCGGGTGACTGAGGGGGCTGAAGAGCAAGCTGTGCGTGATGCTGCACCACAAGCCTTTGCACAAGAGTTGGCTGATACTCGTTGGGGTGTGTTTTCCCTGCAGTTGGCGCTGTGGCTGCAAGATAAACAGTGGCAGAAAAAGCGTACAGCACGTGGTACCCGTCAGGGTGCGGCCGTCTTGCAAAATTGGTTATTGCAGTTTTTGCAAGACGAAGCGACAGCCTTGCAAGTCAATCGTTATATGCGTCAGCCAGAAGACTTGGCTGAGCAAGCTCCGCGCCTTGAACGACTCTTGGTCTGGTTGCAACTGGCCCGTGATGTGATGGACTTACCAGACAGTGACCGTTTATTCGGTGCTTTACGTGAACTGCACAAGCTTGCATTGCAACCTATTACGCCTGAGGCATTAGTACAGCGTCGAGAACATTTAGGTTCTGTGCTCAGCCTCAATGCTTGGAAGCAAGTGTTGCGTTAAGCTTTAGCCATACCTCTGCATGGCGTTGCTATTGATTTGGCAAGCTATGCAGAATCAGCTTTTAAAGTTTAGACAGGAAAAATTATGCCCTCTGCCGCCGCTCTACCTAATCATGTACTGGATTTAAATGAAGTCTTGGCTGAGTTGGTTAAGCAGGGGCGCATTGATCAGGATGCTGCAGAAAACTGTATAGCAGCGCGCCGTGGTGATGCGGCAACGGTGCACATGCACCCGCTGGAATATATCGCTACGCAAAAGCTCGATGATAGGTCGCGGCCTGGACGCAAGCTCGACTTAGAGGCTTTAACCCTGTGGTTAGCTGAGTGGGCGCAGCAGCCGTACTTGCGTATTGATCCATTAAAAATTGATGTGGCGGCTATTACTCCGGTGATGTCTTACGCTTTCGCCCAACGTCATAAAATTATTGCTGTGGCCGTGGATAGCGCCAGTGTCACCATTGCTAGCGCCCAGCCTTTTGTGCGCGACTGGGAAGATAACCTAGCCCATGTGTTACGTCGGCCAATTAAGCGAGTGGTGGCCAATCCTGCAGATATTCAACGCTTCACCACTGAGTTTTATCGTTTAGCCCGCTCTGTCTCTGGCGCTTCAGCCACTGATCAGTTTGCCAGTGGTGTGGGGAACTTTGAGCAGTTACTCAACCTTGGTGCCAGTGATCAAGAGCCAGATGCCAATGATGCACATATCGTCAACATTGTTGACTGGCTGTTCCAGTATGCCTTTCAGCAGCGCGCCAGTGATATTCATATTGAGCCGCGCCGCGAGCAAGGTGCGGTGCGTTTTCGCATTGATGGTGTCTTGCATACGGTGTACCAGTTTCCCGCGCAAGTCACTATGGCAGTGGTCAGCCGTTTAAAGTCCTTAGGGCGCATGAATGTGGCAGAGAAGCGCAAGCCTCAAGATGGACGGGTGAAAACCAAAACGCCAGAGGGTAGCGAAGTGGAGCTGCGCCTCTCCACGCTACCCACGGCTTTTGGAGAAAAACTGGTGATGCGGATTTTTGACCCCGAGGTGTTATTAAAAACCTTTGATCAGTTGGGCTTCTCGGGTGATGACTTACAACGCTGGCGCAGTATGACTGGGCAGCCCAATGGTATTATCTTAGTCACAGGCCCAACCGGCTCCGGTAAAACCACCACGCTTTATACCACCTTGAAGCAACTGGCCACGGAAGAGGTCAATGTCTGCACGATTGAAGACCCCATCGAAATGATTGAGCCAGCGTTTAATCAGATGCAGGTGCAGCACAATATTGATCTCACCTTTGCCAGTGGCATTCGTGCACTGATGCGCCAAGATCCCGATATTATTATGATCGGTGAAATACGCGACTTAGAAACCGCAGAAATGGCGATTCAAGCGGCTTTGACAGGCCACTTAGTGCTTTCCACCTTGCATACCAATGATGCGCCCAGCGCCATTACGCGCTTATTAGAGTTGGGCGTACCCTATTACTTACTCAAAGCCACATTGCTTGGAGTGATGGCGCAGCGTTTAGTGCGCACCTTGTGTCCGCACTGTAAGGCTCCGGTGGATATTGCCGAAGCTGATTGGCATACGCTAACTCAGCCGTGGAGCGCTCCTTTGCCTAAAGGTGCACAACAAGCAGTGGGCTGTTTAGAGTGTCGAGAGACAGGCTACCGTGGACGCGCGGGAGTGTATGAAATCATGCTGCTCAATGATGCAATTAAGCCTTTAATCATGGCTGATACAGATTTAGTCAAATTGAAAAACCAAGCGTACCGCGATGGTATGCGCAGCTTGCGACTGTCTGGAGCGCAAAAAATAGCTGCGGGGCTGACCACCATTGAAGAGATTTTACGCGTGACGCCACAAAGTCAGCAAAAATAACACAAGCCTTTTAGCGAGTGCACCCTATAATCAAAGCTTGAATGATCTGCTACTACGGAGTTTGTATGGATATTGGTTTCGTTTTGTTTTTATTTGTTGCCCTGATTGTCGCTGTGGTTTTTATGGGCTTTAAAGTGGTGCCGCAGGGTTACGAATGGACTGTGGAACGCTTTGGGCGTTATACCGGTACGTTAAAGCCGGGGTTAAATATTATTGTGCCGCTGATGGATACTGTCGGTCGCAAAATTAGCGTGATGGAGCGTGTGTTAGACATTCCCGCACAAGAGGCGATCAGCGCCGATAACGCCATTGTCCGTATTGATGCCGTATGCTTTTTCCAGGTGGTGAATGCTGCGCAAGCGGCTTATGAAGTCAGTGAGTTGGAATATGCCATTTTAAACTTAGTGGTGACCAATATCCGTACGGTTTTAGGCTCCATGGAGCTGGATCAGATGCTCAGCCAGCGCGATGTGATTAATGAGCGTTTACTGCATACCGTTGATCAGGCTACAGCGCCATGGGGAGTTAAAGTTACGCGCATTGAAATCAAAGACATTACCCCACCAGCTGATTTAGTTGCGGCGATGGCCAGTCAAATGAAAGCTGAGCGCCTTAAACGAGCGTCGATTTTAGAAGCTGAAGGACGTCGCCAAGCGGATATTTTAACCGCTGAAGGTGAAAAACAATCGCAGATTTTAAAGGCAGAAGGTAAGCGTGAAGCCGCGTTTTTGGAGGCTCAAGCCCGTGAGCGTGCGGCGCAAGCAGAGGCTGAAGCAACCCGTATGGTTTCGGAAGCCATCAGTGGCGGCAGTGTGCAGGCGGTGAACTACTTTGTCGCGCAAAAGTACATTGATGCGCTGGGGAATATTGCTGCTGCAGACAACAGTAAAGTCATCATGATGCCGTTAGAAGCCAGCCAGTTAATTGGCTCCATTGGTGGTATCAGTGAAATTGTTAAGGCCTCCTTTGATGGTAAGCAGGCGTGAGTGTGTACCTACAACATTTAGCTGTGTGGGATTGGCTCGCATTAGCCGTGCTCTTACTGATTGTTGAGGTGTTCGGCACGGCCGGCTATTTTTTATGGTTTGGTACGGCTGCTGCCGTAGTTGGCATTTTGCTCTGGCTTTTTCCTGAGCTTTCGTGGGCATGGCAGTTCATGATTTTTGCGCTGTTGGCATTGGCCACAGCGCTACTTTGGTGGCGACGTTTGCGCAAGCAACCTGCTGCTGAACCGGGTTTAAATCAACGCGGTAGTGAATTGCTTGGTGGCGAGTATATTTTGCATGAAGCTATTAGTGCCGGTCGTGGCAAAATCAAAGCGGGTGATAGTTATTGGCTTGTCAGTGGTCCGAATCTGCCTGTCGGGCAGCGGGTTAAAGTGATTGGGCAGCAAGGCACTGTGCTGCAAGTTGAGCCTTGCGCTGTTGATTAACAGACAGTATTTAGCGAGTAAAATGCTGCGTATATTTAGTATTGAGTAACCTATGTGTTTAGTTGTTTTTGCTTGGCGTCCTGAAAGTCAGCAGCCTTTATTATTACTGGCTAACCGTGATGAGGTGCATGCGCGTCGCAGTGCAGCGCTGGCGCAATGGGCAGATCAGCCCAGTATTTATGCCGGGCGCGATTTAGAAGCTGGCGGTACTTGGCTAGGGATTGCGGCGCACGGGCGTTTCGCTACATTAACCAATGTGCGTGATATGTCATTGCCTTTAGGTGAGCAGTCACGGGGCGCTTTGGTTAGCGATTATCTTGCGGGGCAACAAAGTCCGCAGGAGTATTTACACAGTATTGCTGCTGAGCTTGAGCAGTACAGTGGTTTTAACTTACTGCTCGGTGATGCGCAATCAATGTGGTTTGTCAGTTCTACTGAGCCACGGCCAAAGCGCTTAAGCCCAGGAATTTACGGCTTGTGCAATGCGAGCTTGGATACCCCATGGCCTAAGCTGGTGCGCTTACGCACGATGTTTTCTGCGCACTTGGAGGCTACAGACGAGGCACTGTTTACGTTAATGCAAGATGAGCAGCGTGCTGCTGATGACCAGCTGCCCGATACTGGCGTGGGCCTGGCCATGGAGCGCATGCTCTCGAGTATCTTTATTCGTGGCGAGGTGTACGGTACACGGGCAACCAGCTTGTTACGGCGCTTTGCTGATGGCCGAACGACTTTAGCTGAGCGCAGCTATGGGGTAAATGGACAGTTTACCGGTCAAAACCAAGTTGAGTTGCCAGCCTTTATCTTAGACAAGTAGCGCGACTGAGGTTCTTGTTAGCGGCTGGTGATGCACTGTTGTGCTGCTAAGTTTGCACACTGGAAACAGGGTTGAGCACTTTGCTTAAGCCCAGGTTACCTAAAGCTAAGTTCAAAGTGCTGTGAATAAGCTCTGGGTTATCCATGCTGGATACTTCGCTGAGGAGTTCTTGCGCGTGCTGTAAAGTCATTTTGCGCAGCAGCCACTTCACCTTAGGTAAATGGGTGGAGTTCATTGATAAACTATCAAAACCCATAGCCATTAACAGCACAGCAGCGACTGGGTCTCCGGCCATTTCTCCGCAAATACTGACTTTCTTACCTTCCGCCTGAGCTGCGCTGACCACTTCTTTGAGGGCCATGAGTACTGCTGGGTGTAAATAATCATAGAGGTCAGCAACCCGAGCATTATTGCGATCCACCGCCAGCGAATACTGGGTTAGATCGTTAGAGCGCACTGATAAAAAGTCAGCCATACGTGCTAGTTCTCGGGCTTGATAGACTGCCGAAGGTACCTCAATCATCACCCCCACCGGAGGCATTTGTACGGCAAAGCCTTCGTTGATCAGCTCTGCCCAAGCGCGATGGATGAGGTGTTGGGCATCATCAAGTTCGTGCACACCAGAGATCATCGGCAATAAAATATGCAGGTTATTTAAACCGACGCTGGCCTTGATCATGGCGCGCACTTGCACTAAGAAAATCTCTGGGTGGTCTAAAGTGATACGGATTCCACGCCAGCCTAAATAGGGGTTACTTTCTTTAATTGGGAAGTAGCTTAGAGGCTTATCGCCGCCGATATCTAACGTGCGCATGGTGACCGGTAATGGGTGAAAGGCCTGCAGTTGCTCACGGTACATTTGCACTTGTTCACTTTCACTGGGAAAGCGTGATGTGCCCATAAATGCTACTTCTGAGCGGTACAAGCCAACACCTTCAGCGCCGCGTTGTTGGGCGCGCTGCACATCTGCAATTAAGCCAGTGTTGACCCATAATGGCAGATGATGGCCGTCGAGGGTAATGCAGGGCAAACTGCGCAAACTGTCTAAATCCTTATTGATGAGGCGTTCTTCTTCCACCACTTCAGAGTATTGCTGGCGCAATAAAGCACTGGGGTTGGTAAACACATCACCGTGATAACCATCGAGAATCAACTCAATGCCATCTAGGCGGGTGTAAGGTAAATCCACTGCGGCCACTACCGTGGGAATACCCATCGCCCGGGCCAAAATAGCCACGTGGGAGTTGCGTGAGCCGAGCACTGAAACTAAGCCCACCAATTTATCTCGCGGCACCTCACCGAGCATGGCGGGTGAGAGCTCTTCACTGACGAGAATTGTGTTGTCGGGGTACACCAGAGTTTGTTGTTGACCTTGCTGCAGGTAGGCGAGCAAACGTCGACCTAAGTCTTTTACATCTGAAGCGCGTTCACGCAGGTAATCGTCATCCATGTGCTCAAAGCGCTGCACATGCTCGCTAACCACTTGGCGTAAAGCACCTTGCGCCCATTGCCCTTGGCGAATCACTGCAATTACATCACCGGCTAAGGCGGTGTGTTCCAGCATCATTAGATAAACATCAAACAATGCGCGTTCTTGCGGACGTAAACGTTTGGCAAGGCGTGCTGATAGGCTACGAATATCGGCGCGCACGGATTCTAAAGCCGAGGAAAACAGCTCGAGTTGGGTGGTAATATCACCCGTTGTTTTATCAGGCACTACATCCAAGTCAGCAATCGGCAGCACCACCACGGCGGTACCTAAGGCTGCGCCAGGTGCACCAGGTACGCCAACAAAACGTGCTTCTTGAATACCCTTACCTTGCTGGTCTAAGCCACGAATAGAACCGGTCGCTTCGGCGTGGGCAATCACACCGGAGAGTTGCGCACTCATGGTGACTAAGAAAGCTTCATCACCTTCATCAAATTGACGGCGTTCTTTTTGCTGCACAACCAAGACACCCAGCACCTGGCGATGGTGAATAATTGGCGTGCCTAAAAAAGAAGCGTAGCGCTCTTCGCCTGTTTCTGGGAAGTATAAAAACTTGGGGTGATTGACAGCATCTTCAAGGGTAATGGTTTCTGCACGGCTACCGACTAAGCCGACTAAGCCCTCGTTGGAACTCATGCTCACTTTACCCACCGCACGCTTATTTAAGCCTTCAGTGGCCATGAGCAAATAACGGTCCTGCTCAGCCTCGTATAAGTATACCGAGCAGACATGGCTGTTCATCGCCACGCGCACTTGTTTAACGATAATTGTTAAGGCCGCTGGTAAATCCTTAGCAGCGTTCACTTCTTGAGATATCGTGCGCAACATATTGAGCATGCTGCTATCGGTGCGGTTAGCGTCTGACAACTTAGGGTTAATCCCGAGTAGGAAGTTGATAAACCAGCTCTTTTAAAGCCCGGCGGTATACGTCGCGCTTAAAGGCTACGACTTGACCTAAAGGATACCAATAACTGACCCAACGCCAACCATCAAATTCAGGTTTTTCCGTAAGATCCATGCGCACCTGTTCGTCACTGCTGCGCAATCGCAGTAAAAACCACTTTTTTTTTTGGCCAATACACACCGGTTGGCTATGGGTGCGGATTAAACGTTGCGGTAAACGGTAGCGCAACCAGCCGCGGGTGCAGGCCAATATTTCGACATCCTGCTCCTGTAAACCAATTTCCTCATGCAACTCACGGTAGAGCGCATCTTCGGCACTTTCATGTGGATTAATTCCGCCTTGAGGAAACTGCCATGCATCTTGATTCACGCGCCTTGCCCAAAGTACTTGTCCGTGGTCGTTGGTCAGGATGATGCCGACGTTCGGACGAAACCCATCTGAATCAATCATGTCCGCATCCTTTGTTTAAATTCTTGTCCCATTGTTCCACAAAGCGCGCCAGAGCGGCAACGCGCTTTAGTCACTGAATGGTCAGGCATTGATAAAATCGTTATGCTCAGCACTCTTTTTATCATTATTAGGGTATTTGCCGTGCGATTGGCTATTTTTGACTTGGATAACACCTTATTAGCCGGTGACAGTGATCACCAGTGGGGTGAGTATTTGTGCGCGCAGGGGCTGGTTGATGCGGAAGCTTATCGGGCCAAAAATGATCAGTTTTATCATGACTACTTGGCTGGACAGCTCGATGTCTTGGCCTATCAGAACTTTTGCCAAGAAGTTCTGGGGCGTACTGATAAGGCTCAGCTCGAACAGTGGCATGCGGGCTTTATGCGTGATTGCATTGAGCCTATTATCCTTGCGAAAGGCGAAGCATTATTAGCTAAGCACCGTGCGGCAGGGGATGTGGTGATGATTATTACTGCGACCAACCGTTTTATTACTGGGCCCATTGCCCAGCGTTTAGGTGTAGAACATTTGATTGCCACAGAATGCGGTATGCACAATGGCCAGTACACCGGGGAGCTGGTGGATGTACCCAGTTTTCAGGGCGGTAAAATTACCCGTTTAAACACTTGGTTGGCCGAGCATCAAGCAACACTCGAAGACAGCTACTTTTACAGTGATTCGCACAATGATTTACCGTTGCTTGAGCAGGTAACCCACCCAGTGGCGGTTGACCCCGATGACACCCTGCGCGCCATTGCTGAGCAGCGTGGTTGGTCGGTGCTGAGTTTGCGTGATTAATAGCAGTGGTGTTGGGCAGTTACAGCTGCATCTGCTATGGATGCCGCTGAAATATAATCTATAATAGTGTATTATATTGATATTAATTCAATGGAGAGCCAGTTTATGACTCGTATACAAAGTTTATTCAGCGGTATCTTGCTATCCCTTGCAGTATTTTCCGTGCAAGCGGTGGAGTTAGAGATCAGTGCTGAAGAGGCCTACGCTAAAACTCAGCAAACTCAGCAAACTGAGCAGCCGGTATTGTTGGTCGATGTGCGTGACCCAGTAGAAATTATGTTTGTGGGTGTTGCTGATGCAATTGACGTGAATATTCCATTTATGCTGGTTGACCGTACGCAGTGGAATGCTGAGCGCAATATTTATCCGATTAGCCGTAACCCTGAATTTGTTGAGCAGATTAAAGCAGAGCTGGCCAAGCGTGGTTTAGATGAAAACACTGAAGTCATCACCATGTGTCGTTCTGGTAGTGAGCGCGGTGAGCCGAGCGCAAAAGTACTGCGTGAAGCTGGTTTAGTGAACGCGCGCTTTGTGGTCAATGGCTTTCAAGGCGATGCTTTAAGTGAAGGCCCACAAGCGGGGATGCGGTTGAAAAATGGCTGGCAGAACTCTGATTTACCTTGGAGTCGCAGCTTAGATGGAGAGAAAATGTACCGCTTAGATCGCTAAGTTAGGTTGCGCTATGTATGCGCATGCAGTATGTTA
>RRZT010526512.1_pt1 | contig 16669 bp, 16 predicted proteins | sample 2165551 | NCBI WGS metagenome assembly RRZT01 (sample SAMN10456910, study PRJNA506462) | wastewater metagenome | biome: wastewater; feature: sludge; material: wastewater sludge; isolation source: wastewater sludge with Escherichia coli K12::gfp cells carrying plasmid... | place: USA: Moscow, Idaho...
AACAGTCTCAGTCTTGCATTCTGTCCTTTTCTGAGTTACAATAGAAAGGCAGACTTCCCTTAGTTAAATGGATATAACAAATTCCTCCTAAGAATTAGTTGCAGGTTCGATTCCTGCAGGGGAGATAGAAATACAGAAAAACCCTTGAAATATCAATGTTTTCAAGGGTTTTGTTTTGTCTAAAATGTGACTGAGGGGAACGAAAGGGGCAAAACTCAAAAAGTCGCGCTGTACTCTTGATGATGAATTCTATCATGTCGAAACCAGTGTGTTAGTAGTTTGAAACTTGATATATTCTTCTCGGATCAATAATAGCTTGAAAAATCAATAAATCTATACTGTAGTAAAGTTAGATGTCATTTTGAATGTTCAAAACAGAGGTGTCTATTCATCATGATTTTCTTTAATTATGACGTTTGTCATGATTAGATATGACAAATATAACTTCATTCTGTTTTTGATGATTTTGTATAATGAGCACATCAAATACAATTTCATTAAGATGGAAAAGAGGTAAGTGATGAAGCATTCACGAACAGATGGCCAACAAACAGGTTGGTTTATGCACAAACGTGGTAAACAGTGGGTTTACGGTTGTTCCTTGCTTGTAGCAGGGATGGTCGCACTCGCAGGTCCTCAACCTGTGTTTGCTGAGGAGGCGAATGTCACTGAACAGTCATCTGTAGCGGTTGACAAAAGTCAGATAGTAGTGCAAGGTGGTGAGAAGTTAACAAATGTGGAGCATGAAACATCTACTATTGTAGCAGAAGAAGTAGCAATGGAAGTTGAGAACCCCGTTGTTGAAACGACTACAAGTGGTAAAGAGGTGGCAGAATTCGAATCGCCAGCAACTTTGAATCCAGCTACTGACACCGCTATTGTTAGCGAAGACAAGGCAGAACCGGCTGATGATTTGGCTGTATCAGTACCAACAACTACTGACCTAGTTGAGTCAAGGGCTGCAGAGAATCAGGCGGCTACGACGACTGGTTTTCAGACAAACTTAGAGGGACTAACCTACGATTCATCCGTCTGGGAGGTTCGGGCAGACGGGCTATACAGTAATGCACTTGGCAAGGGAGACAATTTCCTGTTTTCCGAATCAACTGCTGGGAATTTTGTCTTTGAAACAGATGTAACTTTCTTGCAAGATGCTGGTGCAGCGTCACTCCTATTTCGATCAAATAACGACCCAAATAATCTCAAATCTTATGTTGTCAACCTAGATGGACATAGTCATAAGGTTAAGTTTTGGCGTTGGGCGGAGGCAAACTTAATAGAAGAAAAGGAAGTGGCCGTAAGAGAAGATAAAACCTACCACTTACGAGTTGTTGCGGCTAATGATTGGATTTCCTACTATGTCAATGATGAGCTTGTTGCCAATCTAGGTGATTATACTGTTCAACGCAACGATATGGGGCAAAAAAATGGGATTGTAGATGGTCATTTCGGTATTCTAAACTGGAATGGCGAAATGCTCTTCCAAAATACCTACTTTACACCGCTTGCAGATAATGAGCTACCGTTTATTGATGATATTTTAGTGACTTCAAAAACTGGAACAGTTGAAAACAAGGGGCAATTTTTCTCAGAAGAAGCAACCCATATCCAATATGTTCATCACTCGGCTGAAACAGTGGATCTCCACATTTCACCAAGACAGGCTGGTACAGTGATTTCTGTGTCGGATCAAGATGGGAATATCTATCAAAGTTTGGAGGATATTCCGCTTCAAGTCGGTGTGAATATGCTCACTATTAAAAGTAGTCTACTAGGTCAGGCAGAATTGGTCTATCGTCTCAATGTTCATCGCCGACAGCCTGACGAGGTCTATTATAACGAACTCTACCGAGGCCAATACCACTATTCAGTAAAAGATGGCTGGGGAAATGACCCGAATGGCTTGGTGTATTACAATGGGACTTATCACCTATTCTATCAATTTTACGATGATACAGAGTGGGGGCCAATGCACTGGGCACATGCGACCAGTAAGGATTTGTTAACTTGGGAAGAACAGCCAATATCCCTCTATCCAGATGCCAATGGAACGATGTTTTCTGGCTGTATCGTGGTAGATGATAAAAATACATCTGGTCTCTTCGAAGAAGGTCAAGGTGGCTTGGTAGCCTTGATTACGGTCAATGGTGAAGGGCAACGGGTCAAGCTGGCCTATAGCACGGATGAAGGTAAAACATGGACTAAGACAAAAGTTGTTGCAGACTGGACGGAAGATTCCTTGCAAAACAGAGACTTCCGAGATCCAAAGGTCTTCCATTGGGAAGATAAATGGTTCATGGTCATTGCAGGTGGTCCGCTACGTATCTATTCTTCAGATAACTTGCAAGACTGGACGGAAGAGTCGGCTTATGCAGATCTTCATATGGAATGTCCAGACCTCTATCCGATTCAAGCAGATGACGGTGTGGTTAAGTGGGTTTTATCCAGAGGAGGACGAGGCTACAAGGTTGGAAACTTTACTCAGGTTGATGGGAAATGGCGTTTTGTTGCAGATTCAGCCTATGAAACAACCGATGGTATCATGAACTTTGGTAAGGATTCTTATGCAGCGATGACTTACTATATTCAAGATTTTGGTAATACATCTAATCCGACATTGCCTGAAATCATTGAATTAAACTGGATGAATACTTGGGATGACTATTGTAGGATAGTTGGAGACAAGGTGGGGCAAGATTTCAATGGAACCTATAACCTTAACCTGTCAGTTGGCTTGAAGAAAGATGGGGACAGATATGTCTTAACACAGACACCAATTAAGTCCTATGAAACTCTAAGAAATACTGATCAAGCGTTGGTATATAAAGATGTTCTTGTAAATGAAAATAATGACCTGTTTAAGGATTTTGCGGCAGACTCCTATGAAATCGTAGCTCGCTTTCAGCCAGGTGCTGACTCCAGTCGTTTAGGATTTAACCTTCGAGTAGGCGATGGAGAAGCCACAAAAGTCATATATGACGTTGCTACAGAAACTCTCTCACTAGACCGCAGTCAATCAGGGATTATACTTAGCAATAAGTTTGCCCAAGTAGATGCTCAACGAATCGTCAGAAATACTGACGGCAGTATTGACTTGCATCTCTTTGTTGACCGTTCAAGTGTGGAAGTCTTTGCACAAGGGCATACGGTTGCCGGAGCTAATCAGATATTCCCAGCACCAACTAGCTTAGGTCTTCAGGTATTCTCCGAGGGAGATAGCTCAGTAGCTGATATTGCGGTCTATCCACTATCAAGCATCTGGAAAGATAAGAAGGAAGTTTCCACTGCACTAGATGTAATCGCTGCGAGTGCTGAGCAAAATTACCTAATGGTTGGTAAAACAGCTACAGTGAAAGCTTATATTATGCCAGCAGTTGCACCTCAGGAATTGATTTGGTCAATTAGTGATCCGAGTCTTGCAACCATTAACTTCGATGGAGTTAAAGCTACCCTTACAGCTCTTCAGAGAGGACAAGTGGTAGTAAGGGCGACAGCCAAAGAAAATACTTCGCTCTACAAGGAATTCACCTTCAATCTGTTAGAGGATAACTTCAAAACAAACCTATCAAATCTTACTTCAATCAGTGGACAATGGATGATTGATGGAGAAACACTTTCTGATACAAACCGTGGAGCGAATGATGCTTACATGATATCAGAGGTGTTACCGTATGAACAGTATAAAATGGGTGTAGATATCAAATACACCAATGGATTGGTTAACCTCTTTTTAGCGTCTGAAAGTAGTGACCCTGCCCATGCCTATACCATTCAGTTTGGAGATCAACCTAGCATTCGACTCTATCGTTTCTATGGAGATACGATTCAAGAACAGCCTATGCCAGTGGCTATCAACGATGGGCACTACCACCACATTGATGTTGAAAAAAACAAAGATTCCATCATTGTTGCAGTTGATGGAACGGAGGTGCTCAATTTTCGCTTTGAAACGACCGATGACTACTTTAATAGTCCATTTATAGGTCTCGGATTGTGGGATGGGCTCCTAGAAGTTCAAAATTTGTTCGTGAATCCTTTAACTGAGCAGATTTCAACTCCTCCAACAGAGGAAAAACCTGACGTTTCTGGGACACAGCCAACGGAAACTCAAGGATTAGAAGAGCTTCCTTCAAATCCTGCGGATACTGATAAGAAAGATGAGGAACAGAATGGTCAAACTTCACAAACTATTCCAAGTCCGAAACCTCTGGCGACAGCAAATCAGGATAATAAGATTCCTCAAGGCGGTGTTTCTCAAACTATTCAAGAAAAGGGGCTTACATCTTCCGAGGTAGCAACGCAGTCTAAACCAACCCTTCCAAATACTGGTGAAGTGATTTCTTTCGGTGGTTTAGCAGGTCTAGCTCTTCTGGTTGGAACTGTAGGTGTGGCTTATCGAAAACGTCGTAGAGAAGACTAACTCTTTTGTCCCCAACTTTGAAAGGTTCTCCATTTGTATGGGGGGCCTTTTTGAAAAAAATTATGACAATCGTCACTTGGTAGCGTATTCAATATGTGGTATAACTAAAAAGAGAGGTAGCAAGTTATGATTCAAATGATTTTTAGTGATATTGATGGAACCTTGATAAACGACCAGCTAGTTGTGACAGAAAAGACCAGGCAATCCCTGTTAAGAGCACATAAGCAGAGGTGTTTGATTGTTCCTGTTTCTGCCAGGATGCCGAAAGCAATTCAGCCGATTTTAGATGGTTTTTTACCTACTTTTCCAATTATTTCCTACAACGGTGCTCTCATTCAAGATGAACAGGGACGAAAATTGTTTAGTCATGGGATGAAAAAAGAAGATGTATTGTCTATTTGTCATCAAGTAGCGAATACCAGTGGTGTTGTTTGGAATGTGTATAGTGGGGACTCTTGGTATTCTCAGACACGCCAAAACTCATGGGTTTTAAGAGAGGAGGAGGTTGTGGGTCTCCAATCATATCAAGCAGAGTTGACGGAAATAGAACAGCTATTCGAGATCCATAAATTGCTCTTGATGGGGGATTCAGAGGCAATAACAGAGCTGGAGAAGAGTTTGACAAAGTCTTATCCACATCTATCGATTGCCAAGTCTTTTCCTTACTATCTGGAAATCATGGCAGCCGGAATTCAAAAGGGGCAGGCGGTTAGTCGATTGGCAGACCATTATGGCATTGACCTTGTCGATACCATTGCTTTTGGAGATAATTTTAATGACCTAGATATGTTACTGGCTGTAGGGCAGGGGTTTGTTATGGAAAATGGACCAGAGGCTGTACGTCAGAGGGTAGGGCAAACAACCGCCAGTCACAATCATGATGGTATCGCACTTGTAATAAATCAGTATTTCACAGACAAATGAAACGTTTCAAAAATACTAGACAGGGACCCTAAAAAAGGATATACTGTAATTATAAAAGTTAGGAAAGTGCTTTCTTATGAAAAATATCCTGAAACAACCACTATTCTTTTACTATACTATTGGGTTAATCGTTTTGGCGGTTAACCTCTTTGGCTTTTACAAAAATAGTCACTTTTCTACCGAACAGGTCAAAATTGGAGTGACCTATATGACTATGAATAATGACTTTTATCAGGTCTTAAACGAAGAGATTGAAAAGGAAGTCTTGGCTAATGGAGATAAGCTGATTTTGAGGGATCCTGCCCTTGATGTATCCAAACAAGTCCAGCAAGTACAATCCTTCATCAATCAGGGAGTTGATGTGATTATTATCAATCCTGTGGATAGCAATGATAAGGCCTTGATTGCGGTGTTGAAGCAGGCTAAGGAGGCAGGTCTGGGTATTGTGGTTGTTGATAGTCAACTAAAGGAAGCTGATTTTGTGGATACGACCATTCTTTCTGATAATTATCAGGCAGGGGTTCTCTGTGCTCAACATCTCTTGTCCCATAGGACTGAAGCGGATATTCTACTATTAGAGCACGCATCAACAGTTTCGGGTTCTGAACGTATTCAAGGATTTTTGGATACCATAGAAGGTCACGAGTCTTATCGAGTTGTTGCTAGGAAAGAGGTGCAAGGACAGACTGAAATTGCTATGCCAGCTGTCCAAGAAGTTCTGAGAACAGAAATTGCCTTTGATACGGTTATGGCTTTAAATGATAAGGCGGCTTTGGGAGCCTTGGCTGCTCTGGAAGAGGAAGGAAACGTTCAAAATGTGGCAATCTATGGCATTGATGGCTCACCTGACATGAAGAATCTTCTAGCTACCACAAGTGACGTTCAAGCAACTGTCGCACAGACTCCTTATACCATGGGGGCAGAGGCGGTGAAAGCGAGCTACAGCATTATGGCCGGAAAGAAACTGGAGACAGTAGTTCTCACCTCAGTTACCTTGCTGGATCAGGAAATCATCCAAGAATATGATGTGACGGGGTGGCAGTAATGAATGGAAAAGCCTATGCAAAATACGCCCGTTGGTCAAGGATGGTCTTAGTTGTCATCAACGTTCTTGCTGTTTTTCTGGTGAGTCTGACCTATTTATTTGCTAGTAAGTATATTGTTGAAACTGGGCAGAGTCATTCACTCATGGAGGCGTTACCAAGTCAGCCTTTTCCAGCTGTATCTTCTTACTGGATAACGATGGTTGCTTTTTCTAGCTTGTTGTTGATTTTGTACTGTCGTGAACATCTTGATCAAGCTGAGAAAGAGTTGCTTCTTGGTTTAGCCGTAGCAGAAGTCATTTTGACCATGATTATCTTTTTTGCAACCCGATTTGCATACAATGGTCTGATATTATTGGTTTTCTCAGATATTTTTTATGCAAACTCTGATTTCTATGATCTTAAGCGTCAACGCTATTGGTTAACTTTCATCATTGGTAGCTTTGCCTTGCTTTTGGTAACCAATAGCGATTTATTGTCTCTGGTCATCACCATTCCGTCCTTAGATATCTACCTTGATTTTTTACCGGCTTCCACAAGATTTGAATTGCTCTTTCTTAAGAATTTCTTGACCATTGGGAACATGGTAGTTTTTATTGTCTCCTTGGTTATCTTCATCATGTTTTCAGTATCTGAAAACCATAAAATTGAGGAAGAATTGCGGATGGCAGCAAGGGCCAATACAGAATTAGAAGGCTATATTGGTTTGTCTGAAAAAATGGCAGAAGACAGGGAGCGTAAGCGGATAGCTAGAGAAATCCATGATACACTTGGCCATGCACTTACAGGGATTTCGGCAGGAATCGATGCAGTTCTAGTGCTCATTGATTTGGATACTAAGATTGCCAAAAAACAATTACAAGGGATTTCAGGAGTTGTCAGGGAGGGAATCCAAGATGTACGTAGGTCTCTTGAAAAATTACGGCCGGGAGCTCTAGAACATGGAGGATTAAAAGAGGCGCTTCTAAAAATGATTGAGGATTATGAAATTCTTTCTAAGATACAGGTTGAGTTAGATTATGAGTGGGACCAGGTAGATTTGGATATTGCTAAAGAAGATATTATTTTTCGAGTTATTCAAGAAACCATTACCAATTCCCTGCGTCATGGTCATGCAGATCATGTGTGGATTCGTATGACCAAGGAAGATAAGCACTATGCCATAACCATTTCAGACGACGGCATTGGTTGTGAGCAGATTCAATTCGGCTATGGTCTGACCCAGATGCAAGAACGGCTCGGTATTATTGGAGGGCAGGTGACGTTTTCTGGTGAAAATGGTTTTGAAACACGGGTGAAAATTCCAAAGAGGAGAGGAGAAGAGGATGATTAGAGTGTTGATAGCAGATGATCAGGAAATGATTCGAGAGTCAATCAAGATTGTCTTATCGTCGTATGGAGACATAGAGGTAGTAGGGGCTGTTGGTGATGGCAGGCAGGTCCTGGAATTTCTGAGTCAGTCAGCGGTTGATATCATCTTAATGGATATTCGTATGCCAGTCATGGATGGTGTTGTAGCAACGAAGAAGGTTAAAGAGAAATTTCCAGAAACTAAGGTCATTATTTTGACTACGTTTGATGATGACGAGTTTATCTTCAGTGCTCTAGAATATGGAGCGTCTGGTTACATTCTGAAGGGTATTTCCATGGAGGATCTTCACCAGGCTATTTTAACCGTTAATAGTGGGAATGCCATGCTCAATCCAGACATTGCGAGCAAGGTTTTTAGACTGTTTTCTCAAATTACTCACAATGAGTGCAGTATTAAAGTGAATGAGTCAGCTGTTTCTAGCCTGCTTGATAGTGAGTGGCAGATTATTCAACAGATTGCGAATGGATTGAGTAATAAGGAAATAGCTACCAAGTTATTTTTGTCTGAGGGAACTGTTCGAAATTATCTTTCTACTGTTTTGTCCAAGTTGCAGTTAAGGGATCGGACCCAGTTAGCCATATGGGCAGTACAGACAGGTGTAACGACGAGGCAAGTGAAACATGATTGACAAAAGAAGACTTCTGAAAAATGATGCTAGGTTGGCGAGCCTAATTTTAGTTATACTTTTGGGGATTAGTCTATTTTTATACATGAATCGGAAGGAGAAAATAGTAATAACTGTTGGAACCTATACGGGGAGCAACTGGAACGTACCGAGCGGACAAGGAACTCAATTTTTAGATCAGGTTATTGGTGTTTTTGAAGAGAAATACCCACAAGTTGAGGTTCGCTACGAGACGGGTGTAAGCAAAGAAGATTATTCGGATTGGTTATCAGATCGGATTGTTTCTGGCAATCAGCCTGATATCTTTATTGTTCCAGAGCGTGATTTTAACCTTCTAGCTTCTACTGGTAGTTTGGCTAACTTGTCTCCATTTTTACAAAAGGAGATTGACAGTCGAATTTACTATACTGAGGCCTTGGAAGCAGGGGAGTACAATGGCTCACAGTATGCATTACCTTTTGAAACCAATCCAATCATGATGTGTATTAATAGTGATTTATTGGAAAAAGAAGGAATTGCCCTGCCTCAGTCGGGCTGGACTTTGGATGAATTTTTTCGTATTTCCCAGCAAATTACCAAGGATACGGATGGTGATGGGATTATCGATCAGTATGGTAGTGTTGGTTATACCTGGCAACATGCAGTGGCTGGGATGGGAGTTGATATATTTGATGCAAAGGGGACCGAAGCTTATTTTAATACAAGCGAGATGGTGGAAGTCTTAAATTTTTTAAGTAAAATTAATCAGCTTCAAGGTAACTATCAGGTTTCAAGTAGTGACTTTGATAAAGGAGATGTTGCATTTATGCCTATGACCTTGGCAGAATACCGTACCTATAAGCCCTATCCTTATCATGTGTCCAAGTATTCTTCTTTTGAATGGATTTGTATCGAGATGCCAAAAGCGAATAAAGTTAAGCAAGCAACTCAGATGGAGACAGCACTCTATGCTATTTCCTCAAGGAGTGCGGAGCAGGCTCTTTCACAAGAATTTTTAGAATTGCTCTGTGCAAACCAGGAACTACAACAGACCTATTTTGAGCAGTCCCAGGGTGCGTCTCCTATGAAGGCAGTTATGACCAGTGAAGCGAGCCAGAAATTACTTCAAAGTGACTCTTTTGGTACAACAGCTCTTACTACAAGAACATTGGATCAGCTACTAAGCACAGTTCTTCCGCAGAAAAAATTCAAATCTTATTACAAATTACTGGAAACGGCAGACTACCTGATCCATCAATCACTGACATCAGGAAATAGAGAATCTCAACTCTCGAACATCCAGCGCGAAATTGAAAAACAACTTCCCTAAGAATCTCAAAGCCTTCACTTTGGGATTCTTTTTTATTGACCAGTCAAGTGACAGATGTCATCAGTTTTTGTGACAAATAGCAATGTGAAAGGCTTTTCAAGCTTGATAAAATACTTACATAGAAAGAAGGAGGGATTATGAATTATTTACTTTTAGTTAGTCATGGTGGTTTAGCTGAGGGACTTAGAACTTCCTTAGCTATGTTCGCCGAGGATAAGATGGAACAGGTTATCGCTACTGGCTTGAAAAACGGCACTTCAGTTGATGATTTCGCTGGAGAGTTTCGCGAAGCGATTGCCTCAATTACATCAGATGATCGAGTGATTGTACTTGCGGATATTGTCGGGGGAAGTCCCTTGACAACAGCTTTGGGTGTATTAGAGGAAAAAGGGCTTCTTGAAACGGCTACTGTTTTGGGTGGTATGAATCTCCCAATGGCTATTACCTCAGCAGTCATGAAGGATCTGTTGACAGGTGAAGACTTTGTTAATGCTGTCTTGCCAGAAGCTCAAGCGGCTTTGCAAGAATTTAAAATCGTCTCAGAATCTACAGAAGACGATGATATCTAAAGGAGAAAGAAAATGACAGTTTCATTTGTACGTATTGACGACCGCATGATTCACGGTCAAACAGTAACGCGTTGGGCAAAAGAATATCCTTGTGATGGATTAATTGCAGTAAATGATGCAGCTGCCAATAATAAGGTGCTTCAACAGGCATATAAAGGAGCGTCTGATAAGAAGACTTTTGTCTGGAGCTTAGATGCATTTGCGCAAAAATCTGCCAAAGTATTGGAATCCGATACGCGCTATTTTGTCATTACCAAGAACCCTATCGATATGAAGGTGTTACTGGTTGATCAAGGATTTGTACCAGGTGATGTCAAGGAAATTATCGTAGGTCCAGCCAACGACCGCCCTGGAGCTGTTAAACTGGGCAATAACCAGTCTATCACGCAGGAAGAAGCGGAAGCTATTGAGGCCATTGAAAAAGCTGGTTATCGTGTCAAATTCCAGCTCTTACCAGATGTATCAATTGGCTATTGGTCTGATTTTAAATCAAAATTTGGTTTTTAATTTATAAATAAAACGGAGGAAATATTATGACTATTTCTTGGCTACAAGCAGCTTTGCTTGGATTATTTGCCTGTTTGGCTTCAATGCCTGGTATGGGAGGCTCTAGTGTGGGTAACTATACCTTGGGACGTCCTCTTGTCGGAGGTTTGGTCTGTGGTTTGATTTTAGGTGATGTGGCAACCGGTGTTATGTGTGGGGTTGCCATGCAGTTGGTATATATCGCCTTGGTAACACCTGGTGGTACGGTATCAGCCGATGTTCGTGCAGTATCCTATATCGGTATCCCTCTAGCCATGGTTGCCATTCATTCGCAAGGACTTTCAGCGACTTCAGCCGATGCTGCAAACTTAGCAAAATCAATGGGTACTCTCGTAGGTACTGTCGGAACAGTACTTTTCTATGGTACAGCGACCTTGAACCTGGCTTGGCAGCACATTGGTTGGAAAGCTGTTGAAAATCGTGATTACAAAAAATTGTATCAGGTTGACTGGGTTTACCCTTGGGTTTCACACATCTTGTTCTCATTCATCCCAACTCTAATCATGTGTAAATTGGGAGCAAGTGCGGTAACAGCTATTAAAGATTATCTCCCTATGGATGGCATTCCGATGAAGACTTTGTTCACTGTAGGTGCCCTTCTACCGTGTGTGGGGATTGCTATTCTCTTGAAACAAATCGTAAACAAAGTTGTTGATTTCATCCCATTCTTTGTCGGCTTTACTCTGGCAGCATCTCTCGGTTTAAACCTTGTAGCAAGTGCTGTTGTATCTCTCATTTTTGCAGTTCTCTTTTATGAATTAGAAATGGCAAAACATACTCGAGCAAAGGTCGCGGCTACGAATGCTGATTGGGAAGATGACGAGGAGGATATTTAAGATGACACAAAAGAAAATTTCTAAAAAGACCCTAACCAAATCCTTTCATCATTGGTACTACGGTCACTTAACATGTTTTTCACAAGAGCACATGCAAACCTTTGGTTATTTGACTTCTATGCTTCCAATTGTTGAGGAATTGTACGATAATGAAGATGATCGTGCTCGTTCTATGCACACCTATACTGCTTTCTTCAATACCGAACCGCAACTGGGTTCGATTATTGTCGGTGTAACAGCAGGTCTGGAAGAAGCGCGTGCCAATGGATCTACCGAAGTAGATGATGAAACCATTAACGGCTTGCGTGCAGGTTTGATGGGACCAATCGCAGGTATCGGAGATTCTTTGGTTGTTGGTACCTTGATTCCGGTTATTTTAGGGATTGCACTTGGACTTTCGGAAGGAGGTTCACCAGTTGGTGCTGTATTCTATGCTATCGTATGGAACCTACTTGCCTATTTTGGTATGCGACTTGCATTTTTCAAAGGCTATGAACTTGGTGATAAGGCTGTTGAATTTTTGGTAGGTCCACAAGGGCAAGCTATTCGGAAATCAGTATCCATTGTCGGTGGTATGGTTATCGGTGCGGTAGCAGCTACTTGGGTATCTGTGAAAACCTCCTTCCAGCTAGGTTCAAAAGATGCTCCGTATTTGATACTCCAAGAAAAACTTGATTCTGTTTATCCAGGACTCTTGACCGCAGGTGTTATCGTCTTCTGTTGGTGGTTGATGGCTAAGAAAAATCTTTCTCCAATAAAAACTATGTTGCTACTTGTAGTCATTGCCTTTATTGGTGTTGTGCTTGGCTTCTTCGATCCAGGTTTGTCTTATTAAGTTTAGAAAAAATGACGGAAAGGAAGAGTTGAAATGTCAAAAGCTGAGTTAATCCATGGTTATCAACTCGAAATTGCCTATCAAAAAAGGATGATTCAAAATCTAGGTAGATGGTTTAGTCTAGCTTTTGCCTTAACCGGTGTGGGTGGTATGTTGCTCTATTATCAACGAGGTCAACTATTACCCTTACTTGTTGGTATAACTTTGGTCATTTTAGGTCTTTCAGGAATGTTGATTATTGGCTATGGAATTTACAAGGGCAATATAAATATTCAAAAAGTAGTTAACCACCTAGAGTTGACCATTGAAGCGAATTCATAAAACTATTTATATACAATAAAAAACGCATAAAATCTAGCTTCTTTGGAAGATGATTTTATGCGTTTTACTTTTCATGGGAAAATCAGCTTATTCTGGGAAATTGTTGTTTAGGCATCTATGTACTCTCTTCCTTTCATCTCACCTGCGTCCCATAAATAGTCTGTTTTCTGTTTATTAGATAAGCTATGGCATGTACAGGAATGGCATAGGGGATTAGGTTGGCTCCAAATACCTCATACCCAATAAATACCGGAGTTAGTAAGGTGTTGGTGGCTGTTCCAAATACGGCACAATACCCAAGGGCTGCAGCAAGTTCAGTTGGTAGACCTAGTAATCCTGCTAAAACAGCCCCAGAACTTGCTCCAATCGCAAAGAGTGGAGTAACTTCCCCCCCTTGAAAACCTGCAGCCAAACAAAGACAGGTAAGTAGGAGTTTTAGTAGCCAATCGTAAGCAAACACCTGGTCCCCAGCTAAACTGGCATCAATCAAATTGGTTCCCAAACCAGCATAACGACCTTGATGAAAGAAGAATAGTAGAACGGTCAGTCCAACTCCCATGATAGCTATTTTAATGTAAGGATTTGGAAGCCATCGAGCTGAGATGCTTTTTGATTGCGTCAAAAACCAGGCGAATAAATTGCCGATGAAACCGAAGCAAAGGGCAATAAATAGCCATTTGAAACTATCTGTAAACTGGAATGAAAAAGATGAAATAGTGTAGGAAAATTTCTCTAATCCCAATAAATGGGAAGTAGTAGAAGCTGTGAAAGCCGCAACTAGACAATAGGGGAGACTAGTCCAAGAATATTGGCCAACGATTAAAACCTCAATGGCAAAGAAACCAGCAGCCAATGGTGTTTGAAATAGCCCTGCAAAACCTGCGGCCATACCAATCTTTGTTATCATGTCTTTGGGCAAGTGTGTGAAACCATGTTTTTTTAACCAGTGTGAGAGACTGGCTCCAAGTTGGACAGCTACTCCCTCGCGACCAACGGAAGCGCCAAAAAGATGACTGAGCCAAGTTGTAGAGATGATGAGCGGAATGAGAACTGGAGAAATTTGTACTATCTCACCTTGTCCAGCTTTGAATACTAAGCCCATACCTGCTTGGACTTCCCTCCCCCATTTTTGATAAATGAAAATAATCAACACCCCTACAAGTGGCAGAAAGGGGATTAGATATATAAAATATTCAGATCGTAAGTCTCCAACCCCTAGTAGAATTTTCCCAAAAAGTGTGGTGATAATTCCTGCACCGACTCCAATTAAGCAAGAAAAGAAAAGGAGTTGGATGGTATGTTTCATCTTATTACTCATGATTCGCTAACTTGGAAGATTGATATGCTCTTGATTGGGCTATCATATCACTAAAGGTCGCTTGAATAGCAGAGCGGTAATCATCCTTTTGGACTAATTTTCCAACTCTTTCAAGAACAGCTTTTTCTCGGCTGGTATCCAAAACAGGCTTACCTGTTGCTCGTTTGTAGGCTGCGACTTGATCAACAAGCTCCATACGTTTTTCCAATAGTGCAACAAGTTCCTCATCAAGCTGATTAATTTGTGAACGAATCATGTCTAAATCCATTATTTACTCCTCCAGAGATTGTTTCAGTTGGTTTTTAGTATAGCAAAAAACAAGGCGAAAAACCAGCCTTGTTAAGAATGTTTACCAACTTGCTTTTTTAACCCCAGGGAGTTGACCAAGATGAGCTGATTCACGGAAAGTAATTCGACTCACACCGAATTTTCGCATATAAGCATGCGGACGGCCATCTGCCCGGTCTCGGTATTTTAGTCGATTAGGATTTGAGTCGCGAGGCAATTTTCTTAGTGCTTGGTAGTCACCTTTTTCTTTGAGACTTTTTCGCAAATCTGCATAACGTTCGATTAGTTCCAACTACCTCTGATAGCGGGCCATTTTTGATTTTTTAGCCATAAAATTCTCCTTTTCCTAAAAACTTAACCAGTTAACTATATATCAAAAAAATAAAGATTGCAAACAATAGGTGTACAATCTTATTAATAGGCTAAAAAAACAGACCAGACCTATTGATAAGCCAGTCTGTTTGTCAATTAATTCAAAGTATCTAATTTTGCAGCAAGGTCTGTTGCAAATTGCTCAAGATTAACAATATCCTCATCTTCAGCTGCAAGGTCTACCTTGACATTTTCAGCACCCTTAGTTGCACCACGTGAACCCAACATGACATCAAAGTCATCTACTGCACTACAGAAGTCATCATAGAAGGTATCACCAGAACCGCAAACACCGTAGACCTTACCAGTCAAATCTAAGTTAGCTAGGTCAGCATAGAAATCAACAATTTCATCTGGAAGTTCACCATCACCACCATACGAATAGGTATAGCTAGCTACAACAATAAGGTCTGCATCCAAAATATCTTCTGTTTCAATAGTCGTACATTCATGTACCTGTACTTCAACGCCCAACTCTTCTAGCTTACTGGCGACGATGTCAGCAATTTCTTCTGTGTTACCAGTCATACTAGCGTAAACTATTTTTGCTAGTGCCATAATTTCCTCCAAATTACATAGTAATTCCATTATACCACACACCCATCATTTTCAAAAGGGGAAGTTTATGCTAAAATGATGAAAAGGAGTTGCTATGACAATTTACAGTAAAATTATTGAAAAAATTAACGAATATGACACGATTATTATTCATCGACATAAAAGACCAGATCCGGATGCGATTGGTAGTCAAGTTGGCTTACAGAAACTCTTGCAGAAGAATTTTCCTGAAAAAACCATCAAGGTAACCGGTTTTGAGGAACCAAATCTTGCTTGGATGGCAGGAATGGACGTAGTTGCAGACCAAGACTATCAAGGAGCCTTAGTAATCGTGACAGACACTGCCAATACTGCGCGTGTGGATGACGACCGTTATACTCAAGGAGATTTCTTGATAAAAATCGATCATCATCCCAATGAGGAGCCTTATGGTGACCTGCTCTGGGTCAATACGGAAGCCAGCTCATGCAGTGAAATGATTACGGAACTAGCCATCCAAAGCCAACTTGAACTCGATGGAGAGATTGCTCGTCTACTCTATGCAGGAATTGTGGGCGATACAGGCCGCTTTCTCTATCCAGCAACCAGCTCGCGCACCTTTGAGATTGTTGCTCGTCTCCGCCAAGAAGATTTTGACTTTGCAAGGATTTCTCGCCAGATGGATACCATTGATTTCAAGATTGCCAAGTTGACAGGTTACGTCTACGACAACTTGGAAGTGGATGAACATGGTGCGGCACGTGTCGTTTTGACACAGGATATTCTCGAAAAATATGGGGTGACCGATGCGGACACTTCCTTTATCGTAGGTGCACCAGGACGGATTGGAATTGTTCAATCTTGGGGGATTTTTGTGGAACAGACTGACGGGAATTACAGAGTCCGTTTGCGCAGTAAGTATCTTCCAATCAACGAGATTGCCAAACGCCATGATGGCGGTGGCCACCCACTAGCAAGTGGTGCTAACTCTTATTCACTCTCCGAAAATGAGCAAATATACCAAGAAATCCAAGAGGTAGTGAGGAATGCAAGCAAGTAGTCGCTCCCTTCGGCTTATGGGAACCATCATTGAAACCAGAATATGGCATCCTCAGGCAGAACCGATTTTGGATCAGGTAGAAGAGCTTCTCTATCTTTACAAGGATCGGTTTTCTGCTAATGACTTGACCTCTGAATTAATGGAGGTCAACCTCAATGCTGGTGTTCAGGCGGTTCCTGTTGCCGATGACCTGTATGAATTGATTACATTGGGCAAAGAACATAGTCTGGCTCAGGGATCTTTTTTGAATATTACCATTGGTCCCCTTGTGCAAAGCTGGCGGATTGGTTTTAG
>RRZT010413682.1_pt1 | contig 16667 bp, 16 predicted proteins | sample 2165551 | NCBI WGS metagenome assembly RRZT01 (sample SAMN10456910, study PRJNA506462) | wastewater metagenome | biome: wastewater; feature: sludge; material: wastewater sludge; isolation source: wastewater sludge with Escherichia coli K12::gfp cells carrying plasmid... | place: USA: Moscow, Idaho...
ACAATGCAAGGAGTTAAGGACAAAGCAACTGTTGATAAAATGATAAAAGAAAATATTGATAAAGAGTTAAAAATAGTTGCAAAAGCAAAAGCAGCAAATGTTAAAGTTGACGAAACATTGGCGCAAGAAGATAAAATGAGCTCTTATGTTGAAGAGTATCAAAAATATTTAATTAAAACAACAAAAGTATCTGAAGAAGATTTACAAAAGTATTTCGCAGAAAATACAGCAAAATATGATACAGCAGAAACATTTGATGTGCAAATGATACAATTAGAAATAAAAGCTTCTCCAGCTGATGAAGCAGAGGCAAAAGCTCAGGCAGAAAAAATATTAAAAGAAGTTCAAGGTGGAGCTAATTTTGAGGAATTAGCAACAAAATATAGTGAAGATGGTGGGTCAGCTTCTCAAGGTGGAGCTTTAGGATGGTTTAAAAAAGGTCAAATGGTTGCACCTTTTGAAGAAGCAGCATTTGCAGGAGAAAAAGGGAAAGTTGTACCTAAAGTAGTAAAATCTGATTTTGGATATCATATAATTAAAGTTATTGATAAGAAAGCTGATGGTTCAGAAGTTGATGCAAGTCATATATTGATTCAAACTAAAATAGGAGAAGCTACAAAAACAGCAGTAGCAAAAAAAGCTCAAGATTTAGCAGACAAAATAGCAAAGAATGAGTTAACATTTGAAAAAGCAGCTAAAGAAAATTCAGTATTAGGTGAAAAATCAGAATTTAAAGGATTGAAAAAAGAGCAACTTAGTGGAATAGATACAATTTTAGAAAAAGGAATAGAAACAGCAGAATTAAATAAAGTTAATACAGTATTAACAACAGATAAAGTATTTATTTATAAAAAAACAGGTTATGTTCCTTATAAACAAGCTGTATTTACAGAAGTAAAAGATAGAGTAAATTATGATTTAGTAAGAACTAAAGTTATGGAAGAAATGCAAAAATTATATCAATAATTATAGATAGAAACTCTCAAAACTTTGAGAGTTTTTTCTATAATTATGAAAATATAAATTTTAAGGATATTTTTATTTAGCTAGTTGCAAAACTAAAAAAATATATGTACATAGTTAAAAATAAAACCAATAAGATTTTTATTGGTTTTAATGAGACTTAGGCTTTTAAGTCTTTAGTCGAATTATGGAGTGGCGAGGATACTTCCTTGCTGTGGGGTCAGGCTCCGTCCAGCCCCCTTCTCTTTTCTCACTGAAGGTGGAGGATTACATAAAAAGTAAGTAAAATAAAGGTGTTGGATTTTTGCAACAAACTAATATTTTTACTTTAAATGAGTGAGTATTTTTTCTGTTATATTAACATATAAAAAGCAAGTGAAATTAAATTCAAAGTATTTTTAAAAATACAAAAAAGTGTTGTAATTATTAAGTCTAAAAGGTTTCAATTGAGAAAGAATTAATTTGACTCTGAATATAATTTGTGCTAAAATAACATAGGCAATTTATATATTAAAATAAATGGAGGGAAAAAACAATGACAAGAATCGTTGATGTAAAAGCTAGAGAAATACTTGACTCTAGAGGAAATCCAACTGTTGAAGTTGATGTAGTATTAGAATGCGGAGCAATCGGAAGAGCAGCAGTTCCAAGTGGAGCATCTACAGGAGCTTATGAAGCAGTAGAATTAAGAGATGGAGATAAATCTAGATACTTAGGAAACGGTGTTTTACAAGCAGTAGCTAACGTAAATACTGAAATAAAAGAATTAGTAGTTGGAATGGAAGCTACTGAGCAAGTTGCTATAGATAGAGCTATGATAGCTTTAGATGGAACTCCAAACAAAGCAAGATTAGGAGCAAATGCAATATTAGGTGTATCTTTAGCAGTAGCTAAAGCAGCAGCAGCAGCATTTGGATTACCTTTATATAAATATTTAGGTGGAGTTAATGCAAAAGTATTACCTTTACCAATGATGAACATTCTTAACGGAGGATCTCATGCTGATTCAGCTGTAGACGTTCAAGAATTCATGGTTCAACCAGTTGGAGCAAAAACTTTCTCTGAAGCTATGAGAATGGGATCAGAAATATTCCATAACTTAGGAAAAATCCTTAAAGCTAATGGAGATTCTACAAACGTAGGAAATGAAGGTGGATATGCACCAGCTAAAATCAATGGTACTGAAGGAGCTTTAGATATCATTTGTGAAGCTATTGCAAAAGCTGGATATAAATTAGGAGAAGATGTTACATTTGCTTTAGATGCAGCTTCTACTGAATTCTGTAAAGAAGAAAATGGACAATTTACTTACCACTTCAAAAGAGAAGGTGGAGTAGTTAGAACTACTGATGAAATGATCGAATGGTATGCTGGATTAGTAGAAAAATATCCAATAGCTTCAATCGAAGATGGATTAGGTGAAGATGACTGGGCTGGATGGGCAAAATTAACAGCTAAAATCGGACATAAAGTACAAATAGTTGGAGACGATTTATTTGTAACTAACACTGAAAGATTATCTACTGGAATTGAAAAAGCATCAGCTAACTCAATCTTAATTAAAGTTAACCAAATTGGAACTTTAACTGAAACTTTAGAAGCTATAGAAATGGCTCAAAAAGCTAACATGACTGCAGTAGTATCTCATAGATCAGGAGAAACTGAAGATGATACAATAGCTGATATCGCTGTTGCAACAAATGCAGGACAAATTAAAACTGGTTCTACTTCAAGAACTGATAGAATGGCTAAATACAACCAATTATTAAGAATTGAAGAAAACTTAGGAACTCAAGCAGTTTATGCTGGAGCAAAAGCTTTCTACAACGTAAAAAGATAATTGATATAATTAATATAGAATCCCTTGAGAAATCAAGGGATTTTTAATTTTTAAGGCTTTTTAGTAATAGATATGATTTTTTGTTATTACAGGGATTACTAGAGTAAGTTGAAAAAATCTATTTCATTATTCAAAAAAATGATAGAATTAAAATAAATAAATTGACTAATTAGCTAGTTGCAAAATTAAAAAAATATATGTACATAGTTAAAAATAATACAAATAAGATTTTTATTGGTTATAGAGGAGTGGCGAGGATACTTCCTTGCCGTGGGTTCGGGCTCCGTCCCAAATCCCCATCTCTTTCCCCACCGAAGGTGGGGGATTATATAAAAAACGTAGTTTTTTATATAAGTAAAATAAAGGTGTTGGAGTTTTGCAACAAACTACAAATTGACTAATGAATAGGAGAAAAATTCTGATGAAAAGATTTGTGGAGTCTATAAAAAAATCAGTAGAGGAAGAAAACTGGTATTCTGCTCTTTCTTTAACACTAATAATGCCAGATATATGTTCAAACTTAGAGAATCCAAATACTAGAACAAAATGGAGATATATAGAATGGTTTAATGAATATGTAAAGATAGATTATTTAGATATGACTAAAAAGGTACAGAAATTATCAGGAGTAGATTGCTATGCACTAAGATGTATATATATTCATCAAGGAGATGATGATACAGATGACCAATCATTTTCTAATATATTTAAGAGATTTGAGTTTGAGTATTTTAAACAAGAAGGGCAAAGAATGTCTTATAGTAAAGGAGATACTGTTTTTTTACAAGTAAATTCATTTTGTAGAGCTATTTGTGATGGGGTAGAAGACTGGATGAAAAAGATGGAAATTCTTAATATAGATTTTTATAAGAAATATGATGAGTTAATGATTGTTAAGATAAAAAATAAATAAAAAATATAGTGTGGATAATTTTTGTTTAAAATAATAATTTCTCTATGAATAATATAAATAAAATCATAAATAATCTCATGTGTAAAATATATGAAAAAACTATTTATTTTACTTGAAATTTGTTAAAAATAGGAGTATATTTTTTATGGACTTAAGCATATAAAAAAATATTAAGCTTTAGTTTAAAAAAAGGAGGAGTAATGAAAAATTTAAGAAATGCAGTATATTTTTTATTGATGTTTGTATTTTCTGTAGTAAGTTTTGCACAAGAAATAAGTTTAAAAATTTTAGCAACAACAGATGTGCATACTCAGTATATGAATTATAACTATTATACTGATAGTACAAATGATCAAGTAGGATTTGTAAAAATAGCAACACTTATAAAAGAACAAAAAGCTTTAATGGGAAAAAATGTTCTTTTATTTGATAATGGGGATTTAATTCAAGGAACTCCTTATGGAGATTACTTATCAAAAAATTACTCAAAAAAAGAAATTTATCCAATAATTGATGCAATGAATAAATTAGGATATGACGCTGCAACATTAGGAAATCATGAATTTAACTATGGACTTCAATATATGGAATCAGTAATTGGAAAAGCAAAATTTTCATATGTAAGTTCAAATTTATATGATAAAACAGGAAAGAAAAATTATGTAAAACCATATGTTATATTAAATAAAAAATTTGTAGATGATAAAGGAAAAACAGTAAATGTTAAAGTTGGAGTAATAGGATTTTTACCACCACAAATTATGTCATGGGATGCAGCTAATTTGACTGGAAAAGCTTCAACAAAAGACATACTAGAAACTGCAAAGCAATACATTCCACAAATGAAAAAAGAAGGAGCAGATATTATAGTAGCTCTTGCACATACTGGAATGGGAAGCGTAGAAGGTGATGAAAAAGGTGAAAATGTTGGATATCAATTAAGTAAAATTGCTGGAATTGATGCAATAATTTCAGGACATAGTCATTTAACTTTCCCATCAAAAACTTACTCTGGAATGGCTGGAGTAGATATTGAAAAAGGATTAGTTAATGGGAAACCTTATGTAATAGCAGGTTCTTATGGTGACGCATTGGGAGTAATAAATTTAAAAATTGATAATTCAAATGGAAAATGGAAAATGGTAGAAGGAAATTCTATGATTATGCCAGTTTATGATAAAACTACAAAGGTGTCAGTAGCAAATGATAAAGAAGTAGAGTCTATATTGACAAAAGCTCACGAAGGAACTTTAAGCTATATTAGAGGAGCAATTGGAGAGACAAAATCACCTATATTTAGCTTTTTAGCTTTAGGGAAAGACGATTCCTCAATTCAAATAGTTAATGCAGCACAAAAATGGTATGTAGAGCAAAAAGTAAAAGGAACAACTTTAGAAAAATTACCAATTTTATCAGCAGCAGCACCTTTTAAAGCTGGTGGAAGAATGGGAGCAGATTATTATACAAATATACCTTCTGGTACTTTAGCAATTAAAAATATGGCTGATTTATATGTATATCCAAATACTTTATATGTTTTAAAGCTTAAAGGTTCAGAAGTAAAAGAATGGTTGGAAATGGCAGCAGGACAATTTAACCAAGTAGATGTAAATAAGAAAGAAGAACAAATGTTAGTTAACGATAGTTTTCCAACATATAATTATGATGTTATAGATGGAGTGACTTATGAAATAGATATAACAAAAGCCCCTAAATATGACAAAAATGGAAAAGTTGTAAATAATTCTGAAAGAATTGTTAATTTGAAATATAATGGACAACCAATAGATATGAATCAAGAGTTTTTAGTAGCTACAAATAACTATAGAGCAGGTGGAGGAGGAAGTTTCCCTAATATCAATCTTTCAAAAGTTGTAATAGCTTCTCCAGATGAAAATAGACAAATCATAGTTGATTATATAAAAACTATGAAAGTTATTGATCCAAAAGCTGATGAAAATTGGAAGTTTAAAAGTTTTGGTTCTGATGTAAAAGTTATTTTACTTAGTTCTCCAAAAGCAAAAGAATATATAGGAAATTCTTTTGATTATGTAGGAGAAGGAGAAAATGGTTATAGTAAATATTTAGTAAAATAAAAAATTATAGTAAAAACAGGAGTTGACTAAAACTCCTGTTTTTATTTTAAAATTTTATAAATTTTCCCACCATCTAAAAATAATTTGTTTTCTTTTCATATATTCATGATTTTTTTTCATAACAGCTAAAATCCCACTATCTAAAGCCCCTTCTTCATATTCCAGTTGAGCACGTTCCAAAGCTTTTTCCATGAAAAAAAGAGATTTTTCAAATTCCCTATTTTCATAGAAAGCATAGGAAATAAATTCAAATCCAAGATGATGATGATGGTTAATATAGATAAATTGAGTAAAAATTCTAAATACTTCAGGATAATCTCCACGTTCTAGTGCTAATAATCCAAATTCGTCAAGGTTATCTATATTTTTAATGTTTTCATTTGGGTATTTTAGGAATAATTCTTTAATTTCTAATTCGTTAAATAAAGCCTCTTCCATGTAATTGCTATTAAATAAATAGCTGAGAAAATGCAAAGTTTTAGGTTCATTGGAAAATTTTTCTCTTTCATTGCAATAAGGACATATTGGATTTACAAGATATTTTTCTTTATTGTGCAAAGAGTCAAAAAAAATCTTCATTACATCAAATTGATATTTACTATTACAATTTTTACAAGAAAAATCTAATAAAGTATTTTCTTTGTTAAAATTATGAGTTTTAAAATTTTCCTCAAAGCTTTTGTTAATAACATTTACAATTTTATTTTTATCTTTATTATTTATTTTACTCATATTCTCTCCAATTAATAAATTTATATTTATTTTACCATATAACGAGAATATTTTCTATGGAGTAATAAATTAATCAAGACTAGAATGACTACCATCACAGAAAGGTGGAGTTTTAGTCATTTTACAGCCACATAAATAAACTTTACCAGTTTTTTCAGCAGTAAAAGAAACGGGTTTAAGTGTAGATTCTGTTTTATGAGTTCCATCACAAAATGGTTGATTTTTACTAAGCCCACACGAACACCAATAGTAACTTTTTCCTTCTTCTACCTCAACAACATAAGGACCTTTTTGAACAATAACAGGTTTTTCATTCATTTTAATCACTCCTCTTATTTTTTTAACTACAAAAGGCTATTCTTAAAAACTAAAAATTTCCTTTATATTTGCATTATTAATGAAATAATAATTTCTTTAATTACTATTAACTCTTTCAATTTTAAAAAATTAATGATAAGATAAGAATAGTCAAATTTAGGAGGATATTTTTGTATGAAAATTTTAGCAATAACAAATAATAAAGGTGGAGTAGCAAAAACTACGTCTGTTCAAAATATAGGTGCAGCCTTTGAACAGTTAGGAAAGAAAGTATTACTGGTTGACTTAGATCCTCAAGGAAATCTATCAAGTTCTTTTGGAATAGATATAGATAATTTGGATAAAACAGTATATGACGCAATGAAAGATAGAGATGCAAATAAATATATAATAAAAATATCAGATAAATTACATATTTTGCCAAGTAATCTAATATTAGAGAAAGCAAATATTGAATTTTCATCATTACCAGTAAGAGAATTAATTTTGGATAAAACATTAAAATCTTTAACAGAAAAATATGATATTTGCATGATAGATACATCACCAAGTCTATCACTACTTACTACAAATGCCATAAGCTGTGCAGATTCAGTATATATACCAGTAAAAGCAGGTTTTTTTGAAATGAAAGGTTCAAAACTTTTAATAGATTTGATTAATGAATTGAAAAATGATATAAATCAAAAGCTTGAAATAAAAGGGATATTTATAACTCAATATGATGCAAGAACTAATATCTCTCAAGCAGTAATTGATGCAATAGATAAGAATATGCCAAATAAATTATTGAAAACAAGAGTAAGAAATAATGTAGCTTTAGTAGAAGCTCCTGCAAGTGCAAGTAATATATTTGAGTACAGCAAAAGTTCTAATGGTTCTAAAGATTATATGGATTTAACAAAAGAAATTTTAGAAAGAGAGGGTATCAATGTCTAAGAAAAAATTTGGGTCATTGGATTCTGTATTTGAAACCTCAAAAGTTTCAGCCTCTATGGTTGTAAAAAAATATCAAAGTAATTATGATTATTCAGAAATAAATGAGAATGATAGAGAAAAATTGGTTATATCAGAAGAAGATATAATTATAAGTACCAGTGAGATAAACAAAGGATATTTTAAGATAGCTAAAAATTTATATGAAGCTAATCAGATTTTAGCTTCTTACGACAATACTAGCGGGAAATTTATTTCTTGGTTTGAGGGATTGGGATTAAAGAAAACTTTTGTCTATAATTCGATAAAAAGATACGAACTTTTCTTATTAACAAATAATGAAGAGAAAGTAAATAATTTATCTCAAAAAGCAGTAGAATTAATAGGTTCAAAAAAAGTAGATGATACTCTTAAAGTTGAAATTTTGAATGAAGAAGGAATTGAGAAAAAAAGTGATAGAGATTTAAGAGAATATATATCAAAAATCATTTCCGAGCACTCGGAAATGGATAAGGTAGAAGAAATAGAAGTAATTCTATCTTTTGATAAGTTTGAAAAAGAGTTTTTAGAAATTGAAGATAGATTTAAAAATTTGAAAGAACAATTCAAAAATGGTGGAAGTAAAATTGATTTAGAAAAAATTAAAAAAATTAATAATTTGTTAAAGCAAATATAAGTAAAAGGCATGGAGAAAACTCCATGCCTTTTGTTAATCAAGATTTTTTACAAAGACTACCCCTGAAATATTATAAAGTTCAAAATCTTTAGAATTTTTATTAAAAGAACCATTAAAGTTAGAGATATAGAAAGTGAGCTCTTTTTTTATTTCAGGAATTTTAATTGTAAATTCCAAATTATCTATAGTTTTATCATAAGAATAGTCAGATGATTTAATGTTTTTAGATATTTCTATGACTTTTGGTAAAATGAGTTCTTTATAATTAAAAGATTTTTTAAAAGAATCTTCTGTAATAATGAAAAATTTTGAATCTTCAAAGTTTATATTGAAATTTTCAAAAGAATACTTTGAATTCATTTGAGGTATAAATAGATAAAATGAGTCTATTTGTTTAATTGTATTATTTGAAGAAACATATAAATCAACTTTAGAATTATTATAGTCTTCTTCGTAACCGAACTCATTAGTATTTTCATATTCATAACCTAATTTATTCATTAAATCAAAAGGACTTATATTTTCATCATAATTTAAGTCTTTTAAAGAATGTTTGTCTTTGAAATATACAAATATATTATATATTTTATCTTTATCTTCTAAAGAAATGTTCTTTTTATCAATTAATAAAAGTTTGCTAAGGCTTTTCTTTTGAAAAAATTTAGACATATTTATAGCACTTAAAGGTCCAAATGAAGCTATTAAAGATAAAAGTACTAGACTTACAACAAATATTTTATTAAATATTTTTTTGAAAAAGATATCTCCAATAATAAGAATTGAAAACCACAACATAATTAATAGTATGAAATATCTGTTTTCAGTTAAGCTATATTGCTTGATTCTTGAAATAATAGAGTAAAATCCTAATAAAATTAAGGGAATTAGAGACTTATAAAAATACTTTATAAAAAATTGAGTATATTTTTTTTCCAAAAGTTGAGAACCATAGCTGAATATTGAACCAAAAATACCATAACAAATTATTAAATATGGTATGAAATTTTTAGGATAAGAGCCTGTAAGAATAACTTTTCCTAAATATGTATAAAGAATTATTAAATATGTCAATAATAAAGGCATAAAAACTTTAGATAGCAAAAAAGTTAAAAACTTAGGATAAAGCATAGTATCTTTATGACTAAGAGAATTTAAAAAGAATAAACTAGCTAAATAACCGTATATAGCAACTGATACTTTAGGATAAAAATTATAACTGAAATCTACATCGAATAATTTTTCTATAGTAAAAAGAATACTAAGAACTCCCAAAATAAGAATAGTTGAAAAAATTATTGAATTTATTAAAGACTTAACTAAAGAAATAAAATGCTCAACAAAACCTTTAAATTTATTTGGAATAAAAAATAGTGTTATAAAATAAGAAAGAAATACTAAAAAAATTGATAAAGGTTTCTCATTATCTATTAAACTTTCAAAATAGAAATAAAAAAATATAGAAATTAGTATAGTTGAAATAAAAGAAATTTTTTTGAATAAAATTCCTTTGAATTGCCCTATTCCTTCAAGAGTAGCAGAGAGAGGAATAGTTACTAATAAAGAAAAAGAAATATTTTTTAATAAATCAAAATAAATGTGGCTAGAAGGATATCCAAGAAAATAAATTGATAAAGAAGTAAATAGGTAAGTATAGATAATAGTTAAAGGATATGTACGAAAAATATCTTTGTTGAAATTTTTAAATAAATTTTTAATATTCATGTTGCCTCCAATTTTTATTTTTAAAAAATATAAAATAAACATTATTTTCTAAAATGTTCTAAAAATTTTAGCATGTTTTTTGAGAAAATTCAAATTTTAAATATTTTAAAAAAATTACTGTTAGAAAACTCAGTATTTTCAATATATTTATGAAAGATTAATAAAAAAATTTAAAGATTAAAATAAATATTAAAAAAAAGTGTTGACATTAAGTAAAAATAGTTATATATTTATTGTATAAAATTAAATTGCATACAATTTAAAAAACAATTAAATTAAAAAAGGAGAGATAATTATGAGTATCTATAATTTAAAAGCAAAAACAATTGGTGGAAAAGAAATAAGTTTTGAGGATTACAAAGGAAAAACATTAATAATAGTAAATACAGCAAGTAAATGTGGATTGACTCCTCAATTTGATGGATTAGAAAAAATATACAAAGAATTTAAAGGTCAAGGATTAGAAATACTAGGGTTCCCAAGTAATCAATTTGCAGAACAAGAACCGGGAAATGCAAATGATATACAAGAATTTTGTAAATTAAACTACGGAGTTACATTCCAACTATTTGAAAAAAGTGATGTAAGAGATGAGAATGCAAACGAAGTATTTAAATATTTGACTGAAAATACTGAATATAAAGGATTTGATTTAGATAATCCACAAGCAAAAATGCTAAACGACTTTTTAGGTAAAAACTTCCCTAAATATTTAGAAGGAAATGGAATAAAATGGAATTTCACAAAATTCTTAATAGATAAAAATGGAAATATTGTTGAAAGATTTGAACCAGCTGTATCGCCAGAAGAAATGGTAGATAAAATTAAAGAAATCATATAAGTGAGGGATTTTTATGAATAAACCTGAAATAGAAAAAGATTTAGTGATAATAGGTGCAGGGACAGCAGGGCTAACAGCAGGAATATATGCTTCGAGATTAAAACTATCTACACTTATACTTGAAGATGAAATTGTAGGTGGACAAATTAATGATGCCTATGAAGTTGAAAATTATCCGGGTTTTATGAAAGTAAAAGGTAGTGACCTTACAGATATAATGAAGGAACAAGCAATATACGCTGGAGCAGAAATTGATGAGTTTGATTCGATTAAAAAAGTTGACTTAGCTGATGAGTTTAAAATAATAGAAACAGATTCATATAGATATAAAGCAAAATCAGTAATCGTTGCTGCAGGAGCTAAAAAAAGACCTTTACCAATTCCAGAAGAAAAAAAATATTTAAGTAAAGGGATTCATTATTGTGAGTTGTGTGATGGACATATGTATGAAGGAAAGCATATAGTTGTTGTTGGAGGAGGAAATTCAGCGATTGGAGCTGCTTTAGTACTTCTGAAATATGCATCAAAACTTACAATAATACATCAGTTTGATTCTTTCAATGCAGATAAAAAAACTGTTGATAAGCTTTTATCAAATGATAAGGTAGAAGTTATATGGAATACAGAAGTTCGTCATGGATTTGGAGACAAAAATTTAGAAAAAATAGAAATTGAAAATTTATTAACAAAAGATAAATCAATGATAGATGTAGATGCAATGTTTGTTTATATTGGGCATACTCCAAGAACAGATATGTACAAAGAATTTTTAGAAATTGATAACTATGGAAATTTAATTGCAAATGAAGACTGTGAAACTAAAATCAAAGGAGTTTATGCTGCTGGAGACGTTAGAGCTAAGAAATTTAGGCAATTAACTACAGCTACAAGTGATGGAACAATAGCAGCTTTAATGGCAGAAGAATATATAAAAAATTTAAATTAGAAGGAGAAGATTATTATGGTAAAAGTATATAGTGCACCAGATTGTTCTTGGTGTAAAAAAACAAAAGATTATTTAAAAAGTAAAAAAATAGATTATGTAGATGTAAATGTTCAAGATGATATTGAAGGAAGAGATGAAATGATTCAATTGACTGGAGATATGAGCATACCAGTAGTAAGATTTAATGATAATTATGTAGTTGGCTTTAAAAAAGATGAGATAGATAAAAATCTTGCAATGATTTAAAACATACATAATTTAGTCATATTTACAATGTAAAATTAGTTGTTGATTGTTAATAGTAGTTGTAAATTATGGACCCCTTTTATGTTGGAAAACACGAGTTTTTAGGAACTCGTGTTTTTTTGTATGGGAAATTAATGTTTATTGTTTTTTTTAATTAAATTGGCTATAATAAATTATTAAAAAAGGAGATATATGAAAAAATATAATGATTTATATAAATTAATATTAATTTTGTCTTTTTCTACAATAATTTCTTTAGTTTTAAGAAATTTAGATTTTCATGAATCAAATTTCATTTTAATATATGTTTTAGGTGTTTTATTTATTTCAAAATATTCTGAAAAATATATTTATGGTGTAATATCTTGTTTCTTATCAGTTATATTATTTAACTTTTTTTTTACAGAACCTTATTTTTCTTTGAGAACATATAGAAAAGATTATCCTTTAACTTTTTTGGTAATGCTTTTTGCTTCAATTATAACAAGTATGCAAACAATAAAATTAAAAAAAGAAATAAAGAAAACAAATGAAAGAGAAAAAAGTATAAAGCTATTATATGAATTTAGTAAAGAAATAATAAGTATTGGAAATAGAAAAGATTTAGTTGATTTTGCCTCAAGACAAATAGGGACTTTTATAAAAAAAAGTTGCATAGTAATTTTGGCAAACAATTTGAAAGAAGTTGATGAAGAAAAAATTTTCTCTTATGATTTTACAGATAATATAGAAATTTTTAATATTGAATCAGAAAGAAAAAAAATAGAAAAGTTATTAATAAAATCTAAATATGATAAAAAAGATTTTTTAAATTATCCAGTAGAGTACTTTCCAATATATAAAGAAGAAGAGTGTGTAGGAATTATAGGAATTTTAAATGTTGAAAATAAAGAAATTACAAATGAAGAAAAAGTTTTTTTTGATTCAATAATAATACTTTTAAGCATAGCGATTGAAAAAGAAATTTTATATGAAAAACAAAGGAACACCAAAATTGAATTTGAGAAAGAGAAGATGAAATCTAATTTATTAAGGTCAATTTCACATGATTTAAGAACACCATTAGCGAGTATAATAGGTTCTACAACTGCAATACTTGATAATTCTTTATTATCTGAAAAAGTGAAGATAGAGTTATTGACAAATATATTAGATGATGCAAATTGGCTTCTAAATGTGTTAGAAAATATTTTAAATATGACAAGAATAGAAGAAGGAAAGCTAATCTTAAATAAATCTTTAGAGTTAGTTTCAGATTTAGTATCTGAAATAGCAACAAGAACAAATAAAATTATAAAAAATCATATTTTTGTTGTTGAAATTAATTGTGAAGATATGTTTATTAATTTAGACCCTTATCTATTTATTCAGTTAGTCAATAACTTAATTGATAATGCTATAAAATATACTCCAGAAAAAACTATTATCCAATTAATAATTTATAAAGATAAAGAAAATATTTATTTTGAAGTTAGAGATAATGGGTTAGGTATTAAATTAGAAGATATAAATAATATTTTTGAAAGATTTTATAGAGGAAAAGAAAATTCAAAGGCTGATAATAGAGGATTAGGGTTAGGATTATCAATTTGTAAATCTATAGCTATAGCACACGGTTGGAAATTAGAGGTTTATAACAATAATTCAAGTGGAGCAACATTTAAATTATCAATTAAAATAGGAGAAATTAATGGATTCAAAAATATTAATATTAATAGTTGAAGACGATAAACCAATAAAGAGATTTTTAGAAGTTAGTATAGAAACTCAAGGATATAAATATATTAGCAGTGAGACAGGTCAAGAAGCCATGGCGCTAGCATTTTCTTATAATCCAGAAGTAATACTTTTAGATTTAGGATTACCAGATATTGATGGAATAGATTTGATAAGTAAAATAAAAGAAAATCTTACTAGTAAAATTATAGTAGTTTCAGCAAGAGACCATGAAAGGGAAAAAGTTAAAGCCTTAGATTTAGGGGCAGATGACTATTTAACAAAACCATTTAGTACTCCAGAATTACTAGCAAGAATAAGAGTTGCAATAAGAAATAAAATTAAGAATACTGATTTTTTAGATGAAAAAATAGAGTTCTCTTATGATGGACTTGTTATTAATTATGATAAAAGATTAGTTTTTGTTGGAAAAGAAGAGATAAAGTTGACACCAATTGAGTATAGAATTTTGGAATTATTATCTAATAATGCAGGAAGAGTATTGACACATAAATTTATAATAAAAGAAATTTGGGGGACATATTTTGAAACAGATACTCAAGGATTAAGAGTTTTTATGGCTTCTATTAGAAAAAAAATTGAAAAAGATACTTCTAATCCTAAATATATAGTGACAGAAGTAGGAATAGGATATAGATTAAAATATGATTAGCAGGGAAACCTGCTTTTTTTTTACATATTTTTTATATCTATATGCCAATCTTAACACAATCTTTATATAAAACAAAGTATTCTATAGGTATATAAGGAAGGTGATTAAATTGAATTTTGAATTAATGATTAATGAATGTAAAAATGAGATTTTAAAAGATAATTTCGAAAAGGTAGAGACACTTATTGATGAAGCATTTAAATTGAATAATAATTCTCCAAAAATACATAATATATTAGGGGTATTATCAGAAATTAAAAGAGATAAAGCTTTAGCAATAAAGCATTATAGAGCAGCATTGGGACTTGATCCAAGTTATAAGCCTGCAATAAAAAATTTAGAAAATATTACTTCTTTTAAATATTATTTTACATATGAAAAACTATATTTTGATGAGGATGTTGATAATAATGAACATAAAAAATAAATATGTGGTAGTAATAGGGTGTAGCAATTTTGGAGCAACTATTGCTACAAATCTTTCGAAATTAGGAAATAATTTAGTTGTTATTGATATAGATAATACTTCATTTAATAATTTAACAGATGAGTATGGAGGATTTACAATTAATGGAGATGGAACTGATTTAGAAATTCTTTTAGATGCAAAAATAGAAGAAGCAGATTTGTTAATTGTTTCAACAAATAATGATAACAAAAACTTTATGATAGCTAAAATAGCGAAAGAAATCTTTAATGTAAAAAAAATAATTTCTATTTTGCATAATTTGAATAAAGAAATTATATATAAAAATTTAAATATTGGAATAATAAAACCAGCAGATTTATTAATTAGAGAGTTTAAAAAAAATTTAGAAGAAGAAAGAGTTGATTTATAATGAGAATTTTAATAGTAGGAGGATGGAAAAAAGCAGATTTTATAGCTAAATCTCTTACAGATAAAAAACATGAGTTAATTATAATACATGATGATTTTGAGTATTGTAAATGGTTATCAAGAAAGTACAATATTCCAGTTATATGTGGAGATGGAAGTGATCCTGATATATTGGAAGAAGCAAATATAAAAGAATTTGATATAGTATTAGCATTAACGCCTAAAGATGAAGATAATTTAGCAATATGCAAAATAGCAAAAGAAAATTTTTTTATAAAAAAAGCCTTTTCAATAGTTGGAAATCCTAAAAATGTAGATATATTTAAAAAATTTGGAGTAGATAATGTAATAAGTTCTACTTATGTAGTCTCTAATATTATTGAACAAGTTGCTACAGTAAAAGAAATAGAAAATTATATTCCTTTAGATAATGGCCAAGTAGGGCTAATGGAAATACTTTTAAAAAAGGAATATTTTTTGTCAAATAAAATAATTTCAGAGATATCTTTTCCTAAAAAAGCAATAATAGTATGTATAATTAGAGGTATAAATACAATTATTCCTAAAGGAGATACAAGGCTAATGTCTTTAGATAAATTGGTAATACTTTCTCCACCCCAAGAACAAACAAAAGTTATAGAATTTATAACTAGAGGAAGTGAAAAAAATTGAAAAAAATAGATTATTTAGAGGAATATAAAGTTGTTTTAGGTTATGTAGGAGTATTGACTATGATAGTAGGCTTTGTGACAATAATTCCTTTATTTATATTAGTGTTTTTTAATAATGAAAGTCAATATGCCATAGACTTTATTATTCCAAGTATCATAGCATTATTATTTGGATATTTATTGAAAAGAAATATTAAATTGAAAGAAAAATATAAATTATCAGTGTATCAAGATGCTGTTATAGTAGTTTTAACATGGTTGATAGCTTGTTTTTTTTCAAGTATGCCTTGGATACTATCTAAACAATTAAATTTTACTCAAGCATATTTTGAATCGGTTAGTGGTTGGACAACAACAGGGTTATCTGTTATAGTTCCAGAAAAAACACCAAATATATTTCTTTTCCATAGAAGTGTAAATTTATTTTTTGGTGGAGTAGGATTAATATTAGTAATGGTATCAGCTTTATCAGCTACATTTGGGTTAAGGTTATATAATTCAGAAGGGCATTCGGATAGATTATTGCCTAACCTCTTAAAA
>RRZT010139044.1_pt1 | contig 16651 bp, 13 predicted proteins | sample 2165551 | NCBI WGS metagenome assembly RRZT01 (sample SAMN10456910, study PRJNA506462) | wastewater metagenome | biome: wastewater; feature: sludge; material: wastewater sludge; isolation source: wastewater sludge with Escherichia coli K12::gfp cells carrying plasmid... | place: USA: Moscow, Idaho...
ACAATTCGGCTAGCATCGTTCGTATAAGCTTTGCTTCCGCTTATTTTTTTGTATGCAAACTTCGACGCCAAACGTGTATTTTCTGTTGTAATATTGTTGGTAACATCACCTTTATTATTCATTCTGTCCACAATATCGTACGTTACATCGTAACCTAATTGCTCGTAACGCGTCGGAAATTCACAATAAACTTCCTTGAAATCTTTGATTACACTTTGTACTTCCGTATCTCTTGTATTGATTAAACGCGCAGTACTAAACACAAAACCAAATTCGCGGAATGCATCGATATTTTTTGCATTATCTGCGTTATAAACATCATAAACCGAAACCGATTTTATTCCGTAAGCTTTGATATTGTCTTTGTTAAATGTTTTTAATTTATCTAAATATTGTTTTCCTAAATTATCATCATCACCAACTAAAACTGTAATAATTGGCGTATAATAATCTTCACCGTTCACTTTATCGTGTGGTTGAACAATTTTTGCAGCGCTATCTACAATGACAACATTTGCTTTCAACTGTTTTTCTAATTGCTTTTTCGTGTAATTTGCTAACTCTTGATCGTCACGATTTGTCAACAAATAAACTTGTTCTCCTGCAAAGTTTTTTCCAATTTCTTCGATAATTTGATCTGCAATTACTTCATCTTTTGGATTAGAAATCAATAAATCATTGAAAGAATTTAATGAATCATCATTTGCATAAGGCGAAATCACAGCGATACCAGAATTGCTAAAGAAATTTGCAACTTCCGTAACATCAGACGTGTTCAACGGACCAATAACTGCATCTGTTTTACTGAAATCTGTTGTTGATAAAATATCTTGTAAGTTTCCGCTTTTCGTGTCGATCACTTTTACATTTACATTTTTACCTTTTTTTGCTAAACGAGTCAACGCCAATTTAGCTCCAGTAAAAAATTGCATCGCTTGCGAATTTTTCAATTGCGGATTATTTGCAACATCAAAAGGTAGCATAATCGCAACATTAATTTCGTTGTCGTTCGCACGTTTCAGCTTTCCTGCAGTTCCGTATTTGATGATTTTAGCATTTTTTTGCAATGGAATTTTAAGTGTCATTCCAGCTTTTAAACCATTTATTAAATCAGGATTTAAACGCAATAATTCATCTAAATTCGTATTATATTTTTCTAAAATTCCGTAAGCCGAATCTCCATTCTGAACAACATAATTGATCGTATTTTCTTCAATCACAACAGAACCAGATTTTTTAGGAATCGTAATCACCATTCCTTCTTTTACACCTGTTTGTAAAGCTGGATTTTCTGCATATAAATCGTCAACACTTACATTATATTGTTTTGCTAATGTGTATAAAGTTTCTCCTTTTTTGATTAAATGTGTTCCTTTTGGAACAGAAAAAACTTTGTTTGACACATCTTTTGGAAGCTTGATTACGTCACCAACTTCTAAACCTCTTTCTTTGATTTGAGGGTTTAATGAGTTCAATGTTTCTTCCGAAATTTTATATTTTTTTGTCAAATTGTAAACCGTTTCTTTCGGCTCAATTGTAATATATTGATAATTATCGTCTGAAGTTTTTACGTTTGACGGAGTCGTTTGTGTATTGGTTTCAGTTGGTTTGGTTGTCGTAGTTCCTTTACCTGGAATCACAATCAAATCACCTGGATGAATCCCATTTTTTTCAATTTTAGGATTGGCTTTATACAATTCTTCTTGCGAAACACCATATTGTTTCGAAATTCCGTAAACGGTTTCTTTTGCTTGAACTGTATGCGTTTTTTGTTGAGCATAAAGTGCTGATGCACCAACAAATAACAATAAAGCTAATATTTTTTTCATTTAGATGAATTTTCGTGGTCAAATATACAAATTATGTTTTGTTTAGAGTTCCTCTTTCAATGTATTTATGATGAACTCAAAATCAAAAGGTCGAAGACTATCTTCAATAAAATCAATGAAATACTGAGTGTTAATGTAATCAAAATCAGCAAAATTTTTCACACGTTCTTGCAAACCATTTTGTTGAGAAAGATCATTCAGTAATTGCTCGATTCTCTTCAATAAATCCTCATTTTTTTTCACTTCAGCATGCACCAAACGTTGTTTTATTTTCTCAAAACCTTTCAATTGTTTTGTACGCTGCGCTTGTATCATATCCGCAAAAGAAGATTCTGTTAACGAACTCAAATGTTCCAAACGATCAAAAATACTTTTTAATTCTTCTTCCAATTCAGGAAGTTTTGGAGCAATTTCTGACGAATTTATCGAACGTTTTTTTGTGATTGCTAAACTATTCGAAAATAAATCTTCGTTTGATAAATCTAATTTTTGTTGTTTTTCGTATTGCTTTTCAGTTCGAATTAATAATGAATTTCTCAAAACTAAAAGTGGAAAATCAACTTCAAATTGATTGAACATTTCTTTCAATTGTAACCAATAAGCCATTTCGCCACCGCCACCAAAATAGGCAACATTTGGTAAAATTGTTTCTTGGTACAAAGGTCTCAAAATCACATTTGGACTAAATTTATCTGGATTTTGATGTAAATCGGCAACAATTTCTTCTTTCGAAAATTTGATTGAAGTGTTATTGACAAAATACGTTCCATTTTGTTCAACAATACGTTCACGAGAATTATTTTGATTGATATAAAACAAGTTTATCTCACGAGGATTTACTTGAATAGAATAACCCAATTGTTCTAATTTCTCATTTTGAGGTATTACTTTTTTGAATGATGTTGACTGAATTAATTCTTCTTCGAAAGTCGGAATCATCAGTTTTTTCAATTCTTTATCATCGCCATCAATCATTAACAATCCAAGATCTTTGAATAATAAATGAACCAATTTTCGTGTTGCATCCGTCAAATTATCATTCGATAAATAAGAGGCTTCAATTAGATTTTGTAATTCAGTTTTCTTTTTTCCGTTTGGAATTAATGACAAAAATGAATCAAAAACTTTTTGTAAACCATCTGTTGATAAACGGCCAACAGGCCCGCCAAACTCTTTTTCCCAATGAATAATTCGATCTCCAAATTTGAAATGATTAATTTCTTCAAAATCGTGATCTTCTGTCGCCATCCAAAACATCGGAACAAAATTGATTTCACTTTGTTCATTATTTAATTCCTCGCATGCTTTGATGACTTGCAAAATTTTATAAAAAAAGAAAATTGGACCTGTAAATAAATTTAATTGATGCCCAGTCGTAATCGTTACTGTATTCTTTTCTCTTAATTTTTTTAGATTATTTTGTTGCTTTTCCGATAAATCTAAATGACTTAATTGTTTCGAAATTTGGTCAACAAGAATTGCTCTATTTTTATAATGTTCAAGCTTATTTTGTGCTTGTTTTATATAGTTTTCTTTGGTTGGAAATAGGTTGTAGAAGTCTTTCAAATTCTCGTCTTGATTGATATAATTTAGCATCAATTTTGAGAAATAATTTGAATCCTTAAGTGATATTGTTTCCATTTAATTTTTATTAATCGTTTGATGTACATCCATTGCTCTGTCCGTTGCAAAAATGTCGACACCATCTTTTTCTAAATCGCGGTAAAGTTGTCCATTTCTCGCCGAAGCACTTTTGTCTAAGTTTCCTAACGTTCCAAAAATGACCAAAATATCCTTGTCATGAATTTTATTTATAAATGATTCATCATTGCGTCGAGTTCCCGTAAATGCAACCATTTTGTCAGTCGGAATCCCACTGTTTATCATTTCATTAAATTCACGTTCGTTTCGCATCGAAACAGACAATAACATATCTGGCGCAAGTTGATGCAACTTTTTCGCTTGACCAACTGTATACGTCACCAAAACTACCTGTTTTTGCATATTTGCTCGTTCTATTGTTTTCACAATATCACGATAATCAACACCTTTTTTGATGTCAACCATAAAATAAATTGGTTTACTTTTTCCCCAATTTAACGCTTCTGCAAAAGTTGGAATTTTGTATGACGTTTGTTGTCCAAAATCATCTACCAAAAAGTATTCCTTAATGGTTTTTAAGTCAACTTGATTGACATCTTGTCGCCCAGTACTTGTTCGTTGCAACGAATTATCGTGCATCAAAATAAGTTGATTATCCTTTGTTTCGGCAACATCAATCTCAAAAATTTGAATTCCTTTTTGGTAAAGATGTTCAAAAGTTTCGACACAATTTTCAGGAAAATCATGTATTCCGCTTCCTCCTCGATGCGCGCTGACAAAATTTTTGTTTTTGGTCGAATATTTGAAGGATATTTCTTCGGATGAAGTATTTTGATGTGTTTCGGATTGATTTTTCTTCGGATTACAACTAAAAATAGTAAGTAAACTGAATATTAAAATTCCGAAATAATATCGTTTAAAATAGTTGAAATTCATAATTTTAAATAAAAAATTAAATTAATTCATTCAAACTTATCGAATGAAGCTGTAAATTTAAACTGAAAATAATCAACAAAATAAATTATTATGGGACTTAGAACTTTTTTGAAAAGAATTTTAGGAAAAACGGAAACTGCGATTGATGTTGCGGGAGATAAATTTGACGATGTTTCGGCAACTGTAAAAAAAGCAGGAACGTTGATTGCAGATGATGCGTCGGATTTTGCACGAAAAACAATCAATAATATAAAAGAAGCTTCAGGAGATTTGAAAGAACAATCGAAAGAAGCTGCAAAAGATTTTAAAGAAAGATCGAAGCAAGATTATAACGAAGTAAAGGATATTGCGGAAAAGCAAATGAAAGAAACGAGTGCTTTTGTGAAAGAGAAAGTTTCGGATTTGAAAGATACCTTTAAAGAAGAAAAAACAGAATTAGAGGAAAAAGCTAATGAATTGAAAACAGAAGCTGAAAATAAATTAGACGAAGTTTCTGAAGACATTAAAAAAGAGACAAACGATTAAGATTTTAATCAATTTATAGAATTTCGCTACAATTCTTAAATGTTAAATTTTTTATTAGTTATAGACATTTACAAAAATGGTTTAATTTTTGTATCCAAGTTTATTCCTCGAAATAATAAAAATGACTGAATATAAAGATCTCGAGCCCTCTACAAATCCTAAACATAAAAAAGAGTTCGTAAAAAACATTATTATCGCTGTTTTAGCTGTAGCCTTGTTATTGGCTATTGGGTATATTGTATATTCTAAAGAAGCGAATGCAAAATCTTCGATAGAAATGCAAAGTGATATCAATGATTTGGAACGATCAAGAGAAATTCTGAAACAAGAATTACGTATTATTAGATCTGATTTTGATGATGCTAAAACTCGTGTTGTAAAAAAAGATTCTTCTTTAAGTTATCAAGATCGATTGATTTTGGAGAAACAAAAAGAGATTCAATCAATCTTAAATAAAGAAGGAATTACAAGTGGAGAATTGCAGCGTGCTAAACGTTTGATAACCTCTTTACAAGCAGATATTAAAGTTTATAAAGAAGAAATTGTTCGCTTGAAAGACGAAAATAAAAAGCTGACAAATAAGAATACAGAGTTGACTTCGGAAAATTCTCATTTAAATGAGCAGAAAAAAACTGTTGAATCAAATTTGAGTACTGAAAAAGAAAATCATCAGAATTTAATCAAAGAGACAAATTCTACTTTATCGATTTCAAATTATACGATTAAAGGGTTGCGAGTAAAATCAAGCGGAAAAGAAGTGGAAACAACGCGAGCAAGAAGAATTGATAAGGTTAGAGTATCTTTTGATTTGGATAAAAACTTGAATGCGACTTCAGAAACCAAAGAATTGTATGTATCTATTTATAAACCAAGCGGCGAGATAGGAAAATTTAAAGGTGCTGATGCAGGTGAAACAACTTTACGTTCTGGATCTTCTGTAGAATATTCTGATCGTGTAAAAGTTAATTATAATAATATGTCTGGTTCAAGAGTTAATTTTGACTGGGTTGATTATGACTTTCCAAAAGGTGAATATAAAATCGATATTTACCAAAATGGATACAAAGTTGGTCAAAATGTGATTACACTTCGATAAATATTAAAATTATAAATACATAAAAAAATCTCTTCAATAATAATGAAGAGATTTTTTTTTAACAATATTTTTCTTTCACCCCAAAAATAACCAAACTCAAAAAAACGCTCATTCCGATAACGACAATGATGTTGCCTAATCCAATTTCTATTGGGAAGAAAACTAATCGTATTGTGGAAATAATAGTTGAAAATAGAACTACTTTTAACCAAAAAATGTAATCAAATTTAGTTTTTGGAAGAATTTGTTTTGGCATTTTATACATCCAAAAAGCAATAAAAATCGCACCTAAAAATGTGCTAAAATGTTGTAGAAATTTATATCCCTTTACTTCGAGATTATTGAAAGGAATTTGAAACCAAGTTTCTTCTAAAGCTGGAATTAATTTCGCAAAATATCCCCATTCGTGTGTGAAAGCATCCCAAAAAAGATGCGAATAAGCTCCTATTATAATTGAAAGAATCACAATTATCCAATGTTTTTTGAAATAATCAATCCAATCAAAAATTAGGAATTGAGCAAATCGTTCTTTTAAAAAATAAGGTAAATGATGAATTAAAACATTTCGGACAAATAAGTGAAAAACGAAACAATAAATCAACGCAATTGGTAAATCGAAATACAAAACGCCCCAAAACAAATGACTATGCGTCGCTATAATCTCCATTCGAGAGAAATATTCTAAATCTGGCGACATCGAACCAATGATTAATCCCGTCATCGAAAACCAATTCGATTTTAGTTTTTTTAGCGGAAGAATAATTGCTGGATGGCAAAAAGTTAGTGGCATTTAGAGTTTATTTTGATGCAAAGTAAATCAAAATATCCATTAACTACCAAAACGTTTAATGTTAACTTTTCGTTCCTTAATTTTCAGAATAAGCGGTTCATATTCTGTATTTTGTTCCTTTTCTACCGTTATTTTATTCAAATATGTTTTTGCATAAACATGTTCCGGTAAACTATTTTCAACAAGATGAAACGTGTAATTTCCAACAGGTAAAAAAGCTGTATATTCACCTCTATCATTTGTTTTAACTGTAAAAATCTGTCCATTTTCGTGATTAAAAATCAATGTAAATCCGAATAAATTTGCCGAAACCTGATACTCCAAATTTGAAGATAATTCATACTCAACTTTCCCTCTCACAACACCAGTTTGTTGCATTGGAATAGAAATAGAAGTCGTTTTAGAATTAATATTAACCGCATAATCTTGTGCAAACCATTTTTGTCCAGGAAGTTTGATTAAATAATTACCATATGGAACTTTTTTATACTTTATATTTCCTTCTAAATCTGTAATAAAGTTAGTTTCATTTATCTTCACATTACGACTATCAGCCACTTTATCACCTTCATCAAAAATACCATTTGCATTGTAATCATAAAACACAAACAAATTTAATGTTCCGTCTTTTACATCTGTCACAGTACGTTTCGCAGGCAAATTATATTGTACACCAACTTGCAAATAAGTTTGTTTGCTATTCAATGTTTTCGAATCGTAATGGCTAAAATTCGTTTGTGTACTCACAATAAAATTATCAATTGGTTGATAATCCACAGAAGCTCCAAAAGTTAGGGTATTTCCAAAATTTTTGTCAATATTATAATAAGTAGAAACTGCCGTATTCAATTTTTTCTGAAAAAAGCTTTGACGAAAACTCGCCGAAGTTGTAAAACGTTCTAATTGATGATTTAGATTATTCGTCGAATAAACCTCTGCAATCATCATACTTCCTCGTTGATAAATTGAGTTTAACTGAAAGTTTTTCACATTCCACGTTAATTGTCCATAAACAATTGGATCAACCTTACTCAATTCGTTTAGCTCAGAAAACCCTCCCAAAGCATTCAACACCAACTGATGCACACGAGAATTAGACAACCAAGTAAATGTTCCGTTTAAATAAGTCGATTTAAAATCCATCGGCATGTACGTAAACGTCTCATAATTCAGAATATTTGATTTTTCTATATTGAATTTTGGAGAAATCGAAAGATTAAAATGATTTGCGAATTTGAACGAAATTCCCGTCTCAAAACGCAACGTTTTCGACTCATTTGCTTGCATATAATTAATCAAATACGGATCGATAGATTTCGGATTGTTATTCGTAATCGTTAACGAAGACCACAACGAAAATTTAGAAAACGTACGTTGCAAACGCTGATTCAGATACAAAGCTCCACGTCGCGTTCCAGGATAATATCCTGAGCTGTAATAATTGGAACTATAAAAATCAAATTTACCTATTGTTCCTGAAACATTTGCAGAAACTGATAATGAATTTTCGACATCATTTGTCTCTTTAAATTTTGACAAACCATACCCAAATTTCACCGAGTGATTCCACTTATTTGGCGTAATCCATTTGTAACCATTTGTCAAAACAAAGTCCGTTGTCGAATAATTTCTATCAAATAAAGCGGTTGTTTCTAATTCGTTTTTATCTTTTATCAAAAATCGTCCATTCGCAAAAGTTGTATGACTATTCTTGAAAACATCATTACTCAAATCATCTAATAAATTATAATTTTTTTCGACTGTTCCAACTACAATTCGGTTATCATTCTTATCATAATTATTAAACAACATCACGCCTCGTCCATTAATTGGAATATCAAAATCGTTGTTGTTGATTGATCCGATTAAAATTCCCTTGTCTTTTCGTTGATATTTCACCCAAGAATCCGTCAAAACCATGTCTTGATCGTTATTCCAAGTTGTTCCATTAATATTATATGCAAATTCATTCAACCCAACCGAAAATTCTTGATGCGCCATTAAATTATAATTCGCATTAGCAGAATTGATATCACGAGCAGTTAATCGAACATAATTTGTAGAAAAATTGGTCCAATTCTGATTTAACATTGTTGGATCTCTATATACACGATTGGAACTTGCATTCTGAATGGTAAAAAACACATTTCCTGCAAAATCTTTGGTCGTTGTATAACCCGAAACATTTGCCTGAAAACTTTCAATTTTCATCATATCGCGGTCTACATATTTAGAAAATCGAACAATTTTTTCTTGAAAAGCTTCAACTATAATTCGCTTGTTTTCAGAAGTAAAATTACCTCTGAAGTCGGGAAGAACATTGGTTAACAAAACTTCTTCTGCTTGATTTCCCATATTCATTACTTTCAATTCATAATGAATAGAATCTCCTTCTTGACGATAAAAAATATTACTCTGGACAGGAAAAATTTTGATGTTTCTCTTCTGCAAAACAACAACCGAAGTAACGGATTTTCCTATTTCTTTTTTGCTTAAAAAATCAATAATACTGAATTCTAAATCTAATTTTCCAGCCATTTGCGATTTGTTCACCGTAAACTGCATTGGAATAAAAGCCTTCTTGTTTGGATTGATTTTTATTTGAAGATTATCTTGCGAATACGATCTTATTGCTGAAGGAATTTTAATTCCTAGACGAGCATTTATCGTATCATTGGTTGTATTTTCTAATTGAAGAATAACAGAAAAGTTGTTGTTATCTTCTAATTTAACTTCTTTTATTGTGCTAAATTTCAATCCATTATTTATAGTTTGAGCACGCAAATTTTGTCCGCTAACAAGGATAAGCAGAATAAAAAATACGCTTCGAAAATAATTGATTGAAAAGAACATATTGTTTTACAAAGGTGTAATCGTGTACAGCAAAGAAGTTGAATAATTCCCCGGTTTGCTATTTAAAATTTTATTATCCGACGGAGTTGTAGAATAAATAATATTGTACTTTTTTGAAGCCGTTTTAGAACTATTCGTCATCAATGATTGATTGTAATTTGAAAGTTTTATAACCTTAGAAAGATTATTTGTTTCGGTATCTTTTATCTGAACATTAATCGAATTTAATTCCAAATTCTGTGCATCACTCGATTGTAAATATTGATTAAGCGACGAAACTTGAATATCGTAAGCTGTATCAGAAGAAACAATCAACCCGTTTTGATATTCTTTCTTCACACCATTTTTATAATCTTGTATCGTATTGAAAACCAATTCTCCATTTACAGCAGAACCATCGACCGCAATAGAAAGCGTTTGAATTGGTTCGTAATTTCCATTTGGACTAATTTGCATTTCAATCGAAAAAAGACTTGTTCCAATCACAGCTCCAAATTCATTCAATAAAGAAAACTCTAATTGAATAGGATAATTGTTCCAAGATTTTAGAGGATTTAGATATGTTCCTGCATCAATCACAATATCATAATTCAAGACAATTGCACCATATTTTCCTACTGGTGTTGCAATTGTTAAAGGTGAACTTCGGATAAAATAATTTGGAGAAAAACTCATCGCAATGTTATTCTGAATAACTCCTAATTGATTTAGCGTAGGATAATTCTCTGAATAATATTGAGAAGTTGTATAATTATTGAATTTCAATTTCAGTTTTTCGACAGGAAATTCTTTTTTCTGAGAATTTACAATAGGCGAAACAACACGCGCAACTAAAGACCAATTTTTATAATTTAAAGCACCAGACATGTGCATTTCTACAGCCACAATATTAGTCGCCGTAACTCCGCTACTTCCATTTACTTGCACCCAACCATTATTGTGCGCATTAATCGTAAACTGAGCAGATGCTGCCATTGTCAACAATAATGTAATTGTTGAAACTATTTTCTGAAACAAATTATTATTTATCATTTGAGAACGTCAATTCAGCAATTTTCAATTGATCATCTTTCTCAAAACTTAAAGTTGAGGTAACTATATACGAGCCTTTAGATAAATCCTTTGGCAATGGTATATATACAATTCTTTTATCATTTGGTAAACTATAAAAAACTGCATCTTGCAATTTTATTTGTTGACCATTATCTTGATTAATGATTTCATTTCTAATCGTTCCTTCGCTCCAAACATTTCCTTCATTCGAAATATTTAACACCAAACGATTTTCAGTTTTATCGTAAACAAAATTTGTAAACTCAACATTTGTATCACGCGCAATATTTAATCGTTGATAAATTTTGACACCTGTACGAATCGAGATTTTAATATTTTCTCCACTTTTGTTTTGTCCATCGATCGGATTTGTTTGCGTGATGTACATCATCGTAGTATGCACACTTTCTGCATTTATCTTTTCTGGAACTTGCATCAGAACTTCTATTTCTTTCGATTCTCTTGGCAAAAGTGTAAATGTATTACTTGGTAAAACTGTGATCCAGTTTGCATTACTTGTTGGTAAAGTATTAATTTCAGAAACTACATTAGCTCCTAATTCATCATACTTCCAATCATTAAAAGAAACTGATAACTCTAATGTATGTACATCACTTACATTGGTTACCATAATATTTTTACGCTCAGACTCACCAGGATTTAACGCAAAATAAGTCCTTGGTGGACTTACAGATATACCTGATTGCGCACTAATCTTAGTTGAAATGATTAATGCTAAAAAAGAAACGATTGTTAAAAAACGAAGAACTTTCATAAGCAAAAACAGAAGTGATATTTTTCAATACCACTTCCTATTTTTTTATATTATTGTGCTTCTATTGTGTAAGTTACAGTAGTTGTATACACGTTAGGATTCTCAACATTGTAATATTTGTTTACATAATCGTTGTTTCCTTTTCCGTTATACGCAACGTTGAATTTTAAATCTGTACCACCAACTGTACTAGAAATCAAGTTTTTGTCTGATTTATCTAAAACAACTTTACTGAAAGAAGATGAATTTAATACATTTCCAGTACCTAAAGTCGCTTGTAAATTAATTGTATTAGCTGCAATGTTATCTGTTGTAGAACCTTTTGTAAAAACTAAGTTTTCATTTTCAGATTTTACTTTTACAGCAAAACCACCAGTACTATATACAATTAAGTGGTCGTTCATAGTTTTTGTAACACCGTTAGAATAATCTTCTTTTGTTTGATATTCTAAGTTAACTGTATTATCAGTACCAATAAGAATAGTTTGAATTGGGTATAATTTTACATTCAATGTTGCTGAAGCTGTTTTTTGAGCTAAAGCCATTCCAGAAACTAATGCACAGAAAATCGTTAAAATAAATGCTAATTTTTTCATCATTTTATAATTTGTTAAAAATTTATTAAAAAATATTTGTTAAATAATCTGGTAGTTTATATATTTAAGATTGGTTATTCTCAAATGCGATTGCAAATGTAGAAGATGTTTTTGTTCTTAAAAGATTAAATCATACCAAAAGATGATGAAAAACGACATTTCTAACTATTTAATTCGGAGTACTTTGTCTGAATTTAGTCGGAGAAATCCCAGTATTTTTTTGAAAAACGCCGTAAAATTGGTCTCTTGGAGGAAATTGAGTTCCAGCGCAATGTCTTTTATTGACATTTTTGAGTTGACTAATAAAATCTTTGCATTTTTCATCAATTCTTCCACAATCATTTCTTTTGCTGTTTTTCCAAAAACGATTTGAGTTGCTTTATCTAACCTTCTTTTTGTAATAAAAAGTTTATCAATGTAAAAAGATACTTGTTTGTTTTCATTGACATTTTCTTGCAAAAGTTTTTTGAATTTTGTCGCAAGTTCTACATCAAAATCATCTTGTATAAATTGGCTCTGCATATCAAATGTTTCCATTTGACCATTGATAATAATACGTTCCAAAAGATTATGAGCAAGCTTCATATCTAATTCATTTTCGAATGCAGTAAAGAAATATTGCAAATAATTAGCCTCAAAAATTGGCGCAGAACAAATTGTATTCTCAACAATATTTATGATATCTCGCGAAAAAAGTGTAGAATTTTCTAACTTCAAGTTCTCTTCGATTGATTTCGAATAAAATTCTTGTTTAAAAACGATATAATAAGCATCAGTACGACTAGTTTGTTTCACAAAATCTTGAGAGATATTGGGAGCTATAAAAAGAAAATGGTTTTTAGGAATCGAATATTCTTTTCCATTTATTTTATGAATAAATTTTTTAGAACCAGACCAGATTATTCCAAAATACTCATCAACGGATAACTCTTTTCTCAATTCCTCTATTTGTAGGGTATCGTTCAATTCAAATGCAGTTATACCTACATCAAAAATCAACTTATTATAAACATTACGACTATTCAACAACATACGTCTATACTATTTTATCAATGTTATCTATGCAAAATTACGACCATTTTTAATCAAATCACTTGATATAAATCAAGTTATAATTTTAGGGCTCCAAAAATAATAAAATACAATATGCTATTTAAGTATTTTTAGAAATTAACTAAAAAAGGAAGCTTATTTTTAATGAATAAAAAAAGTCTCAATAAATATTGAGACTTTTAAATGTATTATAATGTAGAAATTTTCTAATAACCTTCTGCTCCTTGCTCTCCTTTTACAATCGCTAAAGCAGACGATGTTCCAATTCTTTTCACCCCTAAAGCGATCATTTTTTCAGCTTCTTCTGTTGTGCGAACTCCGCCAGAAGCTTTCACTGGAAGCGAACCTGAATTTTCAAGCATTAATTTAATAACATGCTCGTTTGCTCCATTTGGTTCTCCATTTTCAGTTTTATAAAAACCTGTAGAAGATTTTACAAAAACTTTTGATGCATTTTCTTCACCTGCTTTTTCTAAAACAGTATCACGAATTAATTGTGTTATACCAACAATCTGTTCATCTGTTAAAGCAGCAGTTTCGATAATCCATTTTACAACTTTACCTTCACGCAATGCGACTAATGTTGCAGCTTCTACTTCTTCTTTTACTTTATCGCTATCACCTTTTTTGAATGCTTCGTAGTTGACTACAAAATCTAATTCATCGGCTCCATCAGCAATTGCTTTTTGCGCTTCTCTCAACTTTTCATTCAAATCGTAAGTCCCTTCAGGAAAACCAATTACAGTCCCTAAAACAACATTCGATTTTTTCTCATCCAATAATTCACGAACTGATCTTACATAATCAGGACGAATCATTACCGCATAGATATCATTATCAATAGCTTCTTGTGCCAACTTGTGCACCATATCTAATGTATCAGAATTCGAAATACCTGCTTGTTCAGGTGTTTTAAGATACGTCGAGTCTAAATATTGATTAATATTCATCTTTGTATATTAAAGTTTTATTTGTCTATCTATTGGTTGCTCCAACGAAATTATAGTTTCTGTACGTGTAACCCCATCAATTTGCTGAATTTTTTTGTTCAACACATTCATTAAATGTAGATTATCACGACTCAAAATTTTAAGGAAAATCCCATAATTTCCTGTTGTAAAATGAGCTTCCACCACTTCTGGAATTTCTTCCAAAGCTTTCACAACTAATTTATAAGAAGAAGGTTTGTCCATAAAAACACCAACGAATGACATCGTTGAATAGCCTAAAATTGCAGGATTTACAATTACTTTTGTTGAATCAATCACACCAGAAGCTTCTAATTTCTTAATGCGTTGATGAACTGCCGTATTTGATATACCTAATTCTTTTGCTAATTGTGAAACAGGTATGTTAGCATTATCCATAAAGGCATTCAGAATCAACTTATCGATTCCGTCAATCTCAACCTGACCATTTTCGTGGATTCTCACCTATTCTTAAAATTATACCGCTACAAATTTAATATTTTAAAATGGTATAAACGGGAAAATGGTCGCTATATCCACCGAAATATTTTCCGCCAACAAAAGTTCTGAATGGCAAACCAGTTGATTTTCCGCCTGTATTCTTCAAAAAATCAGCATCAAAAATATCTGTTTTTATATATTCTAAATTTGATTGAGAAGTAAAAAATCCTTTCGAAAAAAGCTGTTGATCAAACAACATCCATTGTTTTTTAAAGATCATCGAACCTCTTTTATACGATTGTAGACTGACCATTGGATTGAATAATTCGTTTCGGTTTATCTCTTCTTGTTTGGAACGTGTATCCAATTCATCAATTAAGTCAGAATTTGTTGGAGAATCATTAAAATCTCCCATCACAACAATTTTCTCCGAATAATTTTCGGTTAACAAATCGTTAATTCTTTTTCGAATTGTTTTAAAAATATGTTGACGCTTTAATTGATTGATTTCTTTATCAATTTTAGAAGGTAAATGAACAATAAAAAGATGAACAATTTCGCCAACTAAATTTCCTTTTACATACAAAATATCACGTGTATAAGACTTTGTATCATACTGATCTTTAAAGATAAATCTAATTGGTTCGCTTTCTAAAACTTCAAAAAATTGTTGACGATAAATTAATCCAACATTTATTTTTCGTTCATCTAATGATTCATATAAAAGTGTTCTATAATCGCCATCTTTCAAAAAATCATTTTGAATCAAATCTTGCAAAACCTCTTCATTTTCAACCTCAGCCAAACCAACCAAACATGGCAATTCATTTGTTTCTAATTTGCCAATTTTAGAGATGCAAAATGCAATCTTATTTACCTTTGTATCGTAACGATTATCTTTCCATTTGATAAAATTACTAGGCAAAAAAGATTCATCTGAAGATTTAGAATAAAAATTTTCGACATTATAAAATGTGATTATCGCTAAATTTTGTTTCAAAAGAATTGTTTTATGCAAAATTAAGAAAGAAACTAAGTTTATAAAAATTGGTTTCTTAAGAAGAATTGAAAAGACGATTTTCTCAAAAGTCAACTTATACATGAAGTTGAAAAAAAAATCAATCAAAAATTATCAACTTGAACAATTTTCTTTCAATAAATTATCAACTTGACGACCTATCAAAAATCATGTTAAATATTATACTAAAATTAGTGTAAATGATTGATTTATGGTCAACTTAATCTGCTAAATATTGTATATTTGCAAAGTTTGCAGTATCTGCATTCAAAATTGAAAAGATGTATTTTTAATTGACTATTATTAAAATAGTCTCAAAAAAATTTAAAACATAATGTCAAAAATTCATTACACACTTACGGATGAAGCTCCGATGTTGGCAACTCACTCATTTTTGCCAATCGTACAAGGATTCACGAAAACAGCTGATATTACAATCGAAGTTCCAGATATTTCTTTAGCTGGACGTATTTTAGCTAACTTCCCAGAATTCTTAAAAGAAGAACAAAGAATTCCTGATGCTTTAGCAGAATTAGGAGCTTTGGCGACTACTCCGGAAGCAAATATCATTAAGTTACCTAATATTTCGGCTTCTGTTCCTCAGTTAGACGAAGCGATTGCAGAATTGCAAGCGAAAGGTTTTGCTGTACCAAATTATCCAGCTGAACCAAAAAATGAAGATGAAAAAGCAATTAAAGCTAGATACGGAAAAGTTTTAGGTTCTGCTGTAAACCCAGTTTTACGTGAAGGAAACTCTGACCGTCGTGCACCAAAAGCTGTTAAAAACTATGCAAAAGCTAATCCTCACAAAATGGGAGCTTGGGCTACAGATAGCAAAACAGAAGTTGCTTACATGAAATCTGGTGATTTTTATGGTACTGAAAATTCTACTACGTTAGAAAACGCGACAGATTATACAATCAAATTTTACGGAGAAGATGGTTCTACACAAGAATTAAAATCAGCAGCGCCTTTAAAAGCTGGTGAAGTGATTGATTCTTCTGTAATGAACTTAAACTCTTTAAGAGCTTTTGTTCAAGAAGCGATTCAAGAAGCAAAAGATCAAAACGTTTTGTTGTCTGCTCACTTAAAAGCAACAATGATGAAAGTTTCTGA
>RRZT011583070.1_pt1 | contig 16647 bp, 19 predicted proteins | sample 2165551 | NCBI WGS metagenome assembly RRZT01 (sample SAMN10456910, study PRJNA506462) | wastewater metagenome | biome: wastewater; feature: sludge; material: wastewater sludge; isolation source: wastewater sludge with Escherichia coli K12::gfp cells carrying plasmid... | place: USA: Moscow, Idaho...
ACTCGCCGCGCCACTCGGACTTCACGTCCGCCCACGCGGGGGTCTGCAGGAACGACGCGGATCCGCGCTCGTTGATGAAGGCCAAGTGCTGGTCGGCCGTGATGGTGCGTACCTCGATGCTCACCCCACAAACCTACCTGCCCGGCCCTTTCGCTCCGGCCCCAGACCCCACCGGTTCGTGCGCAACTGCGGCTGGAGCCGGTCAGCTTCGCGGGGTGACCCGGCGGGGGGCCGGGGTGGCCCGGGCCGGTGATGGAAGAATGACGGCCATGCACAACGACGACGGCGCCCCGGCGCCCTGGCTGACCAGCGCCGCCCGGCACCCCGTCTTCCGGGTGCTCGCCGTCATCGGGCTCGCCGTCACGATCTTCCTGCTCTGCTACGGCGTGCCCGGCACCGACTACTTCTGGCCCGAGTACCGCGGGGCCCGGATCTATCAGGCGCACATCGACCTCGAGGTCTACCGCCTGGGCGCCGAGCAGCTGCTGAGCGGTGCGGACCTGTATGGCAGGCTGCCCGACACCTGGATGGGGGTGAACCTGCCGTTCACCTACCCGCCCCTCGCCGCCGCCCTGTTCGTGCCCCTCGCGCTGCTGCCGCTGCCCGTCGCGTCGCTGTTGCACACCATCTTCACGCTGCTGGCCGCCGTCCTGGTGGTCGTCGTCGTGCTGCGGGAGCTGACGCGGACCTCCTGGGCTGACGCGATGTGGCTCGGCTTCGCGCTGAGCTCCATGCTGCTGTGGGTCGGGCCGGTGCGCGAGACCGTGGGCTTCGGGCAGGTCAACACGATCCTGATGGCGCTGGTCGTCGTCGACATCATCGTCGGACGCGGGAAGAAGTGGCAGGGCTGCCTCATCGGCCTGGCCATGGCCATCAAACTGACGCCGGCAGTGTTCCTCGCCTACTTCCTCATGCGGAAGGACTGGCGTGCGCTGATCACCGGCGTCGTCTCCGCGCTCGCCTACACCGCCATCGGCTTCCTCATCAACTGGCGCGACTCCGTCACCTACTGGACCGAGACGCTGCGCTCCGCCGACCGCATCGGCAACCTCGCCTTCGTCTCCAACCAGTCCCTCAACGGGCTGGTGCGGCGCCTCGTGCTCGACGACCGCGCGGCCAGCATCATCTGGTTCCTGTTGTGCGCCGTGATCGGGCTGAGTCTGCTGTGGCTGATGGCCCGGCTGTTCCGCCTGGGCGCCGACGCGGCCGCCATGTGCGTGATGGGCGTCTACTCGCTGCTCGCGTCGCCAGTGTCGTGGTCGCACCACTGGGTGTGGTGCATCCCGATGCTGATGGTGCTCGTCTGGCTCGTCTTCCACGGCACTGAGACGACGCGGTGGTTCGCGGCTGCGGCCGCCGTGCTCGGCTGCTGGGTGTTCTTCTCGCGCGTCATCTGGGAGCAGCCGATCACGCAGGAGGACATCGCCCCGTGGAACGTGGCGCAGCAGTTCTTCGGCAACGCGCAGACCCTGTGGGGGCTGCTGTTCCTCGCGGTGCTGGCCGTCGAGGTGTGGTCGCGGCGGAGCGCCCCGGTAGGCTCTGGCGCATGACAGCAATGAACGAGAAGCCCGAGATCGACTTCCCCGGCGGCGAAGCCCCGGCCGATCTCGTCATCACCGACATCGTCGAAGGCGACGGCGCCGAGGCCAAGGCCGGCGACGTCGCGCACGTGCACTACGTCGGCGTCGCCTTCAGCACAGGCGAGGAGTTCGACTCCTCCTGGAACCGCGGCGCGCCCCTGTCGTTCCCGCTGGGTCACGGCCACGTCATCAGCGGCTGGGACCAGGGCATCCAGGGCATGAAGATCGGCGGCCGTCGCCAGCTCGTCATCCCCAGCCACCTCGCCTACGGCGAGCGTGGCGCCGGCGGCGTCATCGCCCCCGGGGAGACGCTGATCTTCGTCTGCGACCTCGTCGGCCTCAACTGAGCCACCCGACACGAGAGGGGCCGCACCACCGGTTGGTGGTGCGGCCCCTCTGTCGTTGAGCGGCGGATCAGCCCTTCAGCTCGATCTTGACGGCCTCGTCGAGGATCTCGTCGACCTTGATCTCCGACAGCTTCGGGCCCTCGGGCAGGTTGGCGAGGTGCTCGTTGTAGGCGGCGATGATCAGTTCGATCGCCTTCTCGTCGGACAGCTCGCCCGTGTCGACGACCAGGTCGAAGTTGGCCTCGTCGGCCCAGTCCGCGGAGTAGACGCGTTTGGTGAACCTGCGTCGCGTCTTGTCGTCCTTCTCGATCTTGGCCAAGGCCTCCTCGTCCGAGATGCCGTCGCGCTTGCCGATGCGGCGGGCGCGGACGCTGTCGGGGGCCTTGACGAACACGTCGAAGGAGTCGGCGTAGTCGCCCAGCACGACGAAGCCGCCGCGGCCGAGGATGACCACGTCGCCCTGCTTCCCGATGGTCTTGATCGTCTTGTTCATCCACTCGATGGTCCACACGCTGTCCTGCGTGTAGAGGTCCCAGAACGACGGGGCCTCGTCGCCGTAGATCTCGTCGAGGCGGATGAGTCCGTACTGCTCGATCACGGCGTTGATCGTTGCCTTGTCGGCGAGCTTCCAGCCCAGTTCGCGGGCCAGCCCGCGGGCGATCCGGGCGCCGTGACTGCCCAGCTGCCGCGAAATCGTGATGACTGCCATGTTGTCGACCCTCCTGCATGGGCCATTAGCCGCGTGCCGCCCCCTGTGGGCGGGCCTACAGCCCGTACTGCATGTCGAAAATCCTACGGCACTGACCTAATCGGATGGGAGCCTTCGGGTAACCGGTCCTCGTCGCGGTGGGTTTCTGGGCGACGAGCGACGAGTGGCGGGTCAGTAACCGACGGCGGTCAGCCCGTGTTCTGCCTGTTCTCTTGTGAAGCCGTCGAACAACAGTTGGTCGAGCAGACCGCTCCGGGAGAACGCCGACGCGTCCAGATAGCTGCGGGCGGTGTCGGCCGCCTGCTCGTTCCAATCGACGGAGATGCTGGCGACCGCCCGCTTGGCCTCCGCGTTGCTGAAACCCTCATACTCCAACTGCGCGATGAGGCCCTTCTTCGAGAAGGGTGCTGAATCCAGATACGACTCGGCCATTCTGACGGCGTTCTCGTGGGCGAGCGATCCCGAGGAATCGTCGCCGTCTGATGTCGTCGGCCGGTCGGAGTCCTGGTCGGTCGGTCCTGGGTCGACCTTGGCGAATTCATCAGGCGTCGTGTCGACCATGGGCTTGCCATCGCTCGAGACGACGATGATCCTCTTGATTCCCGGATCATCGAATGCGGCGTCGACCCCGTCGACACCGCGCATGATCGCTTGGAGGCGCGAAGAAAGGTCGTCCACCCCGTAGCTCTTCGAGAGGCGGGCGTAGGAATTGGTGTGGGTCAGAGTCACTGAGCCAGTTGTGGCGTCGAAGGCCACTTTGGTGAAGCGAGGCTCTCCCTCCGTTGTCTGGTTGCGGCTCGATTCGATCCATTGCGAGACGTCGGCCAGCGCTTCCGCGGCTGCCAATTCGGCACTTGATTGAGTCGATGGCCCTGGCGATGGACTTGCAGTGGCCGTGATCGTCGCTGTCACCGTGGCCGTGGCTACAGCGGTTGAGACAGCGGGTGACGGTGGCTGCTCGCCAGTGCTGCCGCAAGCGGTCAGGAGGGCGATGGTGAAGGCTGTGGCGATTCGCGCTCCATGCGGCACGGGTGACCTCCTCGGGCTGGCGCGATAGAGGAACACGGAATTTGCCGAGTGCAAGCCCCGATCGCCATTCAAGCTGAACGTAACACGATCCATCGAGGGCGTGGCCAGAGTTCGCGCTCCGGCAATGTTGCGGAATGAATCGCAGGCTTCTGGCATTTCGGGGCATTGTCCGTGCGCTGACGAAGCATGATTCTGCGGCCGGACGACGTATCCACAGGGGCGCATACCTGCTCGGAAGGGTGAGTCCCATAGCGTGGTGGCATTCCTGAGGGCCAGCGCGTCGTGAGACGGGTGATGGGTCATCGGGGATGCTCTCTATCGAGAAACCGCCAAGTAACTCGTGAAAAGGACTCACCACGCGATGACCCATCACAACCAGTCTGCCCTACGGGGCCTGATCAATGAACTCCTCAACGGCGACGAGGAACTTCCCCGCGGCGAGGCGATGCGCCGGCTCCTCGAGACCTCGCTGCAGGAGCTGATCGAGGCCGAGGTGACCGCCCGGATCGGCGCCGGCCGCTACGAACGCAGCACCGACCGGGTCACCCGCCGGAACGGAGCCCGCCCCAAGCAGCTCGCCACCCCGGCCGGCACCTTGGAGCTGACCATCCCCAAGCTCCGCGAAGGCTCATTCTTCCCCTCGCTGCTCGAGCCACGCCGCCGGATCGACCAAGCGTTGTGGTCGGTCATCGCCCAGGCCTGGATCGGCGGGGTCTCGACCCGCCGGGTCGACGCCCTGATCAAAGCGTTGGGCAACGAGACCGGGATCTCCCGCTCGACGGTGTCTCGGATCTGCGCCGAGATCGACGAATACGTCTCGGTGTTCCTGGCCCGCCGCCTCGACGACAACGACGCCTGGTACCCGTACCTGTGGCTCGACGCGACCTACCTCGACGTGCGCATCAACGGACGCGTCGTGTCCCAGGCCGTAGTGGTGGCCACCGGCTGCTCCGTCAACGGGCACCGGGAGGTCCTCGGCATGGCCATCGGCGACGCGGAAACCACCGACTTCTGGACCAGCTTCCTGCGCTCACTCCGCGAGCGCGGCCTCAAAGTCGCCACCCCCGCCGACCCCCTCGGCGTCACCGTGGTCGTCTCCGACGCCCACGAAGGCCTCAAGAACGCCATCAAAGCGATCCTGCCCGGCGCCGCCTGGCAACGCTGCCGGGTCCACTTCGCCCGCAACGTCACCCGCGCCCTCGGCGCCGCCCGCTCCAAGCCCGTCAACGCTCTGATCGGCACCATCTACGCCCAGACCACCCCCGAAGCCGTCCACGCCTGCTACAAACACGTCACCGACAACCTGATCCAGGCCGGGTTCACCGACATCGCCGACATGCTCGACCGCGCCCACCCCGACCTGACCGCGTTCGCTGACATGCCCACCGACCACTGGCGCAAACTCTGGTCCAACAACCCCATCGAACGACTCAACCGCGAGATCAAACGCCGCTCCGACGTCGTCCAGATCTTCCCCGACCGCGGCTCCGTCACCCGCCTCGTCGGCGCCATCCTCCTCGAACAACACGAAGAATGGCACTACGGCGAACGCCGCTACCTCTCCGAAACCTCCATGCGCCGCCTCGTCGACACCCTCCTCGACCGCACCACCCGAACCCTGCCCCTGACCGCCTAGAAAAACACCACGCAAAGGGACTTGACCGCCCGGTTCCCTGAGCTTGTCGAAGGGCGCCGAGCGCAGCGAGGCGAGGCCAGGGTGGGACCGAGGCCCAGGTTGGGACCCTTCGCTACGCTCAGGGCGTTTCGACAGGCTCAACGACCCATAGCGGGCGTTTCGACAGGCTCAACGACCCGTAGCGGGCGTTTCGACAGGCTTGTGCTAAGCGTTGTCGAAGTGCTTGTGCTGAGCTTGTCGAAGTGCTCAACGACCCGGAGACGCAGACAGACCGCGTGGGCTACCCCGCGGCCTGTGGACAGCTTGCGTCTACGACTGCTTGATCTGGTTGGTGAGCTCGGTGACCTGGGTGTACAGGTCGCGGTCCTCACGCATCTTGTCGCCGATCTTGCGAACGTTGTGCAGGACGGTGGAATGGTCGCGCCCGCCGAACCTGGCGCCGATCTTGGGCAGCGACAGGTCCGTGAGCTCACGGCACAGATACATCGCGATCTGCCTGGCTGACGCGATGGGGCCCACGCGGCTCGACCCGGTGAGGTCGTCCAGCGAGATCCCGAAGTAGCGGGCGGTGGCATCCATGATGGTCTGCGCGTCGGCGGGTGCCGCGTCCTCCGGCATGAGGTCGTTGAGGACCCCCTCGGCAAGCGGCAGGGTCATCTCCTGCTGGTTGAGGCTCGCCAGGGCGGCCACGCGGGTCAGGGCGCCTTCCAACTCACGGATGTTCGTCGGGATCCGCGACGCGATGAGCTCGAGCACCTCGCTGCCGGCAGTCAGGCGCTGTGAGGCGGCCTTCTTCCGGAGAATCGCGATGCGCGTCTCGAGGTCAGGCGGTTGGATGTCGGTCATCAGGCCCCACTCGAACCGCGACCGGAGCCGGGGCTCGAGGGCCTCGAGCAGCTTCGGCGGACGGTCGGACGTCATCACGATCTGCTTCTGCGCGTTGTGCAGCGTGTTGAACGTGTGGAAGAACTCCTCCTGCGTCTGGATTTTCGACTCCAGGAACTGGATGTCGTCGACCAGCAGGACGTCGACGTCGCGGTACGAACTGCGGAACTCGGCCGTCCGGTTCGACGAGATCGCGTTGATGAAGTCGTTCGTGAGTTCCTCCGTGGAGACGTACTTCACGCGCAACTGCTCGAAGTAGCTGCTGACGTAGTGACCGATGGCGTGGAGCAGGTGCGTCTTGCCCAGACCGGAGGGTCCGTAGATCATCAGGGGGTTGTAAGACTTGCCGGGAGTCTCAGCGACCGCGGCGGCCGCGGCGTGGGCGAAGCGGTTCGAGGAACCCGCGACGAAGGACTCGAACGTGTAGCGCGGATTCAGCCGCAGCTCCTGGGGGCGCGACCGGGGCAGCATGGGCTGCGGAGCCAGCTCCTCGGGTTCAGCCGGGGCCTTGGTCTCCTCAAGAAGAACCTGGTCGGGTTCGATCATCACGGCGAGCCGGGTCGGTTGTCCACAAGCTGCGGACAGGCGCGTCTCGATCTGTCCGCGGAGCTTCGTCTCGATGCGTTCGCGCGTCATCTCGTCGGCGACAGCCAGCATCAAAGTGCTGCCGTGCATGCTCAGCGGCTGCGTTCGGCGTAGCCAGGCGCGAGACGAGATGTCCGAAGCGTCGACGACTTCCTGCCAGATCACTGCCAGGTCCGGCATCGGTGATGCGCTCACCCCACCTACTTCCCGGCGTACTGACACGTCCGCCACGCTCCTAGTAGTTCAACAATCCACAAGGTTGTCCACAACAGGGTATAACTCTGGCGCGGCGGCGGTTCCGGCGGCCACCCCCTTGTGGACAACGCAAGAGCAGTACTAGAAATTAGTCGCCGCGGCGTGCGGACGCAAGACGGGTACGGCATGCCTTCGGCGTGTCGACTGGACTACAGCAGTGTAATTTGCAAGGTTTACCCGCTTCCCCGCCCTCGGGTTTGGACTCCGGGGCGTTTGCACCGTATCGTTGGACAGTCGCCGTTTTCGGCGGCCACTTCCCCTTGCCCAGAACGGGCAACTTTCACACTTCGAGTCTGAGGGAGTAATCCCATGAGCAAGCGCACCTTCCAGCCGAGCAATCGTCGCCGCAGCCGTACCCACGGCTTCCGCGCTCGTATGCGTACCCGCGCCGGCCGCGCCATCCTGAGCGCACGTCGTCGCAAGGGTCGCGTCGAGCTGTCCGCCTGAGTCCACCGCCGTTGTGCTGCCTGGGCCGCGCCGACTCAAGAAGTCGGACGACTTTGGCAACGCTGTGCGGCGTGGCTCGCGAGCAGCCACGCCGACCGTAGTGGTGCACATGGTGCGGCGCACCCTCCAGGATCCACCCGTGGAGTCACGGGTGGGTTTTGTTGTGTCCAAGAAGGTCGGCAACGCCGTGACCCGTAACCGGGTCAAGCGACGGCTGCGCCACCTCGTCGTCGACCTTCACGGCCCCGTCGGGTGTGACGTCGTCGTCCGGGCACTGCCGGGTGCCTCCGAGCACCCCGAGCGGCTCGCCGACGACCTCTCGTCCGCCTGGCGCCGCGCCGGACGCAAGGCAGACGCATGCTGAAGTACCCGCTGATGTGGTTCGTCCGGGGATGGCGCCGTTTCGTCTCGCCCGTGTACGGAGACGTCTGCAACTTTCATCCGACGTGCTCGGCCTATGGCCTGCGCGCCCTCGAGGTCCACGGTGCCCTGAAGGGATCCGCGTTGACCGGGGCGAGGTTGCTTCGCTGCCATCCCTGGTCCATGGGCGGCGTCGACTATGTGCCCGGGACTCCCGAAGCGGAGGCCTGGGCCAGACAAGTTTCTGAAGAATCCCGCGGCGCCGAGCCGCGGACCAACATTGAGGTGGCCTAAGTGCTTGAGCTGCTGGTAACGCTGAATCTGTGGGACAGCTTCATGGGAGTGCTGTCCGCCATGATGCAGCCTCTGTACTGGGCTGTCTCCGGACTGATCGTCTTCTTCCACTGGCTGTTCACTCCCCTGCTGGGAGCCGACTCCGGCTGGAACTGGGTGCTGTCGATCGTCATGCTGACGGTCACGATCCGCACCCTACTGATCCCGCTGTTCGTGAAGCAGATCAACTCGGCGCGCAGCATGCAGCTGCTGCAGCCTCAGCTTGCTGAGCTGCAGAAGAAGCACGGTCACGACCGCGAACGCCTCGGCCAGGAGTCGATGAAGCTCTATCAGGAGGAGGGCGTCAACCCGATGGCCTCCTGCCTGCCGCTGCTGCTCCAGATGCCGATCTTTTTGGCGCTCTTCCGCGTGCTGCAGGGCGTCGCGTCCGGTCCGGTGCGCGGGTACTGGTTCAAGGAGAACCCGCACCTCGTCGAATCGCTGCAGAACGCGGACTTCCTCGGCGCCAAGCTCGCGGGCCATGTGCTGCCGCTGACGCCGTTCGGTGCGACGCAGGTCGTCGGCATCATCCTCGTGGTCCTCATGGTGGCCGTCTTCGTCGTCACGCAGCTGCAGATGACGCGCAAGAACATGCCGCCGGAGTCGCAGGTCGGGCAGGCCGCCCAGATGCAGAAGATGGTGCGGTACATGTTCCCGTTCGTGTACGCCGTCTCCGCGGTCGTCGTGCCGATCGGTGTGCTCGTGTACCGGCTCGCGTCGAACACGTGGACCATGGGCCAGCAGGCCATCCTGATCCGCAACAACCCAGCGCCCAACACCCCGGCCTACATCGACTGGGAAGAGCGCATGATCGCCAAGGGCCGTGACCCGCAGGCCAACCTCGAGGCGCGTGCCGAGAAGCGCCGCAATAACAACAAGTCCGGCGGGCGCATGGCCTCGGCAATGGGTGCGCAGAAGCGCTCGGGCGAGTGTGAGAAGACGCAGGTCGTGCGGCAGCAGGTCACCCGTCAGACCGTCCGCACCGATGACGGCGGCAAGCGTGTCGTCACCCGTCAGCAGCCGCGTCAGCAGAGGCGCGCGACGCGCAAGAAGAAGTAGGCCACAGATCCGCCCGCACGGGCAGAGAAGGACAGGTACATGTCGAACACCGAGACCGAGGCCCAGCTGCTGGCCGAGGGTGACCTCGTCGCCGACTACCTCGAGGAGCTGCTGGACATCGCAGACCTCGACGGCGACATCGAGAACTCCGTCCAGGATGGTCGCGCCCACGTGGCGATCGACACCGAGTCGGAGCTGCTCGTCGGAAAGGACGGCGAGGTTCTCGACGCTCTTCAGGAGCTTTCCCGCCTCGTGGTGATGACCGAGACGGGCCATCGCTCGCGCCTCATGCTCGATGTCGCGGGCTTCCGCCAGCGCCGTCGGGCCGAGCTCACCGCGCTGGCGAAGGACGCGATCGCCGAGGTCAAGGAGACGGGTGAGCCCGTCGCCATGGCGCCGTTGAACGCCTACGAGCGCAAGATCATCCACGACGAGGTCGCCGCGGCCGGCCTGATCAGCGAGTCCGAGGGCGAGCCCCCGCGCCGTCGCGTGGTTGTCCGGGCCAACTGACCGACGCATGTCGAGTGAGCATGAGGCGGCGGCGGCCATCAGAGCCGCCTACCCGCAGGCCGACGAGCAGTTGACGCGCTACGCCGAGATCCTCGGCGGTCGCGGCATCGAGTGGGGCCTCATGGGCCCCCGCGAGGGCGACCGCCTGTGGCAGCGTCACGTCGGGAACTCTCTGGCCGTCGCTGACCTGATCAGCACCGGACTCGACGTCGTCGACGTCGGCAGCGGGGCCGGCCTGCCGGGGATACCCGTGGCCATCGCTCGGCCCGATCTGCACGTCACTTTGCTGGAGCCGCTGCTCCGCCGAGCCAACTTCCTCTCCCTCGCCGTCGAGGAGCTCGGCCTCGAGGACCGAGTCGAGGTCGTGCGGGGTCGCGCCGAGGAGTCGAAGGCGCGCTTCGACGTCGTCGTGTGCCGTGCAGTCGCCCCGCTGGACCGACTGCTCAAGTGGACCGCTCCCCTCTTCGCGCGCGGCGGCCAGCTGGTCGCACTGAAGGGCGAGACGGCCGAGGAGGAGGTCCGCGAGGCGTCGAAGCAGCTCGCGGCCAAGGGCATGAAGGCTGAGGTGCTGGAACTTCAGGGCCTCCCTGGAGTCGAACCGACCAGGGCCGTCCGCGTCCGCTGACCCACTGGTCGAGCAGACCCGCAGTCTCGCCTAGCGCGAGCCGCGGGCCTCTTGCGTCCTAGCTCATGCTGAGCAGCGCATCGACAAGGGTGATCACGGCTCCGCAGAGGGCTAGTCCCCAGGTGATCAGCGCTGCGGCCCGGACGGGCACCCTCCGCGACACGAGGTCGCCAACGGCGATCCCGGCGACGAGGAAGCACACCGAGGCAATCCACTCCCCCGGGCTGAGCACCGGCCAGGTTCCGGGGTCGAGTGCCACTCGCGCCCCGACGGCCACACCGATCAGGCTGGTGGGGACGAGGAACCCGAAGGCGCGCCAATCGGTATCACGCAGCACGCGGAACAGGACGAGGAGGGCCGAGCTGGCCCCGAACAGCTGCACGAGGGTGATGCCCTGAGCAGGGCCGACGGAGAGGATGACGAATGGGGCCACCACGATCGCGAAACCGATGCTCGAGTTGCGCTGGAGCACCGCGCCGGCGAAGACCGAAGCCAGGACCAGCGGCATCATGCGGCTCCACCGTCCGCGGTGGCCCCGTCGCTCACTTGACCCGGCGGATCGACGCGAAGCAGACGATCGCGACCAGGGCCGAGACGGCCGCAGCGACGAACAGCATCTGGTAGCCGGCGGCGGTGATGACCGCGGCCGCCAGCAGCGGTCCGGCGATCTGACCGCCCGTGTTCGACAGGTTGAGGATGCCGAGGTCCTTGGCTGCGGTCTCGGGGTTCGGCAGGACGGCGATGTTGAGCGCCTGGTCGACGGCGTTGAAGGCCCCGAATCCGATGCCAGCGAACACCGCATAGAGGATGATCATCATCGGGTCGGCGGAGATGAAGGGCAGGAACACACCGATGCCGATGAGGAGGGCGGACAGGATCACCGGCAGCTTCAGTCGACCCATCCGGTCGGCGATGGGTCCTGCGACGAAGGCCATCCCGATGCCCTGCGACCATGATGATGGTGGCGGTGAGGGACAGATAGCCTGCGGTCTGATCCTGCTCTAGCAGCATGTAGTCGGTGAGAATGAACAGCAGGTAACCCTGGACCGTGAACTTGGCGACCATCATGAAGAACTTGCCGGCGAGCGCGAGGTAGTAGTCGCGGGCGTTGCGGGTGGCGAAGACGAAGTTCTCCAGCACCATGGTCCTGTCGAACTTCTTGGCGGGCATGGGCAGGCTGGACGCCTCGCGGAACATGGTCGACGCGACCGGACCGGCGAGCACGGTGAGGCTGGCCAGAACGGCGAAACCGAGCGAAGTGTTCCCGAGGAACTGGGCTCCGATCACCTGCCCGAGGCCTGTGCCGACGCCCATGCCGAGTGCGTACGCGGAGGCTGCGCTGCCGCGGTGCTGCGGGGCGATCCGGTCGGCGAGCGTCGCGAGGAGCGGCGCGATGATCGAGTTGAGGAAGACCTGGTAGACGGCCCACATGAGGATGAGCTGGGTGACGGTCTGCACCTGGCCGAGCGCGATGAGGCTGATCAGCGAGCCGACGGCGCCGATCCAGATCCAGGGTGTCCGGCGCCCGAAGCGGGTGCGAGAGAGGTCGGAGGAGGCGCCGATGACGATGTTGGCGAGCGTAGCCACGACCATCGAGATCGTGGAGTTGAGCGCGACGATCGCCGCCTTGTTCTCGTTGTCGATCTCGGCGATCCGTGCGGGGAGCATGACCCCGACCGCGCCGAGGTAGGCGACGATCCAGCAGAAGGCACCCATGGCGAGCCCGATGGCGACGCGCCACGGGAACTCCGGCTGTTGCTCGTTACTTGTGGTTCCGGTCCACACGGGGGAGTCTCCCACGTCGATGCTTCGTTGCATGGCTTGGTCCTTTCAGAGGGTGATGGTGGTTGACACGCTCTGGGGGTCGCCCCAGTGGCGTGAGACTTCGATGCGGACGTCTCCGGGTGGGAGCACAAACGCGCGTTCCGTCTGGCTCCAACGCGCCAGGGGACGAAGAGAGACGGGGATGGTCGCGGGGAGGTCGTCTGGGTCGGCGACCATGGCGAAGGGCAGGCGGCCGCTGAAGTCGACGTCGCCCTTGAGCAGGTCAGCGAGGGCATGGCCTCTCTCCATGCCGGCGTACCACATGAGCACGATGCCGGCCGGCCCGTCGTCCCAGGGGCGAGTGAGCACCGCGCCCGCGGACTGCAGGACGACGACGGTGCGCGCGTTCACGGCGGTCAGGGCATGGATGAGGGCTTCGTCGTGCGGGAGAAGACGCAGGTCGGCCCGGTCGCCGCCGGCCTCCGGCTTTCCTTTGGCCGCCTCAAGGCGTGCAAACATCGACTCCACGACCGTGTGGTCCTCGTTGGTGCGGGGCTGGGGGCCTGTCTAGGCTTGCGCTGAATCCCAGGGTTCTCCCTCGACCAGCCGGACGCACCACCATAGGATCAGCTCCGCGCCAACGGACCACGGGCCTTCGGCGCACCGGGGTATGGAGGGAGCGTTTCACGTGGAACCCTGGCCGTTGATAAAACGAGAAAGCAATATATCGATAAACGGGTGAATATACTCTTTGAGACAGAAGTGGCCCGGTTCCTTGGAGACCGGCCGAGTAGGGCCGCCGAGTAGGATTGTGTAGTGGCCAGGCGGTCTGCTCCCTCGCACTGGGCCCCGGAGTTGGTGGTACCACGCGCCTGAGTTGCACTCCCTCGTGGTCAGCGGACAGCTGGATATGGGTGACCTCGGTCAGGGAAGGGCGCTTGAGGAGAGTGAACTTGTTAGACTCCTGGTTCGTGTCCGTCGGGTATCAAGGGGTCGGACACGTGGAGTGCGGCAAGACCGCGTCCCTGGGAACATGATCGCCGAGGGAGACGGGCGCGTCATGGACTCATCTTCCCGGGCGTGCATGCTGGTCTTGAGGCGCGCGTCGAGTGTTCGTCAGCGGGATCGCCCGAGTGACGAGGGGGTCCGGGGCCTTGATCTGATCCAGAAGGACCGCGTGCAAGGGGGGTCACGGCCGTCCAGGAGTAGCCGGGGCGCCTTCCGTTTCACGTGAAACGGCTTACTCGGTCGACGGTCTAGGTCGGGTCGTTCACCGGGCAAAGGGCAGGTTCTCTGATTGTCACTGAGGCGATAGTTCGTCCTGGCGCCTCACGTGCTCAGGGCTCCGGGACACACCAAGGTCGACCGATGCGTCCTTGTGCGCGCACTTACGCGGTACTCAAGGACTTGGTATGCAGCGACAAAGCAACTGAGCCTGCTGACGCGACGCGAATCCAGTGAGTCCCTCTTCGGATCGGATCTGGCCGGCACCCGGTTGGTGAGAGTCGCACCGACGCATCTTCGAGACGGTTGCCTGACAGAGGGTTGACCCAGGAGGGGCGAGGAACCTGGAAACTGGGGAGGGCAATCGCCGCCGACGAGAATATTGCAGCAGTCCTCCTCACAACAGCACAATAGCGTGTCGAGTACACGCAGTGAATGAACGAAAGAACGAGTGCGCACGGCTTGGGGCTCTGGGCTCGTCACCAGCGGTCGGACCGCTGCGCCTCGACGCTCCGGTTTCGGCTGCCCGGAGGGTGTTGGGTAGGGTTTGTGTTGTATCGGTGAGGAGTCAATGGATGCCCCTGTTCTTCCGCAAGCGCAAGCCTGCTGATGTTGATGAGCCTTGGAAGGATCACGCGAGCGTTTCACGTGAAACGGGCGCCCAGCCGCGACGCGCGGCAGCCCTGGGGAATGTCGACGTCGACGACGAGTACGGCGAGGAGATCGCGCCCACCGAGGCGACTCGCCCCGAGTACCCACGACCGACGAGTCCGCGGGTCTTCGTGGTCGCAAACCAGAAGGGCGGCGTCGGGAAGACCACCACGACGGTGAACATCGCCACCGCACTGGCGCTTGGCGGCCTGAACGTCCTCGTCGTCGATAACGACCCCCAGGGCAACGCCTCCACGGCACTCGGTGTGGAGCACCCACCCGGCACAAAGGGCACTTACGAGGTCCTGATGGACCAGGTGGGCATCATCGAGCACGCTCAGCCGTCCCCGCACTCGCCGAATCTGCACGTGCTGCCCGCCTCGATTGATCTGTCCGCGGCCGAACTCGAGCTCGTCAACGAGCGTGGACGCGAACACCGGATGCGCGACGCGATCGCGACCTACATCGAGGAATCCGGCGTTGACTACGTGTTCTTCGACTGTCCACCGTCGTTGGGCCTCCTCACACTGAACGCGCTGGTCGCGTCGACCGAGATACTGGTTCCCATTCAGACCGAGTACTACGCACTCGAGGGCGTGTCCCAGCTCATGCGAACGATCAACCGGGTGAAGGGCAACCTGAACGACAACCTGGTGCTGTCGACCATCCTGCTCACCATGGTCGACAGCCGGACCAACCTGTCGCGTGAGGTCAGCGAGGAAGTGCGCAAGCACTTCCCCCTGCAGACCCTCGACGCGGAGATTCCTCGATCGGTGAAGGTTGCCGAGGCCCCGAGCTTCGGGCTGCCGGTCATCACGCACCAACCCAAGAGCCCCGGTGCCGTCGCCTATTTCGAGGCGGCCCGCGAAGTCGCCATGCGCGCGAAGACGGAGGACTGAGATGGCAGCAAAGCAGAGCGGACTTGGGCGCGGCCTGGGCGACCTCTTCGCCCGCACCGATGATGACCAGACGGCCCCCCTCGAGGACGGCTCGACGTTCGAGGAACTCGACGTCTCGAAGATCGTCCCCAACCCGCAGCAGCCACGGAAGGTATTCGACGAGGACGACCTGGACGAACTGTCAGCGTCGATCAAGGAGTTCGGCGTCCTGCAGCCCATTGTCGTAAGGCGCTCTGACAAGGGATCTTACGAGCTCATCATGGGCGAACGACGCTTAAGGGCGTCGAAACTGGCGGGTGCCACGACCATCCCCGCGATCATCCGGGGCACGGACGACACCGCCCTCTTGCGGGATGCCCTCCTCGAGAACCTCCAACGGGCGAACCTCAATGCCATCGAGGAGGCCCAGGCATACAGCCAGTTGCTGGATGACTTCGCCTGCACGAAGGAAGATCTCGCGCAGCGGATCCATCGCTCCAGGCCGCAGATCTCGAACACGCTCAGGCTCCTGAACCTGCCGCACACGGTGCAGAACAAGGTTGCAGCGGGCGTTCTCTCCGCCGGGCATGCCAGGGCTCTTCTGGGCCTCGACGACGCAGACGCACAGGAGCGTCTGGCGGAGCGCATCGTCGCCGAGGGGCTGTCTGTACGGTCCACCGAGGAGATTGTCGCGCTCACCCGCATCCCGGGCGGCGCAACCGCGCGCACTTCGACCCCGCGCGGCCCGCGACTCCTGTCGGAGCGGGAACAGGCGATCTCGTCCCGCCTCAGCGACCAGTTTGATACCCGCGTGAAGGTCGCCATCGGACGCAACAAGGGAAAGATCACTATCGAGTTCGCCAGTGGTGAGGACCTGGATCGCATCATGGCCATTTTTGACGGCAAAACGATCTGACGCCACATGACTAAAACTCTAAACCGCTATATCGATAAATCTCTAGGAGACCAGCGTGAATGAGTCGGCCACCGCACCAGCGGACCTCGTCGACAAGGAGGACATCGCATCAGTGCGTTCCGCACTCGTGCGCTACCGCGTCATGGCCTACGTGGTTGGCGTGCTGCTCGTCGTCCTCATGCTCGTGGGCCTCCCGCTCAAGTACATCTGGGGGGATGGCCGTGTGGTGACGTGGACGGGTGTCCCGCACGGCTGGCTGTACATGGTGCTGCTGATCACGGCCTATGACCTCGGGCGCAGGGTGAAGTGGTCGCTGAAGTGGTTCGTGATGATCATGCTGGCGGGAACCGTGCCGTTCCTGAGCTTCGTGGCTGAGCACTTCGCGACGAAGAACGTCCGGGCGACCCTGGCTGCCTCCGAGGCCGCCTGACGATCCTTGGGTCGGCCGGTTCCCTGAGCTTGTCGATGGGACCCGTGGCATGGTCCGGTTCCCTGAGCTTGTCGAAGGGCCCCGAAGCGCAGCGAGGGGTGATCCTGCCGTGCGCGGATTCCCTTCGCTTCGCTCAGGGCACCTCGACAGGCTCGGCGATCCGGGGCAGGGCACCGCGACAGGCTCGGCGACCCGGTGGTTCCCTGAGCTTGTCGAAGGGCCCCGTAGCATGGTCCGGTTCCCTGAGCTTGTCGAAGGGCCCCGAAGCGCAGCGAGGGGTGGTCCTGCCGGTTGCGGATTCCCTTCGCTTCGCTCAGGGCACCTCGACAGGCTCGGCGATCCGGGGCAGGGCACCGCGACAGGCTCGGCGACCCGGTGGTTCCCTGAGCTTGTCGAAGGGCCCCGTAGCATGGTCCGGTTCCCT
>RRZT010614007.1_pt1 | contig 16646 bp, 19 predicted proteins | sample 2165551 | NCBI WGS metagenome assembly RRZT01 (sample SAMN10456910, study PRJNA506462) | wastewater metagenome | biome: wastewater; feature: sludge; material: wastewater sludge; isolation source: wastewater sludge with Escherichia coli K12::gfp cells carrying plasmid... | place: USA: Moscow, Idaho...
CCTTGAAAAGGCCGCCACGACCACAGTCCTCCTTCCGGCCAACAACACTGGATACCGGCTGGAACGCTTCGGTCGCGGCCTCGCCAGTTCTCAACCGGAGCCCGCATGGCGCGCCGGCGTGAGCGATGAGCGCAACAGCCTGCTGCACTTTAACTGGGGACGCGGACACATCACCGTGGTGGACGACATGAGCTTCCTCAGCAATTACCGGATCGGCGAATTTGACCACGCCGAACTGATCTGGGCCTTGCTGCAAAACTATCAGCCGCAAGGAACGATTCACCTTGCTTCACGCATGGAAACTCAAACGCTCTGGCAGTGGCTGGCCGAATCGGCCTGGATGCTGCTGATCAGCAGCGCCGTGCTGACCGCCCTCTGGCTGTGGCAGATCATTCCGCGCTTTGGCGGCACACTGCCCATGCCCATCGCTGAACGTCGTGATCTGGCGCAGCACCTATCGGCCATCGGCCGCAGCGTCTGGCGCGAAGGCGGCGTCGCGCACTGGCTGGCTAGCGTACGGCAAGCCGTGCAAAAGCGCCTGTCGCTGCGTTACCCGAAACTCACGCAACAAGACGCATCCGAACAGCGTATCGCACTGGCCAGAATCGCCGCATGCAAAACCATCGACATCGCCTCGGCAATGACTGCCGGTCGCGCCCAATCGACCAACGAATTTTGCAAGGCCATGCAAATTCTGCAACGCCTCGATCAACGACTATAACCTCCCTCAGGAACCTCCCATGAGCACCTTGAACGAAGAACAAACACAAAAGGCCAACGCCCTGCTACAAGCCATCCGTGACGAACTGGCCAAAGTAGTCATCGGCCAGTCGGCCATTCTCGATGAAGTATTGATCGGGCTGCTTGCCGGTGCCCATATCCTGCTCGAAGGCGTTCCCGGACTCGGCAAAACGCTGCTCGTCAAAGCGCTGGCCAAGACCTTCTCTGGCGAATTCTCGCGCATCTCGTTCACGCCCGATTTGATGCCCTCGGACGTAATCGGTCACACCCTGTTCGACATGTCGACAAACCAGTTTGTCACCCGTCGCGGACCGGTGTTCACCAACCTGCTGCTGGCCGACGAAATCAACCGTGCGCCGGCCAAAACCCAGTCGGCGCTACTCGAAGCCATGCAGGAGTATCAGGTCACCCTCGAAGGGGAGGCTCACCGGCTGCCGCAACCCTTCATGGTATTCGCTACACAAAATCCGATCGAGCAGGAAGGCACTTACCCGCTGCCGGAGGCACAACTCGACCGTTTTTTGCTGAAAATCCGCATTGATTTTCCGACAGCGCAAGACGAAGCAGCACTCACCCGCAGCGTCACCAACCGCAATACCGGGGCCGAGCTGACGGTCGACAAAGTCAGCACCTTGATCAATGCAAAGCACATCGAATCGCTGCAAACGGCAAGCGCACTCGTCGATGTCGATGATCGCGTGCTCGACTACGCCGTGTCCATTGTTCGCGCGACGCGCGACCATCACGGTTTTTCCAGTGGCGCCGGTCCCCGCGGCAGCATCGCGCTGATTCGCGCCGCGCGTGGCGCGGCCTTGCTCGACGGCCGCGCCTTTGTCACGCCGGACGACATCAAACGCATTGCCCTGCCGGCACTGCGCCATCGCGTCACCACCTCGCCGGAAGCCGAGATCGATGGACTGACTGCCGATGCCTTGCTCACCGCGCTGCTTGACTCGGTACCGGCGCCACGCACCTGATCGGACAATCGCCTGTGCTGATTCCCCACCGTAACCTGCTCATCGCTACCGGCCTGTGGCTTGGCAGCGCGGCGATCGCCATCGTGCTGCCGCCGGCGCAACCGCTCTGGCAGCTGGGCGGTGCGCTGCTCCTCACCCTGGCACTGGCCGACGCCTGGATCGCCCGCCGTACCGGCAACCCGCTGACGGTGAAACGAACGATGGCAAATATCTGGCCGGTCGGCGTCAATCAAACTATTCACCTGCACCTCTGCGGCTCGCAACAGGCTATCCAGGGCGAACTCTATGACCTTCATCCGCAAGCCTTTGCCGCGACCACGCTACCGCTGCCATTTCGCCTCGAAGCAGGTCATTGGCTCGACCTGGCTTATCACATTCATGCTAACGAACGTGGTGAGCATCATTTCGGCCACATCCAATTGCGCCTCGTTTCCCCATTCCGCTTATGGAAACTCCAATGCCAGGCAGGCGAACCAGCGATCATTCGTGTCTTCCCGAACTTCGCCCGCATCACCCAATACACGCTGCTGGCTACCGACAACCGGCTCTCGCAACTAGGCGTACTGCGCCAACGCCGGCGCGGCGAAGGTTCGGATTTCAAGCAGTTGCGCGACTACCGGCGCGACGACTCCCTGCGCCACGTCGACTGGAAAGCGACCTCGCGCCTACGCAAGCTGATCGTCCGCGAATATCAGGACGAACGCGACCAACAAATCATTTTCTTGCTCGACTGCGGCCAGCGCATGCGCAGCCGCGACGACGATCTCTCACATTTCGACCACACCTTGAACGCCATGTTGCTACTGGCCTACGTCGCCTTGCGGCAAGGCGACGCCGTTGGCTTTGGCACCTTCGCGCATGCGGCGCCCCGCTTCTTTCCGGCACGCAAATCAACCGCTACGGTGCAGTTGTTACTGAACGCCACCTACGACCTGCAACCGACGCTACAAACCCCTGACTATCTGGCCGTCAGTGAAATGCTCAGCAAGCACGTGCGCAAGCGCTCGCTGGTCGTCCTGCTCACCAACCTGCGCGATGAGGACGACTCAACCCTGCAACCTGCACTCCACCAGCTTCGCCAGCGCCACCTGGTGATGGTCGCCAGCCTGCGCGAAAGCGGCCTCGACACGCTGTTAAGCAAAGAGGTCGATGACTTTGACAGCGCACTCAGTTATGCTGCTGCAATTGACTATCGGCAAGCACGGCAGACACAACTCGCGCGGCTGCGCGCGCAAGGCGTCAATGTACTGGACACCAGCCCGCCGCAGCTCCCCGTTGCGCTGGTCAATCGATACTGGGAAATGAAAAGAAGCGGCATCATTTAACAACCACCGTCAGGGAGCACCATCATGTCAGAGCCAAACACGCCAGAGAAAAGCGAACGCCCACTGCCGTCAGCATGGACCAAAAACCCCTTCGAAGCCCCAACAGCTCACGTTGAAGACGTACGTCCCACGGACAAGGGCAGCCTGCATAACGAGCCCAATAGCGTCGGCGCCGGTCGCGGCAGCGGCTGGTGGAGTGGCGGCTGGTCACTGTTCCGCGAGTCCATGGGCTTATGGATCGGCATCGCCGTCACCTACGTCGTGCTGATTATGGTGCTAGGCATAATCCCCATTCTCGGGCAGTTACTCATTTACTTCCTCATACCGATTTTTATGGGTGGCATGATGCTTGGCTGCCGTGATCTTGAAAGCGGGAATGCTCTGACTTTCGGTCATCTGTTCGCTGGCTTCCAGAAGAACGTCGGCCAATTGACGATGGTCGGCTTACTCTATCTCGTTGGCGTCATCCTGATCGGCATCATACTTGTCGCCACAGTATTTGGTGGCAGCTTCAGCGCCGCCATGCTGGGTGGCGCTGAAGCCAGTGGAGCAGCAATCGCCTCCATCCTGCTTGGCGCTCTACTTGGCCTCGGCCTTATGGTTCCACTGGCCATGGCCATCTGGTACGCGCCGGCATTGGTCATACTCAACGACATCCCCGCAATAGAGGCGATGAAGCTGAGCTTCAAGGGCTGCTTGCGCAATATGGTGCCCTTCCTGATTTATGGCGTCGTTGGCATCATTCTGGCAATCATCGCCTCGATCCCGCTCGCCCTCGGCTGGCTGTTGCTGCTCCCCACGATGATCTGCTCGACCTACGTCTCGTACCGGGAAATTTTCATCGACTAAGCTCGCCGCTCGATGACGCAAGTGCCGGCACAAACACTCGCCGCTCCGCTCGACACGGTGCGACGAGTGGCCGCGCCCGAAGGCTGCGAGCTAAACCTGTGCAGTGCCGGGCCGACAATCAGAGTACGTGCCTGGCTGTTCGATGCGCTGATCCGCCTCTTATTGTTTGCAGCCATCGCCATCGCGCTAGGCTTCACTGGTATCTTTGGCTCAAGCATCGCCATGCTCCTCGCTTTTTTCCTGGAATGGCTTTATCCGGTTGTTTTCGAGGTCTATTCGAATGGCGCAACGCCGGGCAAAAAGCTTTGTAATATTCAAGTGCTGCACGATGATGGAACCCCCATTGGCTGGGGCGCGTCTTTTTCCCGGAATACGCTACGCTTTATCGACTTTCTGCCATTTTTTTACGCCAGCGGTCTATTAACCATGTGGCTGAACCAGGACAGCAAGCGCCTCGGCGACTTGCTTGCCGGAACGGTCGTCGTCTACAAGAATGACAACCCGCTACCCGTCACTGACGACGGCTATCTCGACGTTGAACCCCCACCCTTTCCACTCAGCTTGCCAGAACAACGCGCGCTCATCGAATACCGCCAGCGCGCCGCCAAACTGACCGAGGCACGTTCACTTGAGCTTGCGGAATTGGCCCTGCCGCTAAGCGACGGTTTGCATCCGGAAGCAGCGAAAACACGCTTGTTCCGCATCGCTAACGGGCTGCTTGGGCGACGGGCGAACGAGTCGTCAGAACAATAAACGGTGATTCAAACTACAACGAAAAAGCCATGCAGCCTACGGAGAAAGCTACGATGAAAAATATTCTGGTGTTAAACGGCGTCAACCTCAACATGTTCGGTCATCGCGACCCGGCACAGTACGGCACCGTCACGCTCGCCGAAATCGATGCGCAACTGCAAGAGCTCGGGCAGACGCTCGGCGTGCAAATCGAGAGCTATCAAACCAACCACGAAGGCGCCATGTGCGAACGCGTCCATCAGGCCTATCGTGAGCAAGTCGATGCCGTCCTGATCAACGCCGGGGCCTGGACGCACTACAGCATCGCCTTGCGCGACGCCCTGTCGATCCTGACGGTGCCGATCATCGAAGTACACATGTCCAACATCCACGCCCGCGAAGAATTTCGCCATCAATCGGTCATCGCACCGATCGCCAAAGGACAAATCTGCGGCTTTGGCGCCGACAGCTACCTGCTTGGCTTGCACGCTGCGGTCAGCGCCATCGCGAAGGCAGCGAAATAGTCGGCATTTGGGCTATATAAGCCATCATTTCGAAGGCCGATTTTCCGAAACTGAGTACTTTTGAAAGCGAACTGGGAATGGGTTTGAGTATGGACAAACCAGGCGACCTGGACTAGCATGAAATATCTGCCGAGTTGCGTGGCAGACAACGTTTTTTCCATACTTACACACCGATAGGGGAAAATTATGATTAAGCCAGTCTTCAAAGGCCTGCCCGCCAAAAACGCCAAGCCCGAACCGAACGAAGCAAAATGCAAGTGCGGACGCTGCACCCGCAGCGGCGAAAAGGATGATTCGTCCATGGCTTCGTCCGATCTAGGCTAATACAACACTGTTTCCCATATTCAGGCGGCGGATTTTTCTGCCGCCTTATTTTTTTCTGCCATGCCGGAACGCCCTCACCTTACTGTCTACTCGCCCGAAGCCGACGTTCGCTCGCCGTTAGCCTTGTTGCGCGCCATCATCCGCGACTTCAAAGCTTCTTGGGAAATGGCCTGGGTCATCGTCGTCCGCAACATCAAGGGAGAATACCGGCAAACGGTGCTCGGCCTGATATGGGCTTTCCTGCCACCGATCGCCACGACGCTATCCTTTGTTCTGCTCGAATCGCAATCCATTATCAGCGCACGCGGTGCAGGCACCCACTACGGCGCCTATGTCATGGTAGGCAGCTTGCTCTGGCAAAGCTTTGTCGATGCCGTAAACAGCCCGCTAAAAATGGTCCAGTCCTCGATTTCAATGCTCTCTTCGGTGCACTTTCCGCGCGAGGCGCTGATTCTTGCCGGAGTGGGTGAATGCCTGTTCAACTTTGGCATCCGCCTGCTCTTGCTTCTCGCCGTATTTTTTTACTACGACTTGGCTCTACCTGCCTCCCTTCCGCTAGGTTTGGCCGCAGTTTTGGTAATCCTTATTGCAGGTCTCGTCATAGGCCTGGCGCTGATTCCCCTAGGCATGCTTTACCACGATATCGAAATGGGGCTGGGTATTGCGCTTTCATTCTGGTTCTTTATCACCCCGATCGCCTACGCAACTCCGGACAGTGGAATACTGGCCGTGCTCAACAACTGGAACCCGCTGTCGCCTCTATTGACCACAGCTCGTGCCTGGCTGCTGGGTACGCCAACGCATGAAATCGGCACGTTTGCCGGCATGACGGCAGCAACACTTGTACTTTTTGTCGTAGCGCTCATCGCCTATCGGGTGGCGATGCCACATATTATTAAACGTACGCAGGATTGAGTCGTGAGCCCGAGCCTGAACGATGATCTGCTTCTTGAAACCAGCGATGTTTCCGTCAAATATTGCAAGGATCTGAAAAAATCGTTGTGGTTCGGCGCCAACGATATCGTTCGAGAACTCAGCGGTCGCAGGCCGCCAGCGCTCGAACTGCGCGAATCAGAGATGTGGGCGCTACAACATGTGAATATCCGCCTGCGCCGTGGCGAGTGCCTCGGCGTAGTTGGCGCCAATGGCGCTGGCAAGTCGACCCTGCTCAAGGTGCTCAATGGGATCTTCAAACCCGATAGCGGCATCATCCGTGTGCGCGGCCGTACCGGCGCCCTGCTCGAACTGGGCACAGGTTTCAATTCGACCCTCACTGGTCGCGAGAATGTCTTCATCAACGGAGTCATTCTTGGCATGAGCCGGCGAGAAGTCGCGCAACGTTTCGACGAGATTGTCGCTTTTTCCGAAGTGGGAGACTTCATCGACAGCCCAGTCAAATCCTACAGCTCGGGCATGGCCTTACGTCTAGCTTTCTCGGTCGCCATCCAGATGGAGCCGGATCTACTGTTGATCGACGAAATTCTCGGCGTCGGCGATGTCGGCTTTCGCACGAAATGCTATGCCCGCATGGAGAAGTTGCTCAATACCTCGGCTGTGGTTTTCGTTTCGCACAGCATGGCGCAGGTTGCCCGGTTATGCACCAGCCTGATGGTGCTCGATCATGGACGCGTGGTGTACCACGGCAGCGATGTCCCTCGCGGCATTGAGCACTATCATTCGCTTTTTGAAAAAACCACGGCCTCATCGGGCATTGGCGAAGGCGCACGCATTTTTGGCGTCAGCATTGTCGGCGATGACCATCTTCCGCCTGCAGCCGACGATACGCCCCGCATAGGCTATATGCAGGCAGTACGGCTCACGATCGATCTGGAACTTGATGCGTCCGACAAACAGGCTCGCATCAGCATTCTGTTTTATGATCGCGAAACCCGCGGCATTGCTGAGGTCGCCATGAAGGACATTGATTTCTGCGGGGGGGCACGCCGACAGATTGAAGTACGGATCAATGGTCTTCCCTTCAACCCCGGGCGCTACATCATCGCCGTATCGCTCCTCGACGCAGTCAGCGGCGATATCTTGCATACCCGGCACAATACGGCAGAGTTCCAGCTAGAAGGAGACGACTTCGGCCAAACTCCGGTCCGGCTCGAAGGAAACTGGACCATTTCTGGCCCTTAAACGTATGGAGTATTAACAATGCTGGTGAAAAAAGTCAAAACCGCCAACGGTCACTACATCTACGATACCTGGACCAACGAAATCCTTTCCGTCGATGCCGCGGTCTATGACCTGCTGCCCGGGGAAACATCGGTTGCCCCGACCATTGACGAAAAAACGCGGCAAGAAGCGCAAGCGGCCATCGCTGAAGCGCAGGCCGGCGGGTATTTTTCAACGCAAAGCCCGGAAATTTCCAATTTCCCCCAAGAATGCCACGACGGCATCCGGAAGACCCTTACCGAGACCGGTCCCGATCATCTGATCATCAACCTCACCGAGCGTTGCAATTTCCGGTGCCGCTACTGCTCCTATTCCGGCGCTTATGAAAATATGCGCACTCATAGCGAAAAACGCATGTCGTCAGAAACCCTGCACGCCGCACTCGACTGGCTGGTGTCTTTTCCGCGCAATGAATACGGCGTCGGTTTCTATGGCGGCGAACCGCTAATGGAAATGGACGTCATCGAGGATGCCGTTTCCTACCTGCGCTCACGAACCGACAAGCCTGTCACACTCCGGACCACCACCAATGGGGCTCTGCTCAATGAGAAAACCTGCCGCTTTCTGATCGACCACGATTTCCGCGTCAATATCAGCATCGACGGACCCGCCGAGGTCAATGACCGCTATCGCCTCCTCAAACACGGCGTCGGCGGCTTTGCACACACCTGGGCGGGAATTCAGCGCCTGCACGACATGTCGCCCGAATGGTTCTCGCGCCGGGTTTCCTATAGCATGGTCGCGGCACCACCGGTCGAACTGATGAAGATCCAGAAATTTACCGATGCCCATCGCGAAATATTCGCCGACCACAGCATTTCCATATCTTCCGTCAACCCTTACCCGTCAAACCTCGGCGAAACCCTGCCCTTAAGTGGCAGCCGGGAAGCGTTTATCGCCGAACGCGATGCCTTGTTCTCCACCTTCCGCACAAAGATGCTGGCTGGGCTGACTTCGCCCGCGGATTTTTCTCTGAATTTCTTCAAAAACGATTTCCTCGACCTGCACCAACGTGAAATGAGCCGCATGGAACCCATCACCACCAGCGATGGCCAGTGCGTTCCCGGCGATGGCAAATGTATGGTCGACCTCGATGGAAGCCTTTACATGTGCGAACGTGTCGGAGGCACCCGCCGCTTGGGCGATGTTTACAAAGGTTTTGACCTCGCCGCCGTCTTTGCTTTTCTCGATGAATACCACGAGTTCCTGCAGGAACACTGCCGGCACTGCTGGATGCTGCGCCTGTGCAACAAGTGTTTCGTCCATTTCCGCCATGACGAGAACTTTTCCCGGGAGCGCCTTAACAGCTACTGCGCCAACCAAGAGAAACGCTGGAGTTGGGTGCTGGAGCGATATATCGGCCTGCGCGAAGAAATGCCGGAAGTCTTCGACTGGGCGCCCCTACCGGATTAGCCTGAACAGCGGGCACTCAAGGCTCAAACTGCTTTCGCCTACTCAAACCCTTCGGGCGACACCGTTGGCGGTGCAAACTCGCCAGACTCGAATTCCTGCGGCAAAACGCCTTCCTGCGGCGGACTGACAATATCAAGCCGCGGCATAGACTCAATAGGAACGTTCTCGTTTCCCGGCAAAGCATCGTCACCGGGAAGCTCACCCGCTTGCTGCGGCACACGCGCTCGTGGCAACGCTTTCTTCTCGAACAGTTTGGCGAGGGCGTCATACCATTCGCTGAACTTGCGCTTCAAGAAAGCCCACACCCCGGTTTCCGGCGGCTCGACAAAACGCGCTTTCGGGTCGATAACACGGGTACGCAGGGATTTCTGGAAAAAGTCGCCAACCATCGGCAAGGCACTGCGGGCGCCCTGCCCCCAATGATCGTTGAGAGTGATGCGGTTATCGTTAAAGCCGACCCACGCCCCGGCGACCAGTTGCGGATGCATCAGGATGAACCAGCCGTCGGTATTGTCCTGCGTCGTGCCGGTTTTACCGGCCACGTCGGCACGAATGCCAAAGCGGCTGCGAATGGCACTCCCGGTGCCACGGTCCACCACTCCGCGCAACACATCGACCAGGGTATAAGCCAGACGCGGAGAAATCACTGCCTCCGGCTTGATTGGCGGAAACTCCTGGAGAACCTGGCCGTGACTATCCTCAATACGCGTAACCCACACCGGCTCGATAAAGCTGCCGCCGTTGGCCATCGTGCCATAGGCCGCAACCATCTCTTTCAGAGTCACCGGGCTGGTCCCCAGCGCCAACGAAGGCACCGCCTCAAGCTTGCTGTGGCGCACCCCCATCGCACGCGCCAGATCGGCCACCTGAACCGGTCCGACACGCTGCACCAGCTGAGCCGTGATGGTGTTCTTGGAATACACCAACCCATCGCGCAAAGTCATCTCTTGTTCACTCGGCGGCTTACCATCACTGGGTCGCCATATTTCACCGCCACGCAAAGGGATTTCAATAATCTGATCGACTAGCTTATCGTCCGGGCTCGCGCCTTTGCGGAATGCCGCGCCGTAAACGAAGGGTTTGAACGTCGATCCGGGCTGACGCCTGGCCTGCTGCACGTGATCGAAAGCATCCGCGCGAAAATCACGACTCCCGACCCAGGCCTTGACCTGACCGTTCGTCGGATCAAGCGCCAGAAAACCAGCCTGCACCAGCCCCTTGTTCAAGCGCAATTCGCGCATAAAGTCAGGCCTGGCCAGCAACTGTTTTATTGCTTCTTCGCCGCTCAAACCCATCGCCAACGCCGATTTGTACTCCGCTGATTCACGAACAAACGCACGAAGTACCGCCTTGTTGCCACCCCACGACGCATTTTTCCCCCACACCCCGTCGGCAATGGCCTGCAGTTGGTTCGCCTGCCGCGCGACCGCCTGATTGGCCATCGCCTGCAGACGCGAATCAATGGTCGTCCGTACCACCAGGCCGTCGGTATAGATGTTGTAATCGTTGCGGTCAGCCCAATCCACCAGCCACTTACGCAACTGCTGGGCAAAATGTGGTGCCGGCCCTTGCGGCTCCAACTGGCGCTCAAACTCAATTAGCAAGGGCTGCTCTTTGAGCGATTCGAATTTCGCCGCCTGCAGACTGCCGCGCTTGACCATCTGCGCCAGCACGATGTTCCGCCGCTGCTGGGCGCGCTCGGGATTAAGCACCGGGTTGTAGTAACTGTTGCCTTTGAGCATGCCGACCAGCGTCGCGCTTTGCGGCAAATCCAGCGCATCAGCCGAGGTATCGAAATAGGTGCGCGCCGCCATCTCGATGCCAAACGCGTTATAAAGGAAGGGCACCGTATTCAGATAAGTTTCGAGAATCTCCTGCTTGCTATAGACCAGCTCGATCTTCAGCGCCGTAATGGCTTCCTTGAGCTTGCGGGTAATGGTTGGCGCGCGGCCGATTTCGTCGGGATATAGGTTGCGGGCCAACTGCTGGGTAAGCGTCGATCCCCCCTGTCGATCGCCGGAAAAAGTACTTCGCATCGCCGAAGCGGTGCGCAGCCAGTCGATACCGTGGTGCAGGTAAAAACGATGGTCTTCAGTCGCAATCAGCGCATCGATGACATACGGCGAAATCCCGTCAAGCGCCACCCACTCGCGGTTAGAACGCTTGAACTCGGCCAACTCCTTGCCATCGGCCGTAAGCACCCGCGTCGGCTGCTCCGACTTGGCCTTACGAATATCGCTAATCGCCGGCGTAAACGGAACCAACAACAATACATACAAAAAAAACAACAGCGGCACCGCCGCCAGAGCCCAGCCAATGGTGCGGCGATCCGGATGCCGCAGACGCACGAGCAATGCAACGGCGAAGGGTTTTATCTGATCAAGCGACAATTTCATCACAGAGGGGTTATTCGCAAAGCATTCGGTAAAGTCACTTTGGCCGCCGTGCAATAAGCGCAGCACAAAAAAAGAAACGCCCGGAGAGGCGTGTGGCTACCGGCTAGCCGCGATGTATGCTAACACAGCCGGACGCCTCACAACTCAGAGCGAAATACGCCAATGCCTGCGCATTGCCCCGCTTGATGTCAAAGCAGCCAGGCCGAGCGCAGGGAAACGCGAAATGGAAGCTGCGTATGATGCGACAGACTACTTACCCAATTACAAAGGCGATGGTTCCGGCTACACCGGCTGTGCAAGGAGGTTGCTCGATAGTTTTGCCAGCAAAAGTGGGCATACCTTTACCTACAAGGCCCTTCCGGTTGCGCGTTTGCATATTGAATTCGCTGCGCGTGAAACGCGGGACTTTAAATTCCCGGACAATCCACACTGGTCGTGCGATGTAAAAAAGGACACTAAGATTTATTACAGCAAAGGGACTGTTTCAGTTGTCGAAGGCTTGATGCTTCTACCCACCAACAAGGGCAAGGGAAATATCTGCAGAAATCGACCCGACCCAAAAACCCTTGGCTTTCGGCGTGGCTTATTGGTGGCCGCTGCATCAATCGACTCCGAGCCCATCAACTCTAGTCCTGCCTGCTCGCTTCAAGCTTTTCAATGTCGAAACCTTTGTGCCCCAGCCGCTCCAGAAGACTGTCGTAAGCGCGCTTGTCGACGCTGGGCGTTCGCGACAAGATCCATAGGTACTCCCGCTTTGGCTCACTGACGGCGACGAGCTGATACCCCTCGTCGAGATCGACAACCCAGTAGTTTCCCCAGACCGCCGGGATGAACGATAGCCAGGCGGGAGCGAAGCGGACCTCCAGTTTCGGCGAGCTTGCCGCACCGATTTGCCGGGCAGCACCTACGGCTTCGGCTGTGCCGCCCTCTTCGAGACGGCACGCATTCACAACCTCGACGCTGCCATCCTCCCTAAGCGTATAACGCGCCTTGGTATTCCCCACGCATTTCTTCTGGAACCAATTGGGAAACTTGGCAATTTCGTACCAGGTTCCCATATAGCGCGGCACATCAAGCGCCTCGATCGTTGCCAGCGGGGCATTGCCTGCCAGCGACTGCCCATCAGCCTGAAGCTCTGCAGCAGAGACGCCCAAAGAAAAAAGCCAGAAACAGGCGGAAAAAATTTTTGCTTTCATCAATTCACTCTCTCTATTACTGAATGCCAAGTTTGACCACGGCCCGCTTGGCCGGTTTCAAATCACCGTGAATTGAACGCAGCTGGCGACTATGCTTTATCATGACTTACACATTTTGCACTACCCGGAACAGGCCATGACCGAACACACTCCGCTATCCGATTTACGCAAGAGCTATGAACAAGGCGCGCTGGAGGAGCACGAAACGGCCAGCGAACCGCTGATACAGTTTCAGGAGTGGCTCAGCGAAGCGCTCCGGCGCGGCATTCCTGAGCCAAATTCAATGACTGTGGCCACCGTCGGCGAAAACGGACGACCTTCATCACGCCCGGTTTTGATCAAGGATTGCGATGAACGCGGCATCGTCTGGTACTCGAATTACAACAGTCGCAAGGGGCGCGAACTGGCGCACACGCCCTTTGCCGCACTGCAGTTTCACTGGGTGGAAATGGAGCGCGTGGTGCGCATCGAAGGCGCAGTAGAAAAAGTATCGGACGAAGAATCCGACACCTACTTTGCCAGCCGCCCGCTCACGCATCGCATCGGCGCCTGGGCCTCACCGCAGAGCGAAGCGATCGCCGGGCGCAGCACCATCGTTGCGCGCGCGGCGGAGTACGGTCTGAAGTTTGGCCTGCACCCGCCCCGCCCGCCGCACTGGGGCGGCTACCGACTAAGGCCCGACTACTGGGAGTTCTGGCAAGGTCGCCCGTCGCGACTGCACGACCGCATCGCCTATCGCCTGCAGCCCAATGGCCAGTGGCTTAAGGAAAGGCTGGCACCCTGAGCAAACAGCTATCGGCCTTGCTGGGGCAGCCTATCGCTTCTTCGCCGAAAACTGCAGGCACGGCAAGCCCGAGGCTTCGATCACATCAAGCACCGGCTGACGTTGGCTTTTGAAGCCCAAGGCACGGCAGCCGTATCTGAAATGGGTGTCGTGCGTGATGTAGTAATGGACGCAGCCGTTGCAGCGCGGCACTTGATCGAGAATGGGCTTCGGTAGATCCATGATCGACGACTAATCCGCAATACTCGCGTCAAAAACGCGTTCGCACTCGTGCATCATCGACATGCCGAGTTCAGACGGGTAGTTCGGATCGAGCGCTTCCATCATCTCGTGCGCCGTATAAAGCCCGGCTTCGCGGGAAAGCGATTCAGCCATCTGCCGCGCCAGTTGATCGCTCAACTCCGACAAGTGCTTTCGCTCAGAGAGCCGCAGGCTGCGTTTTGACCTCGTTAGCCAGTCCGCCGCCAGGCTGGCGCCTTGTGCTACCGTCAGCCATTGGCCGTGCTCGTAAAAAAACGTCAAACGTTCGGCGACGAGTGCAAAAATCAAGGCGATGCGCGCGCCACGATCCGATAAGGTCGGCTCAGAAGCGTTTTCAAAAGCCATGGCGACTAGCGCTGACTGCGCAGAACCGCTGCATGGATACGCTGGACGGTCTCTTCAACTGGCGCGCTTCTGCGGACTTCCAGCCCGAGATCACGGGCAATCGCGTTAATTTTCGCCGGGTTCAACGGCATTCCGCCTTTATCGATCGCCGCAAGGACGTCCTTTGCCCGCTCGATCTCCGACTGCAAGGCCGGTTGCCTTGAAAACAGGCTTTTCAGCCACGTTAATGGATTGTTTGATTTACGGCGGATGAACATCGCTAGCCTGCTAATAGGGTCTCGTCACGGACAAGCCTCCTTTTAGCACAAAACACCGCGTTCGCTCACACTTGATAACAAGCAAAGCCACCGAAGAGGGTCATTACCGATGCGCCAGTGGTCGGCGCACTATCAGAAAGGGCAGTAAAGCCGCCCGCACCGACAGGCAACAAAACTAGCGGCAAGCCCCCACACGCCGCGCTCCACGCACGCCGGCTTTTCTTCGCCAGCAGGCCGGCAGTCGCAAGGCTGGCTCGTCCACCGACGGCGCACAAAAGATCTCCTGCGCTTGCGCCCAACGAAGGCGCTCTTCTTGCGATACACCGGCGATTATTTCAAACAGTCTCTGGATGCGGTTCATGGCGGGTCTCCTTCGCTTGTTTCTGTATTGAACGATGTCATTATCACCCATAACTGTATAGATGTACAGTATTTACGGAAAACAATTGATTTGCCTGCGAAACAAGCTTCGCCTTGCTCTGCCAAACGGTAAAATCGTCGGCTTGCTTCCCAACGGAAATCGCAGGCAGATGCGCCCGAAATCGACGACAAACTACCTTGCCGGGTATCCGCAGGCACTGCTTGAAGAGGTGCGGCAGTTGATCGCCGAGAACCGGCTGGCCGCCCTGCTGTTGAAGAAGTACCCGCTGGCGCATGGCGTCCGCACGGACAAGGCGCTCTACGACTACGTGCAGGAACTCAAAGGCCAGCACATGCGAAATGCCGGTCAGCTCAGTGTAGTGTCCTTCGACGGCACACTGCAGGCGCTGCGCAACGCGCTGGGCTTGCACACCGCCATTTCACGGGTGCAGGGCAGCAAGCTCAAGGCCAAGCGCGAAATCCACATCGCTGCCATCTTCAAGAATGCGCCGCCGGAGTTCCTGCGCATGATCGTCGTGCATGAACTCGCGCACCTCAAGGAGCGCGAACACGACAAGGCCTTTTATCAGCTGTGCAGGCATATGGAGCCGGACTATCACCAGTTGGAATTCGACCTGCGCTGCTACCTCAGCTACCTTGAGGCAGCAGGGCTGCCGCTCTGGTCACCCGCAGCTGCGAGCGAACAGACCTAAGCGCACAAGCCACAAAAAAAACGCTCGCCTGCCGCTGATTCAGATAACATCGTTCCACATTGGCAATTCACTGAGGAATACCGGCCATGGACTCTTGTTTTGGTGCCTGTCGCACAGGAATGGCAAAGCGCATGCTACGCAATGTCGCGGCTTATGGAGCCGTCCTTTGGACAGGCATGCTCTCAGCAAGTGCGCTTGCTCAAATCGAGCCGCCGGTCACGCTGCACTATATCCAACGCCCGCCCTACATGACGCCATCCGGAAACAGCTTGACCGGTTTGACCGGGGGGCCGAGTTTCCAGGCATTCAAGAACGCCAAGATCCCATTTGTGATCGCCGAGACCCCCTTCGCGCGCCAACTTCACATGCTTGAGAAAAACTCCGGTCGAGACTGCATGATTGGCATGTTCAAAAAACCGGAACGTGAAGTTTTTGCCAAATTCACCGATCCCATCTACAAGGATCAGCCACAAATCATCCTTACCGCTGCCGCCAACGCAGCACGGTTTGCGAAAGCAAGCTCGGTGACAGACCTCTTCGCCGACGAGAGCATCATATTGCTGGTCAAACTGGGCTACTCGTATGGCGTGGCTCTTGATAAGCTCATTGCCCAACATCAACCCAGAGCCAGAACGACAACCGATGAAAACTTGCTGATGATCAAGTCAATCAAGCTAAGAACGACTGACTACATGCTTATAGCGCCTGAAGAAGCCGCTATTGCCATTACGGCGGCCGGATTCTCCGAAAAAGACTTTGCGCAAATCAAGTTCAACAACATGCCGGATGGCGAATATCGCCAAATCATGTGTAGCAAGAACGTGCCTGACGAGCTCATCAACAAACTCAATGCGGCTATCACCTTCGAAAAAAGGTAATAAAACCCGCGCGCCTCAATCTTCCAGCGCGCGCACTTTCACCGTTTTGCCCTTCACTTTGCCATGGGTCAATTTGCGCACGGCTTCGCGGGCTAGTTCGCGGGCGACGGCGACATAGGTCGATTGATCGGTGACGGTGATTTTGCCCACTTGTTCGCGAGTGAATTGACGTTCCCCCCCCGCTTCGCCGGTCAGCGCGCCCAGCACGTCGCCGGGGCGTATTTTTTCCTTGCGCCCACCGAGAATCTGCAGCGTCACCATCGGCGGCACCAGCGGGGCGTCATTGCCGCTTTGCAATGAGCCGAGACCGTGCCACTCCGGTTCGCTTTTCGTCATTTCAGCGATCGCGGCGACGCGCCGCCGATCCGCCGGACTGCACAGGCTGAACGCCCA
>RRZT011294591.1_pt1 | contig 16645 bp, 14 predicted proteins | sample 2165551 | NCBI WGS metagenome assembly RRZT01 (sample SAMN10456910, study PRJNA506462) | wastewater metagenome | biome: wastewater; feature: sludge; material: wastewater sludge; isolation source: wastewater sludge with Escherichia coli K12::gfp cells carrying plasmid... | place: USA: Moscow, Idaho...
CCTCACCACGCAATGCAGTGACTATTTTTTCTCCGCCTCCGGGAACCCGCACCAGTTCTGCTTCTGCAGGCAGCATCGAAACAGCAAGCAGCCCCGCAAAGGCAAACTTCAGCGGCATCGGATGGCAAGGTTGAAAAGGTGCGTGGGCATGGCTCTGTTTCACGGTCGTTTCCCCCATATGTTGGTTTGATGTGCAGCGATCATTAACAGCAGCAACCCTGCTGCTGTAAAAAACGTGTTGTTGATCTGAATATCCGAAAGGACCGTAGAACATTCAGAATCCCAAGTTCAGGCTAAAGCCCCCGGTGCGCCCGGCTGTCTGAAAACCTTTCGGTTGGGCAAGTGGCGTACCGAGGAAGACATCCCAGGTCAATTGCCGATAGCCTCCACGCAAACCAAGAACCGCACCGGTAAGCGCGCGGCCGACAAGGAGGTCAGCGGAACGCCCACCGACACGGCCATGATCAAGACCGAGATAAAGCTCCTGCCCCGTTCCGGGCACTACGAACGATAAGTCGTTGCGAATCAGAAAGCCGCGCTCGGCCATCAACACGCTTTCGCCATCGAAGCCACGCACGGTATAACGCCCACCGATCGAGAAGCGGTCTTGTGGCACCAAAGGAGTTCGGTTCCATTGCGCACGCCACGAGGCGTCATAACGCCAACGCCCCCCCATGAATTCGAAGGGCCAGCGCACAGTGGCTTCCGCTGTCCACAAACTCGGTCGAGCGGTGCCTTCGTCGAAATCTTCTTCAGGTGCCGCCAGAGCATCGAAAGCCCCCGTTCCGCGTCGATACGCAACCGACAGGTCGGCTATTACCTGAGCGAGGTATAAACGGTTGTGCATACCTGCTTCCCAACCGGCCATGCGTCGCCGCTGGACCTCGACCTCGGTATCGTCGATGTAATTGGCGGATTTCGTCAGATAGCCACGCAAGAAAACACCCAACTTCTGGCGCGCATCACGATAGAGCGTGCGGCTGAGCCTGACGTCGTAGTTCTCGCTCGTTCCGCTATAGAGATAATTTTGCGTTGCCCCTGCCACCGTCTGGTGGTAGCGGTTTTCGCTATTGCTCAAAGACCGCAGCCAATGACCATAGGGCACCGAATAATGCAGACTGTGCCCTCGCGTTCCACTCCGCCCCCGCTCCCCACCGCCGAGATCATGGTTAAAGCTAACGTAGAAAAGATCGTTGAGCGCCAGCAGATGATCGGCCGACAGACTGACCGTGGAAAGGAGTTTTCCGGTTGCGTGTGAACCGCCATCGTTGGCTGAAAAATTGAAACGCAAAGGAAAGGCCTGTTTCCAAACGACGACAAGATCGCTCTCACCCGGCAAGCCGCCGGGTTCGATACGAATATCAGCCTCAACACTCGGCAGGCGTTTAAGATTCTCCAGACCTTGTTCAAGATCACGCAGGTTAAGCACATCTCCTGCGCGAATCGGGATCGCATTCGACAACTCTGCCCTTGCGTCGCTGTCAGCACTGATACGCACGGCGCGGACTCGCCCAGGAATCAAAGTCAGCACTAAATGCCCATCCTCGAGATCCTGAGGCCGCGCCAAGACACGAGTAGTCACATACCCTCGTGCCATTACCGCGTTTTGCACGCGCGACATGAGCATATTGATCCCCGCCGCGCCCAAACAGCGTCCGACGGCTGGATCTTCAGCAGGATTCGCGGCAGCAAGTGCCCACGCGAACACTCCGGTGTCATCCTCGAGCGAGATGCTTCGGATGGAAAAACATGGATATTCAGCCTCCGGCAGCACCAATTTTGGCGCCGGACTCTCCGGTGGCCGCACATCTCGGTCGGGTTCGAGTCGATCGCGCAAAGCCCGCTCACGCTCGCCCTGGCGGTGCCATTCTAGAACACCAAGATCGCTTGAGGATTGCGCAAACGCATTCCCGAAGACCAAACACCAGAGCAAAACCGACAGACTGAAGAACGCCCATGCCCGCCAAACCGCGCCCCGATTGGAGTCTTCAGGCAAAGGCTTGAGCGCATGGTTTTTTTTCTCTTTTTCGGGCACAGTATGCAGACCACTTGAGAAATACTGAGTTGAAGAAGGGCACCCCCTGCGCCTTCCCCCTCACAAAACGCATACGCATATTACATAGCACGCCAAAAACAAACAATAGTTATCAATGTGACGCCACAAAAAAATCGAGAATAGAGCGCGCAAACAAAGACCAATCATTCACAATCGCGATATATCCATATGAGTTCAGTCATCCGCCTCAACGACCCGGAAGACAAGTCCGCGAAATCCCGCGCCTTCCGCAAGCAGTTTGCCGACAACCTCAACGCGGCCCTTGACCGCAAAGGCGCGATCCCCTCGGGCTATGGCCGGGTCATCGGAGTTGCCGAACTGTTTGGCGTCAGCCAGAACACTGCGGCCAACTGGCTCAAGGGCGAAGGTGTTCCGGAACTCGCCCGCCTGCCTGAAATCGCGGGCATCCTCGGGACGACAGTCGAGCAGTTGGTCATGGGCGATCAGCACGTGGGCACGCACGTGATCGACGAACGCTACGTCATGGTCGACATGCACGGCGATGACAGCCCCGAAGCCCATGCGTGGTACACCCTGCCCGAAGCTTTGCGCAGCATGGGGCTGCCAACTTCGATCAAGATGCTCGCCGTCGGCGACGACGACATGGCGCCCTTCCTGCACCGTGGCGACCTGGCGATTTATGACCCACGCGTGCGCCGCATCCAGAGCAACGGGGTCTTCGTCCTCTGCGTCAACGATCGTTTCCTAGTCCGCCGCGTACAACGCGGACTCAAAGGCAATGTCCGTCTGATCTGCGACAACCCTGCGTTCGACGACGAAATCCTCGACGAGTCGGAATTCGCCGACGAGAATCAGGACGGTATTGCCGTGATCGGCGTGGTGGTGGGCCGCATTCTGCTCGGAGGCCGCTGAGCGCAACCCGCGCGACGCACGCCAAAGCAAAACGGGCGCCGAAGCGCCCGTTTTTGTTTGCAGAAGACCGTGCCTAGGCCCGACGCCAGGTCGTTCCCTGTGGCCCATCCTCGAGCACTACGCCTGCCACCAGAAGTTCGGCACGAATCCGGTCGGCGGCGGCAAAATCCCGCGCTTTCTTGGCTGCGGCACGTTCGCCGATCAAGGTTTCAATACGTTCCGGCGACCAATCCTCGCTGCTTTCGCCTGCGGGCGTTGCCTGCAGGAAAGCCTGCGGTTCGCGCTTGAGCAGGCCAAGCAGCCCCGCCAAGGCACGCAACTGCCCGGCCATCGCCCCCGACTTGCTGCGATTGACTTCGCTCGCCAGTTCAAAGAGGACGGCCAGCGCTTCCGGCGTATTGAAGTCGTCGTCCATCGCCGCGCGGAAACGCTGGGCATGCGCCTCGTTCCAATCCACCGCAAGCGCGTCCGGCGCCACCGCCTTGAGCGCGGTGTACAAGCGCCCCAGTGACTGCCGCGCATCTTCGAGGTGTGCGTCTGAATAGTTGAGCGGACTGCGGTAGTGCGCACGCAGGATGAAGAAGCGCACCACCTCGGCATCGAACTTCTTGAGCACCTCGCGCACGGTGAAGAAGTTGCCGAGCGACTTGGACATCTTCTCGTCGTCGACGCGCACGAAACCGTTGTGCATCCAGTAATTGACGAAGGTGCACTGGTGCGCGCCTTCGGACTGGGCGATCTCGTTCTCGTGATGCGGGAACTGCAAATCCTGGCCGCCGCCGTGGATGTCGAAATGCTGACCCAGCAGGTCGGAACTCATTGCCGAGCACTCGATATGCCAGCCCGGACGACCGCGCCCCCAGGGCGACTCCCAGAAGGGTTCGCCTTCCTTGGCATGTTTCCAGAGCACGAAATCGAGCGGGTCCTGCTTGGCCTGATCGATGTCGACGCGCTCGCCGGCGCGCAGATCGTCAAGCGACTTGCCCGAGAGCTTGCCGTACCCGGGGAACTTGCGCACCGAGAAATTCACGTCGCCATCGCTCGCCTTGTAGGCCAGGCCATTGGATTCGAGCTTACCGATCAGATCGAGCATCTGCGGCACGTAGGCCGTTGCACGTGGCTCGTGATCGGGACGCTCGACGCCCAAGGCGTCGGCGTCTTCGTTCATGAAAGCGATGAAGCGCTCGGTCAACTGAGCGATCGTCTCGTTGTTTTCGACCGCCCGCTTGATGATCTTGTCGTCGATGTCGGTGATGTTACGTACGTAGGTGACGTCGAACCCGCTCGCACGCAACCAGCGCTGGACGGCATCAAAGACCACCAGCACCCGGGCATGGCCGACGTGGCAGTAGTCATAGACGGTCATGCCGCAGACGTACATGCGCGCCTTGCCGGGTTCAATGGGAACAAAGACCTGTTTTTCCCGGGAAAGGGAATTGTAGATTTTGAGCATAAGGGAACTCGCGGAGGCGTCGCGGCGCAACGCGGTGAATATTAGGAAACTTTGGATTCAGAGCGCTTCTTGTTAGAATCCTGCAGTTAAAGTCACCAACTCCTGCGAAGTATAACACAGCGATGCCTCGACTCTCCCAAAAGCCTTCATTGGCGCGCCTTTCGGCCATTTTCGCCGGCCTCGTCCTGGGTGCCACGATCACGGTGGCAAATGCCCAGAGCCTGCCCGACATCCAGCGCCTGATGAAGCAAGGCCAACTGCCCCAGGCCCTGGACAAAACGGACGCCTACATCGCCAGCAAACCGCGTGACCCGCAGGGCCGTTTCATGCGCGGACTGATCCTCACCGAAATGGGGCGCACGGCCGATGCCATCGCCGTCTTCACCAAGCTGGCCGAGGACTTCCCGGAGTTGCCCGAGCCCTACAACAACCTCGCCGTCCTGTACGCGCAGCAAAAGCAGTACGACAAGGCCCGCACGGCACTGGAAATGGCGATCCGGACCCACCCGAGCTATTCGATCGCCCACGAAAATCTCGGTGATGTCTACGCCAAGCTGGCGAGCCAAGCCTACGACAAGGCCCTGCAGCTCGACTCCTCGAACAAGTCGACGCAGACCAAGCTGTCGATGATCAAGGAAATGATCACCACCTCTGGCAAGCCGCCGGCCAAACCCGGCGCTGCCGCACCGCGCAGCGAGGCTGTCGAGCCTGCCAAACCGGCCGAACCGGTCAAGATCGCCGCCGCCCCCGCCAAACCGGCGGAAAAACCCGCCGCGCCGGAGAAAGCCGCGCCCGAAAAAGCGGCCGAGAAAGCCCCGGAGAAAGCAACGCCCAAACCCGTTGAAAAGGCGCCTGAGCCGGTCGCTGCCAAGCCTGCTGAATCCAAAGAAGCCAAGCCCAGTGAGAAAACCGCTGCCGCGCCGAACAGCGAAAGCGACATCACCCGGGCCGTGCAGTCCTGGGCCAGCGCCTGGTCGCGCAAGGACGTAAAAACCTACCTGGCCAGCTACGCCAGCGACTTCCAGACGCCGAACGGCATGTCGCGCAAGGCCTGGGAAGCCGAGCGCACCCAGCGCATCGACAAGCCCGGCAAACTCCAGGTCAATGTTGAGGACCTCAAGGTCTCGCTCAGCGGCGACAAGGCCACGGTCAAGTTCCGTCAGCACTACACCTCGGCGACGCTCAAGTCCTCGGCCAGCAAGACGCTGGTGCTGGTCAGGAGCGGCAACCGCTGGCTGATCCAACAGGAGCGCGTGAGCTGATGCGCAGGACCGCGCCCATCCTGGCCCTCCTCGCGGCCATCGCCGCAGCAACGACCGTATCGCCCGCACTGGCAACGCCGCAGCCGCCCCAGAAACCACAGCCGACCACGTATTCGGATTCCGGCCCCGAGCCGCAACTGGCGCGCATCCTGGCCGCGATCGAGCAGAACAAGCTCGACTCGGCCCTGCAGCAGACCGAGGCGCTGCTCAAGCAATACCCGAACTTCCGCCTTGCGCACCTGATCAAGGGCGACCTCCTGTTGGCACGCGGCAAGCCGCTCGCCACCTTCGGCAATGCCAAGAACGCCCCGGAAGAAAAACTCACCGATTTGCGCGAAGAGGCCGTCGCCCGCCTGAAGGCCTACCGCGACCGACCGAGCGATGCCGGCTACGTGCCCCGCTACCTGCTGCAGATGCAGTCGGACCAGAAGCACGCCATCGTCATCGACACGCAGAAAGCGCGCCTCTACCTCTACCAGAACGACAACGGCCGTCCGCGCTTCGTCGCCGACTACTACATCTCATACGGAAAACTCGGCGCAGGCAAAATGCGCGAGGGCGACAAACGCACGCCCACCGGCGTCTATCACGTCACCTCCAGCCTCTCAACCAAGAAGCTCGGCGATTTCTACGGCAGTGGCGCCTTCCCGATCAACTACCCGAATGAATGGGACAAGCGCCAGGGGCGTAACGGCTACGGCATCTGGCTGCACGGCACACCCTCGGACACCTATTCGCGCCCGCCGAAGGCCTCGGACGGCTGCGTGGTGCTCTCCAACGCCGACCTCAACGCGCTGGCCAAGAACCTGCAGATCGGGCTGACGCCGGTGATCATCAGCAACTCGATCGAATGGCTGTCGCACGACGACTGGCAGAACGAGCGCACCGGACTCAACAAGAAAATCGACGAATGGCGCGCCGACTGGGAAAGCCGTGACGTCGGCCGCTACCTCAAGCATTACTCGACCAAGTTCCGCACCAAGGAACAGACCTACGAACAATTCGCCCAGCAAAAACGCCAGGTGAACGCCGGCAAGGAATGGGTCAAGGTCAAGCTGTCAAACGTTTCGATGTTCCGCGACCCGAAGGACGAACTTGTCGTCGTCACCTTCGAACAAGACTACCAGAGCAACAACCTGAACAACCAGATGCGCAAGCGGCAATACTGGATCCACGAAGACGGCACCTGGAAAATCGTTTTCGAAGGAAGCGCATGATCACCAGTCTCCGTCGCGGTCTGCGTGCCGCCCTCCTCGCCCTTGGCCTTAGCGCCGGCATCGCCGCCGCCGCACCAACCGTCGAACTGCAGACCACGCAAGGGAAAATCGTCCTCGAACTCGACGCCGCACGGGCCCCCAAGACCGTGAGCAACTTCCTGGCCTACGCCAAGGACGGCTTCTACGACGGCACGATCTTTCACCGCGTCATCCCCGACTTCATGATTCAGGGCGGCGGCTTCGACAAGAACATGGGCGAAAAAGCCCCCCGCGCGCCGATCGAGAACGAAGCCAAGAACGGCCTCAAAAACCAGCGCGGCACGATCGCCATGGCCCGGCGCGGCGACCCACATTCGGCCACCGCCCAGTTCTTCATCAACCATCGCGACAACCCGCGCCTCGACTACCCGGGGCATGACGGCTGGGGCTACGCGGTCTTCGGCAAGGTCGTGCAAGGCATGGACACGGTCGACAAGATCGCCGCCGTCAAAACCGGCGCGCGCCCGCCCCACCGCGACGTTCCGCTCGAACCGGTCGTCATCCTCTCCGTCAAAGTCCTCTCCGACAAATAAGCAAGGAACACTTCATGATCAAGCTGCACACCAATTTCGGCGTCATCGGCCTCGAACTCAACGCTGAGAAGGCCCCGGAAACCGCCAAGAACTTCATCGAATACGTCGAGGCCGGCCACTACGACAACACCATCTTCCACCGCGTGATCAACGGCTTCATGATCCAGGGCGGCGGCTTCGAGCCCGGCATGCAGCAAAAGCCGACCCGTGCCCCGATCAAGAACGAGGCTGACAACGGCCTGAAGAACGACCAATACACGATCGCCATGGCCCGCACCGGCGACCCGCATTCGGCCAGCGCCCAGTTCTTCATCAACGTGGTCGACAACGACTTCCTCAACTTCAAGAGCCCGAACGGCAACGGCTGGGGTTACTGCGTCTTCGGCAAGGTCGTCGAAGGCACCGAGGTCGTCGACGCGATCAAGGGTGTCAAGACGGGTAACGCCGGCTTCCATCAGGACGTCCCGAAGGAAGACGTCGTCATCCAGCGCGCCGAAGTCTGCTGATTCGCGGCGCCTGCACGCAAGGTCCGGAACGATCTTGATCCACTTCATTTCGGACCTGCACCTCGCGCCGCAGGATCCCGCCACCGCGCAGACCTTCCTTGCCTACCTCGCGGGGCCGGCGCGCGACGCAGCGCAGCTCTACATTCTCGGTGACCTCTTTGAAGCTTGGCCGGGCGACGACTGCCTCGACGATCCGGAAGACCCCTTCAACGCCGAAATGGCCGCGGCCCTCCGCGACCTGAGCGACGCCGGAACCGAGGTCTTCATCCTGCATGGCAACCGCGATTTCCTGCTGGGCGAGGGTTTCGCCGACCGCTGCGGCGCCCGTCTGCTGCACGAGCCGCGGGTACTGTCCTTGCCGAGCTGGCAGTTCGTCCTCGCCCACGGCGATGCCCTTTGCACCGACGACGTTGCCTACCAGGCCTTCCGCACTCAGGTGCGCGCCCCCGAATGGCGCGCCGCCTTTCTCGCCAAACCGCTTCCTGAACGCAAGGCGATCGCTGCCGCGCTGCGCCGCCAGAGCGAAGCGGCCAAGCGCGAAAAAACGCAGGACGCCGATTACCTGATGGACCTTAACCCGAACGACACGGACGACTTCCTCCGCGCCCACGGGTATGCCACGTTCATCCATGGCCACACGCACCGCCCCGACTGCCACCATCATCTGGTCGACGGCATCCTCGTCGAACGCTGGGTACTCGCGGACTGGCACGACGGCAGCGGCGAATACCTGGCCTGGGACGACGAACGACTGCAGAGGATCACCCTCCCGCCCAAAGCGGAAGACTCGCCCCGTTAGCCCCGTGGCATCGATCGCCGCGCGCCCGCCCTTCGCTGCAACGACGATGCTAGAATCGAACCCCAATCAATCGCCCGCCCCCTATCCACCACCATGAGCTCGTTCAACGTCCCCGCCGACGACCGACTCGACGATGAGATCGAACGTAACGTCACCCGCGCCCTGGCCGAGGACGTCGGCCCCGGCGACCTGACCGCCCAGCTTGTTCCCGCTTCGCAGCACGCACGTGCCACCGTCATCGCGCGCGAGGAATCGATCCTCTGCGGCGCTGCTTGGTTTACCCGCAGCTTTACGGCGCTCGATCCGAGCGTTTACGTCGGCTGGAACACCTACGACGGCCAAGTGATCAAGCCTGGCGAGGTGCTATGCACCGTCGAGGGGCCAGCCCGCGCGCTGCTCACCGGAGAACGCACAGCGCTCAACTTTCTCCAGTTGCTTTCCGGCGTGGCCGGCAAAACCCGCCGCTTCGCCGACGCCGTCGCCGGCACGCGCAGCCGCGTCGTCGACACCCGAAAATCGCTGCCCGGCCTGCGCCTAGCGCAAAAATACGCCGTCGCCTGCGGTGGCGGCGACAACCACCGCCTCGGGCTCTATGACGCAATCCTGATCAAGGAAAACCACATCCTGGCCGCTGGCGGCATCGCCCAGGCGCTCGACAGCGCGCGCCGCATCGCCGCGCAAACGGGTGGCCGCTGCACCTTCATCGAAATCGAGGTCGAAACGCTCGACGAACTGCGTCAGGCGCTCGACGCCGGCGCGCTGATGATCCTGCTCGACAACATGAGCCTCGCCGAACTGCGCGAAGCCGTGGCCATCACCAAAGGCCGTGCGGTGCTCGAAGCCTCGGGCAACGTCAGCCTGGAGACCGTGCGCGCGATCGCCGAAACCGGCGTCGACCGCATCTCGATCGGCGCCCTGACCAAGGACGTACGGGCGCTCGACCTCTCGATGCGTCTCGACGGCTGAGCGCAGCACCTGCGACGGCGCGGCCTCGGGCCAATGACGCTATAATGAGTCATGCCCGTGTTCACCTTCGAACGAATTGACGGGCGCACGACTGGAGAAAGGGGCTTACCATGCTGTTCGCGTTGTTCTACGTGGTCGCCATCGTCATTCTGGTTCTGCACTTCACCGGTTTCCTCGCCCGCCATCGCCTCGAATGGCTGGTTCTCGTACTCGCTGCGGCGGTTTTCCCGGCCGTGATCTACCTCTAGCGACCCCGGCCACCTAAAAAACGAGGGGCACCCGCGGGTGCCCCTCGTTTTGATCGATCCCTTGCGCGATCAGCCGTCGACGTGTCGGGCGACGAAGCGCTTGACGGCTTCCGCATCCACGTCCAGGACTTCGACACGCTGCGGAAAATCCTCGATGCCGATCAGATCGGCAGGCCGCTCCGGGCGATGCCCCAAGGCCTCGACGATGGTCTCTTCGAATTTCGCGGGCTGTGCGGTCTCGAGCACCAGCATCGGCATCTCCAGCGTGCGCTGCTCGAGCGCCACCTTGAGTCCGTCGGCGGTGTGGGTGTCGATGGTCACACCGTAGCGCTCGAAACACTGGCGGATCGTCGCCAGGCGGTCGGCGTGGCTGCTGCTTCCTGAAACGAAGCCGAACTCCGGCAAACGGGCGTAATGCGGCGTCGCCGAGAGATCGAAACTGCCGCCGGCATCGACCTTGCGCCACAATTCGCGCACCACGGCCGGGTCGCGACCGACGAGGTCGAAGACGAAGCGCTCGAAGTTGGAAGCCTTGGAAATGTCCATCGACGGGCTTGAGGTGGCGTGCGTCTCGGCCGTGCCGCGCGGGCGATAGACGCCGCTGCGGAAGAACTCGTCGAGCACGTCGTTCTCGTTCGTCGCCAGCACCAGTTTGCCGATCGGCAGGCCCATCATGCGCGCGATGTGGCCGGCGCAGATGTTGCCGAAATTGCCCGACGGAACGACGAAGGCGATCTTCTCGTCGTTGGAGCGCGTGCCAGCGAAGTAGCCCTTGAAGTAGTAAACCACCTGCGCCGCGACCCGCGCCCAGTTGATCGAATTGACCGCGCCGATCTTGTAGCGCGCCTTGAAGGCGTGGTCGTTGGACACTGCCTTGACGATGTCCTGGGCGTCGTCGAACATCCCGCGCACGGCGATGTTGAAGATGTTGGCATCCTGCAGCGAGTACATCTGCGCACGCTGGAAGGCGCTCATGCGGCCGTGCGGCGAGAGCATGAAGACGCGCACGCCGCGCTTGCCGCGCATCGCGTATTCGGCTGCCGAGCCGGTATCACCCGACGTCGCGCCGAGGATGTTGATCGCCTCGCCCTGTTTTTCCAGCACGTACTCGAAGAGGTTGCCGAGCAACTGCATGGCCATGTCCTTGAAGGCCAGCGTCGGCCCGTTGGACAGTTCGAGCAAGCCGAGACCCGGCTCGAGCCAGCGCACCGGCGTGATCTCGGCCGCATCGCCGCCGGGGCGGCAGTGACCATACACCCCGGCGGTGTAGGTCTTGTCGCAGATCGCCTTGAGGTCGGCCGCCGGAATGTCGTCGATGAACTTGGAGAGCACGGCAAAAGCCAACTCGGCGTAGGACAGCCCGCGCCACGCATCGAGCTCGGCGCGCGTCACCTGCGGGTACGTTTCCGGCAGGTACAGGCCGCCATCCGGTGCCAGCCCGCCCAGCAGGATCTCGGTGAACGTTTTTTTCGATGCAGTCAGGGCATCGCCACGGGTCGACAAATAGCGCATGGTTCGAGCGAAAAAGAAGGAATTAACGACAGAAGAGGAAGGAGTTTATCACGCCGACGCCAGCGACTGCCCTGCCCCGCGAGGCCGCCAAAAGGGCGCTGCAAGCCCGCGCCAGCGCGCATGGGGGCGCCTCCGGCGTGACGGTGGAGTGTGCTTCAGGCCCGCTCGACGCGCTGGCGCCCGGCGCGCTTGGCAACGTAGGTCGCGGCATCGGCACGCTGCACAGCCGCGTCGAGCGTTTCGTCGGCCAGCACGCCGACCACGCCGGCACTGAAGCTCAGGTAGCAACGGGTTCCGGGCACCGGGCGGTCGGCGAGTGTCGCCAGGTGACGCTGCAGCACCCGCACCGCCTCGTCGAGCCCGGTTTCGGAAAGCAGCAGGACGAACTCTTCGCCACCGAAACGGCAGAGCACGTCGCCCGGGCGCATGCCGTCCTGCAAGCAGCGCACCAGATGCTGCAAGGCGAGGTCGCCGACGGCATGGCCGTAGGCGTCGTTGATCTGCTTGAAGCCATCGAGGTCGAGGTGCGCCAAGGCCAGCTCCTGCCCCTTGCGCCGCGCCCGCGCCAGTTCGCCTTGGCCCACGGTTTCGAAGCCGCGCCGGTTGAGTGTGCCGGTCAGCGGATCGGTGGTCGCCGCCACGCGCGCGGCGGCCAGCTCGGCTTCGAGCTCGGCAATGCGTTGTTCGGCAGCGATCAGTTCAAGCATGCCCGCCTCGCGCAGTGCGTCGGTCGACAGCCCGCGTACCGCACGCGGCGTCCAGAACTGCGTCGTTTCGCTCGGATTCGACGGCGTCCAGTGCGCGCCAGCGCCCCCCCCTTGCACCGCACGCCGATGCAAACGGCGCGAGGCGGGGCGATGTTTGATGCTGCTGGCGAACGGGGTGTGACGCACGGAATCGGACTCCAAGAATCGGGGCGTCATTTTCCGCCCCCTTATCCGTCATATCGGAGCGGGACGCTGAAACTTGAATGTCTTTCTTCCGACCAGCCATGGTTCGGAACCCTCAAAATCCAGCCTCACGCCAAAGCACCGCAAACGCAGCCCGCAAAAAGCGCATGCCCGGCGCTTCCCAATCGCCCTGGATCACCACATGCCCGCGCCAACTGCCGTCGTCCAAGGCGCGGGGCATTTCGCTCACGCTCAGCACGACCCGGAAGGTCGCCCGCTCGGGGATGTGCTGTCCGTTCTTTTCGCGCGTCATCAGCTCGCCACCGAACGCAGTCGCCAGCGCCGGGGCAGGAAGAACACGTGTCGCATCATGGTCGACGGTACTCACGCGCAGCGGCACCAGACCGCCATCCGCACCATCGGTGCGGAAGAACGCACGGTCGCCGACCCGGACCCGGCGCACCAGCCCCTCGTCGAGAAACGTCTCGACGATCCAAGCGTCATCCCGGACCAGGGTCGCCAGCTTCTCGTTGCGCCCCACCCAGTGCCCCGGACGAAGGTCGGGATCGAGATCGACCAGTCGCCCCGCAAACGGTGCGCGCGGCGCATACAGCGCCAGCTCGGCCTGAACGGCCGCCAGTTCGGCCTCCGCCACGGCACGCTCTTCCTGCAGCACCTGCAGATTCTGGCGCTGCTCGCCATCGACGCCGGCCACAGCGGCCTGCCAGCGCAAGGACGTCGCGCGCGCGTTGGCCCGCTCCCAACGTCGTTGCAGATCGGCCGAGGCCAATTGAATCAGCAACTGATCGGCCTCGATCCGCTCCCGGTTGGCGACCGGAAGCGCCACGACCTGCGCCCCGGCAGGCGCATAGACGGCGAACACTTCCGCCGGACGCAACAGCCCCGAAGCCGACAGGCGCGCCGGCCAGGGGAGGACGAAAAGCACGAGAAAAACGCCCAGCCCGGCCAGGCAACGCAGGAAACGACGGCTGGCGCGGATGGCCGGCCAACGCGTGCGCCAGGCCTTCACCTCACTCCATACGGGCAGGAGAACGAACCATCCGATTTCGACCGCGAAGAGCAGAATGCCCAGCGCCTTGACGAAGAAGTGATAGACCAGGACGGCGATGCCGAGAAAAAGCATCAGCCGGTACAGCCAGGTCGCCCAGGCGAAGAGAATCAGCGCCGTCTCCCGTGCCGGCGGGAAAAATTCGGGTTTCGGCTCCCCGAGAGCGAACAGGCGTTCGCGCAGATCCCAGCGCGCCAGGGCGAAGGCCCGCCCGTGCAGGTTCGGCATGTCCAGCCAGTCGGAGAGCAGGAAGTAGCCGTCAAAACGCATGAACGGGCTGCTGTTGATCGCCAGGGTGGCAACCCAGACGGTCGTCGCCAGCATGAAGGCCGCCGCTTTGAGCCCCCCTTCGGGCAACACGCCCCAGAACAGCGTCGCCCACGCCGCCAGGCCCAGTTCGGTGCCGATTCCGGCCGCCGCCACCGCCAGACGTTTGCGGCGGTCGGCGAGCTTCCAGACCTCGTTGGTGTCGGTATAGGCCATCGGCCACATGACCAGGAAGGCCACCCCCATGGCCGGAACGCGACAGCCATGGCGCTTGGCGGTAAAGGCATGGCCGAGTTCGTGCAGGCTTTTGACCACGGTCAGCGTCACTCCGTAGCCGAGCAGACCTTCAAAGGAGAAGGTGTCGACCAGCGTGGCCGAAAAGCGATCCCAGTCCCGGTAAACGAGCCCCAGTCCGAGCAACAGCGCCAGCAAGGTCAAGCGCCGGAAGAGCGGCGCATAGAAAATCGCCACGTGCGGCAACATGCGCTCGAGCCAGCGATCAGGACGCACCAGGGGCAGACGGAAGAACAGGTAGTGGTGCAGCAGCCAGCGCCACCAGCTTGAGCGTTGCTTGCGACAGCGCTCCGCCAATGCGGCCGAACCGTTCTCTCCGTCCGGAACGAGCAACTGGTTTTCGACCAGAAAAGCCTGCACCGACTGTAGATCGTCCGGCTGGGGCCGCAGGGTCGTGCCGCTCGCGACGGCGTTCAGGATCGCCTCCGGGTCGGCCAAGGCCCAATGGCTGATGAGCTCGAAACTCAGCCAGTCGATGCGAAAAAAGAGGTTGCGCACCGGATCGTGCAAGACCCAGCTCGGCTGGCCGTCGGCCAGGCGCGGCCCGGCATAGAGCCCCAGTTCCTCGCGCAAACGCGGCCACGCCATCTCAAAGGCCGATCGTCTGGCGCAACGCCGCGAACGGGCGACGCAGCACCCAGTACACCAGCGGCACCCAGCGGCCGCTCAGCCGCGCCGTGCCTTTCAGCCCGACGCGATGCTCCGTTGACGACGCCAATACGGCCCGGACCCGATAAGCATAAGTACCGTCCGGCCGCTGAACCGCATCGTGCGCGACGTAACGCAGCTTCGCCGTCACCGCGTTGAACGGGCTGGCGTTGAGGAACAGGCTGACCGCAGCGCCGTCGGCCAATGGAATCGCATCGCCGACCGGCAACCAGGCCTCGACCTCGACATCGTTCGGCGCGGCGATGCGCAGGATGCGCTCGCCCGTCTGCACCGGTTTTCCGATCCATTCGGACGGATCATCGAACAAGGCCACACCCGCGTGCGGCGCGAGCACCTGCGCGCGCTCGAGCTGGCCGCGCAGGAATTCGACCTCGGCCTTGCGCTCGTCGATCTTGCCTTGAACGATGGCCAACTGAGCTTTGGATTTGGCGTCGGACAGGGCCAGTTGCGCCGACTGACGGTACTCTGCCAGGGCCGTCGCCAGCCCCTGGCTGGCCACCTCGTAGCGCGCGGCCAGTGGCGCTTTGTCAAACTCGAACAAGGCCTCGCCGGCCTTGACTGTAGCGTTCGGACGCACGAAGAAAGCCCCCAGCGTCCCGTCCAGCGGCGCCCGGATCACCGCCGGGTTGGCCGGAACCAATTCCCCCGGCGCAAGCACGCTCAGGCGCACCGGACACAGCAGGACGCCCGCGGCGACCAACGCCCAGCGCAGCCAGCGCTGGCGCCACCAGACGGCTCCGGGAGTCGGGGCGAAATGACTGCGCACAAGCTGCCATGCGCGCGCAGGCGACCACGGCTCGGACTCGCAGCGGGCCAGCCACGCGTGCCGCCACAAGTCGGCCCATTCCGCCAGCAAAGACAGTTCGCCGGGGCGCCAGGGCGTCTCGCGCGCCAGCAGCAAACCGCCGCCCTGCCCAAGAAGCCCCGCCTCACCGGGCGTCGCGGCTGCGGCCAGAGGCAACCAAACGGCATAGGCTGGCAACCACTCCGACCACTCGTCGCGCAACGCCTCCGGCAAGGCGCCGGCATCGACCGCCACGGCCTCGGCCTGCATCGATGCCAGGTGGGCGCACACGCGTTCGAGCCAGAGCACGTACGGCGCATTGCGCTCCGGCCGCACCACGCCCGACAAGGCCCGGACCCCGCCGGTGGCGAACCACAACGCCGCCTGCCGGTAAGGTGCCAGCAGGCAGCTGTCGTTGACCGCGACGAACGCCAGTTCCGCGGCGTCGCCGGCCCGTCGGGCACGACGGGCGACTTCGAGAAAGGCCAGTTGGGCTTGCCCTTCCTGCATCCTCATGCCGACCCCCTCCTAGCGGGCGAGACTCAAGCGCGAAGCTCCGCAGCCGGCATCCTCAGCGGCCGATGCGTGCGCAATTGTTCGCTCAGACTCGCCCGGCCGACGGCCACCGGTTCTGCTTCACGGCCCAGCCCTTGCTCCGGCGTAAACTCTGCTTCCAAAGTCGAGGCTTCGAGCGCTACGGCTTGCCGCCCGCTCAAGTCGATGGTGAGCAGGATACGGACAGCGCGCGCCTGCCCCTGCGCGTCGTATCCGGTCAATTGCAGGCGCAGCGTGCTGCCTGCCAATTCAACCGGCGTCTTGCCGGCGAACATGCCGCTGTTCGGATCAAAGGCCAGCCACTCCGGAAGCGGTTCGCCGTCGGAGCGTACGACGCTGAAGTCAGGCGCCTGCCCCCCCTTCACCATGCTCTCCGGGAGCCCGAAACTCACCAGGCGGTCGGCTGCAACGTGCACCACCCAGTCGTCGCTCATTTCCTTCACGTCCGCGCGCACCAGATCGAAGCGCTCGAACGCACTCAAGTCCGCCGGCATGCCCGCGGCCGTCGGCGCTTGCGCGACCAAGACTTCGGGGTTGAACCCGCCCGGGAGACCGCTCGGGGCAAAATTCTGCCCCGGTACGGCGGTGCGATTAAGGTCGCCGCGCAAACCGGCCACGCGCAAGGGATCGTTGGGGGTATCCGCAAACTGGCC
>RRZT010080003.1_pt1 | contig 16639 bp, 14 predicted proteins | sample 2165551 | NCBI WGS metagenome assembly RRZT01 (sample SAMN10456910, study PRJNA506462) | wastewater metagenome | biome: wastewater; feature: sludge; material: wastewater sludge; isolation source: wastewater sludge with Escherichia coli K12::gfp cells carrying plasmid... | place: USA: Moscow, Idaho...
AATTATAAACTCCGGGGGTTTTCACTTCGCCCGAAATTGTTACCTTTTGCTTGTTACGCTGGTCGAGTACACTGTTGATTTCAACTTTATCGTCGCGGTGCAACAAGATATCAGGAGCCTTACCACTTAGCACATCGCCTAAGCGGAAATTGATAATTTCAGGTACTTTATCAGCACGTTTTCTGTTAATTAAAGCCATATTCAGAAAAGCATCCTCTTTTAGTCCATCTGCTTTTTTAATTAGCGCTGAAACTGTGAGTCCTTTTTCGAGAGCGTATACACCAGGCCGATTTACAGCACCAGAAATTTCAATTTTATTGGTAAATATCTCCGGCTGAGTAGAAAAATAAATATCGTCGCCACCTTTCACTTTAAAAATGTTATACTCAGATGCTTTTACATCTACAACATTTTTATTGTTTAAATTTGTGCGAATAATTGTGGCAATTTGAGTATAAGCACTATCAGTAAAACCACCTGCATAACGAATCATATCGGCCAATGTTTCACCTTCTTTCCCTTCGAAACGACCAATATTTTTCAAAGCTCCACGCATAGTAATACGGGCAATATAGGGGTCCACTTTCACCACATCACCATCGTGCAACAGTACATTATTTTTTAGTACGCCATCCGTTAAGAACTTATATAAATCAATTTCAGCAACAAGTTTTCCGTTTCGAATCACTTTAACCTGACGCATACTACCATTTTCGTCGGGACCACCGGCAGCATAGAGTGCATTGAATGCAGTTGCCAACGAAGGCAGTGTATACGAACCAGGACGAACAACGTTACCAATAATCGACACTTTAATACTACGAATATTGCCCAAAGTGATGTTAATTCTGGTTTGTCCGTTTTCTATACCGGGATATATTTTGGCAGCTTGCGCTCGTATACTCCTCTCGGCTTCTTCAATGGTTTTACCGGATACTTTCACAGGCCCAACATTCGGAATACGAATAAAACCTTCGGGTGATATTTTTAAACGGCTACTGGCATCGTATAGCCCCGATACGTCAACAATCACTTCATCGTATGGCCCTAATACATAATTTACAGGAGTTGGGATATTTAGTTTGGGTTCGAAGGTTAAATCCTGCGTTGAAAACAAATACTGACCATAAACAGGTAATTTATCTCCATGTTCAGACATGTATTTTTCAAATTGTTCCTGTTGTTTATTTGTTTTTGATTTTTTGGAAAAAGCATTCTCATTAACTGAATCCGAACTTAACGTCCGTTCTCCATTATAGGTACTTTGAGTTTCCGAATTTTGTTGCGAAGTGTTTTTAGAGCCAGCATACTTCCGATACATTTCAATTTGTTCGGGAGTTAATTTTGACAAATCGATATTACTTAAATTTTGCGAAAACGAATAAGAAAACAGCAACAAAGCTGAAAGTATGAGCGTAAATTTCCTCATGTGTGTTTATTAATAATTTAACGTAATTTTATATACTCAATAGTGCAAACGTACAATTAACAAAATAATTGTACGTTTACAAAGATTTAGTAAAAATTTGTTGAGTAAATGAATTATAATCTGCTATCAACCCAGCGGCGATCAACAACTGCTTTCGCATCGAAAACGACAGCGCCATCTTTTTTAAATTGCTCAAAATCAAACTTTTTGAATTCATCGTGCGCTACAGCTAATAAAACTGCTTCGTATTTTTTGTTAGTATCAAACTGACTGATAATATCCACATTGTATTCATGTTTCACCTCTTCAGCTATAGCCCATGGATCGTAAATATCTACATTACAACCAAATTCGCACATTTCCTTGTAGATATCAACAACTTTGGTATTTCGGATATCCGGACAATTTTCCTTAAAAGTAACTCCCAAAATCAGAACATTGGCTCCTTTAATAGTTTGCCCTTTGTGAATCATCAATTTCATCACTTTATTGGCAATAAACGGAGCAATGCTATTATTTACATGACGACCCGAAAGTATGACCTGCGGAACATACCCGAGCGATTCAGCTTTACTGGCTAAATAATACGGATCGACACTGATACAATGTCCTCCTACCAAACCCGGACGATATTTCAGAAAATTCCATTTTGTTCCGGCAGCTTCAAGCACATCATTTGTATCAATTCCAACTTTATCGAATATAAGAGCTAATTCATTTACAAATGAAATATTTACATCTCGTTGCGCATTTTCAATAATTTTCGAGGCTTCAGCCACCTTCATGCTTGGTGCCTTATGTGTTCCGGCAGTAATAATAGAGGCATATAATCCATCCACTATATCTGCTATTTCAGGAGTTGAGCCCGATGTTACTTTTTTAATGCGGGTAAGTGTATTCACTTTATCGCCCGGGTTAATACGTTCAGGACTATAACCCGCAAAAAAGTCTGAATTAAATTTCAGCCCCGATACCTTTTCGATAACAGGTACGCAATCTTCTTCGGTACAGCCGGGATATGTAGTAGACTCATAAATAACGATATCGTTTTTCTTAACCACCCTACCTAACATTTGCGAGGCTTTAATAAGTGGTTGTAAATCGGGCATATTGAAGTGATTAATGGGTGTTGGAACTGTAACAATAAACACATTGTATTCCTTTAAATCTGCTTCAACCGACGAAAATGACAATCCTGATTCAGGATTTTTCTGACGTAAGTTTGTGGCTTCAAGCATTCCATCCAAATCTGCTTCGAGCGTATGATCTACCCCTGCATTCAATTCTTCAACACGCTGAATATTAATGTCGTAACCAAGAACCTTGTATTTCTTACCAAATTCAATGGCCAATGGTAAACCCACATAACCAAGCCCTATAACGGCTATTTTATAGTTTTGCATATTGCTACACGATTTTTTTTTAGCATGAATTAATACACGCAAAGATATAAAAATTATATCAAAGCACTTTGTATTCTGATGTACATTACGCACAAGTTGATTATTTTTGTAAAAAAAACAGCATGAAAAAAGAGGAAATTTTCCCGCTTGTTAATGATTCAGGCGAAGTGATTGGAAGCGCTACCCGTAGCGAATGTCATTCGGGCACTTTTCTGCTCCATCCGGTTGTGCATTTACACCTACTTAACAACAAAGAGGAGCTTTACCTGCAAAAGAGAGCTATAAATAAGGATATACAGCCAGGGAAATGGGATACATCGGTTGGAGGACACGTTGATTTTGGAGAAAATACAATTGACGCTTTAATCAGAGAAGTAAGAGAAGAACTTGGTATTATCAAGTTTCAACCTGTATTTATGCACCGTTACAAATTTACATCTGACAAAGAAACTGAATTAGTAAACAGTTTTTATACAATATATGAAGGACCAATTATCCCCGATCCTTCAGAAATCGACGAAGGGCGATTTTGGTCGTTAAATGAAATAGAAATGAATATCGGAAAAAGTGTCTTCACACCCAATTTCGAGTTTGAATTCAAACTATTATTACAGAATCATTTATTGCCTATTAAGTAATAACCAATCAAAAACGCAATCCCAGTCTTACATCTACAAACTGAAAATGAATGCGTTTACTATCGCCCATTCGTGGAAATGAAGTATAACTGTATTCAATTTTGGCAAATGGTTTTATGTTGGATGCAGTCTTGATGTTTATACCAAAATCAAACTGAGTTTGGTGTCCCATAACACCCCCCTCAACACCTCGTAATTTTAAAGTATTAAGTAATAAACCATATCCTAAAAATGGCGTAACTGACCTATCTACATTCAGTTCGTGCCTTACAGTCCATCCATAACTCAGTAACGATATTGTTTTGGAACTGGAATTGCCTGCAAACAACACACTATACCCCAGTGGCACTGATAGGTAAACAGCAGGTTTTCTCTTGTTCAAACCGCTCAATTGCCAGGCATAATCAAATAAAAATCCATAACCATGCATCGTTTTATTATCGGCCAATACATCCGAATGGTCAATTACCGAAAACAAATTTCGATACCCGGCTTCAAAACTGATTTGCTTTGGCACCTTAGGTATATTAATATATCGATGTAAACTATCTACCCTGTGTAAACTCCTTTGCTCATCACCATCAAATGTCATTTTAGCAAATAAACCAACATTTCCCAACAATAGCGCTGTAACCAGTATTGTAATTTTCATTTTAAAACTAATTAGTATGCTGGATAAACAAAAAACATCCGGCAAAGTTTTGCGGATGTTAAAAAAGAGCCTTTTTGGGGACTCGAACCCCAGACCTATTCATTACGAATGAATTGCTCTACCAACTGAGCTAAAAAGGCCTGAATAAAACAAAAAAAGATTGAGCAGATTACTCTGTTCAATCTTTTTATACCTTAATCAAGTGGAGATTACCGGACTCGAACCGGTCACCTCAACACTGCCAGTGTTGCGCTCTAGCCAGATGAGCTAAACCCCCGTTCTTGATTTTGAAATTGCGGTGCAAAGATAATCAAGTTTTGGAAATTATACTTATTTTTGTTCAAAAATTGATACAAGAATGCTAATTTTCAATACAACGTACAAAGTTTCAACAGCAAAAACTGCTGAGTGGATAAAATGGGTCAAAGATGTTCATATACCGGATATGACAAAAAAAGCAGATTTTTCTAAGCCGCAAATTACCCGTATTGTAGGTAGCGACGACGAGCATGGCACCTCCTACTCCGTTCAGTTCCATATTGCTACTATGAAAGAACTGGAAAGATGGCACATGCAACACGCTGCTGATTTGCAACAAAATGTATCATCAAATTTCGGCACTGAAGTTCTTTTTTTCTCAACCGTGCTCGATATAATTGAATAATGCAAAAAGAAACAATTATTCTGGGCATCGACCCCGGAACCACCATAATGGGATACGGTATTTTATGGGTTAGTGGCAACAAAACGAAGTTGATAACCATGGGTGTTCTCGACCTGAAAAAATATACCGACCATTATCTGAAACTAAAAACCATTTTTGCCCGTACTCTTGCATTAATTGACGAGTATCACCCTGATCATCTTGCCATCGAAGCACCTTTTTTCGGAAAAAACGTACAATCGATGCTAAAACTTGGTCGCGCCCAGGGAGTTGCCATGTCGGCAGCATTGTTCCGGGACATTCCTATCACCGAATATGCCCCCCTGAAAATAAAAATGGCGATTACCGGAAATGGTGGAGCATCAAAAGAACAGGTGGCTGATATGCTCAGACGTTTTTTGCACATTCCGCAGGAACAAATGCTGCCTCAACTCGATGCTACCGATGGATTAGCAGCTGCCTATTGTCATTTTTTGCAAACGGGCAGGCCAACATCCGACAAACAATATTCAGGATGGAAAGATTTCATTGCTAAAAATCCGGATAGACTCAAATAGTGAGAATATCAGGCTCGTTACTATGTAAAATTCCCTTTACTTTCAGATAAAAACACCAGTTATGTATAAAATACTTGCCATCAATCCGGGATCAACCTCCACGAAAATTGCGGTTTACAACCAAAATGAAATTGAATTTGTTATAAATTTACAACATAGCAGCGAGGACTTAGCTGGTTTTAATTCTGTTTTCGAACAGTACGACTTTCGATTACAAATGATTTTGAAAACACTATCCAAACAAAAAATAAATTTGTCGGAAATCAGCGTTGTGGTGGGTCGGGGAGGTTTAATGAAGGCTCTTGAATCAGGTGTTTACGAAGTTTCGGAAACAATGATTCAGGACATGAAAACCGGACGTGAGCATGCTAGTAATCTGGGAGCAGTGCTAGCCAGAGATATTGCATCCCGAATACCCGGCTGTAAAGCCTACATAACTGACCCTGTAGTTGTGGACGAACTGCAGGAAGTAGCCCGAATCAGTGGATTACCACAGTTTCCACGCCGTTCGGTTTTCCATGCATTGAACCACAAAGCCATAGGACGAAAGTATGCGCAAAGCATTAGCAGTTCATACGAAAAACTCAACCTTGTAATTGCTCACTTAGGTGGAGGTATTTCTGTAGCTGCTCATAAATTAGGTCGGGTAATTGACACCAATCAGGCATTGGACGGATTTGGCTCATTTTCACCTGAAAGAGCCGGCACAATAGATGCAGGAGCATTAATTGACTTATGCTTTTCGGGTCAATTAAAAAAAGAAGAAATCAAAAAACTTTTAGCCGGTAAAGGTGGGTTGGTAGCCCATCTGGGTACAAACAACCTGAAACTTGCTTCTGAGAAAGCGTTAAATGGCGATGCACATGCAAAACTCATTATTGAAGCAATGGCCTATAATGTTGCTAAAGAAATTGCCGCCATGATAGCTGTTTTGGAAGGAAATGTTAACGCAGTAATACTCACAGGAGGTATTGCACATAACATTTTCGTGGTGAATTATATTCAAAAAATGATTGCGCCTATGGCACACATAGTTGTATACCCCGGCGAGGATGAAATGGAAGCGCTTGCACTTGCCGGACTGCGGGTATTAACAGGAGAAAAAGCCAGAGTATATTAACAATTTTAACGTTAAAATGCATATGAATATACTGATTATAAATACAATTTGCAAATAATGAATTAGTAATTTTGTAGAAACAGAAAAAAAAACGTACTTTGTATGCTGATTAAAAACGCAAGATAAGAACTACTTTAGTAACATGAAACGAATTATTTCCCCCTCGATATTGGCATCTGATTTTGGAAACCTGCAACAAATGTGTGAGATGATAAACCAAAGTGAAGCAGAATGGTTACACATTGATGTTATGGATGGGGTTTTTGTTCCTAACATTTCATTCGGATTTCCGGTAATTGATGCGGTAAAGAAACACTGCAATAAAATGCTGGACGTGCACATAATGATAGTTAATCCTGAAAAATATGTTTCAAGATTTGCAAAAGCCGGTGCCGGCATGCTTACCTTTCATTTTGAGGCCACCGAAAATCCGCAAGAGGTTATTAACCTAATCAGAGCTGAAGGAATTAAAGTAGGAATAACAATAAACCCGGATATTCCGGTAAGCGCCTTAAAACCATTCATACATCAGGTTGATATGGTATTACTGATGTCCGTTTTTGCCGGTTATGGCGGTCAGAAATTTATCGACGAAACCTACAATCGTATTTCCGAGTTAAAAGGCATGATCGACCAGTTAAACCCGAATTGTTTAATCGAAATTGATGGTGGAGTAACATTAGATAATGCGGCATTGCTTTTTGAAAAGGGTGTGAATGTTCTTGTTGCCGGAAGTACTGTGTTCAATGCCAAAAATCCGGCTGACACTATACATAAAATGCTGTCCGTTTGATGGTAAATAATTTGCTTTTATTACTTTAAAAATAACAGGGTAAACCACCCTGTAACTATGTTATCCTGTTTTCTGTTTTACTATGAAGTTTATTTACAACAATCCTTTTTTCAGGATTTTGCTTGCATTTATTGCAGGTATAATTTTGTATGTATTTGCAGCTCAAACATTATGGGTAGCAATTACTTTGATTGTTTGTGCACTTGTATTATTATTACCAAGTGTTATAGTTAAAAATCCTTCGCATCAGTTTACACTCCGATGGACATTCGGACTCGGAGTAATATTGTTTTTCACCGGAATCGGATTTGTGCTCTCAAAATGGGAAAGTGAACAAAACACTTTTAGCGAATTAAATAAACGGGCTGTTTTCTTGATAGAGCTAACCGACAATCCCATTCAAAAAGCAAAATCATATAAATGTAAGGTACAGGTTCTAACATGTTACACGCTGCGAGGGCCTGTTTCAGTAAATAAAAATGCCCTTATTTATCTTCAAAAATCCGAAAATGCAGCGCTCCTGAAACACGGAAACCGATTATTAATCCAAACTACATTCAAAGAAGCACCGGGTAAAATCAACCCCGAAGGCTTCGACTACAAACACTATTTACAACTTCAGGGAATAGGAGCTATGGCATATGCCGACTCTCTGCATTGGAGAAAAATGGCATACACACCACAATTTTCGATAATGCAAATGGCATCCGGGGCACAGAAATCCCTGGTTGATATTTACGCCCGATATGGAATATCAGGGAACGAATATGCTGTTCTCTCCGCTTTAACGCTCGGATATACCGACGAGCTCCAACCGGAAATTATGGCCGGATACAGTGCCTCAGGAGCAATGCACATACTTTCGGTAAGTGGTTTACATGTAGGAATTGTATATATGGTCATTTCATTTCTGCTGAGCTTTATCCAAAAAAACCGGTTTCTGATTATTGTAAAAGCAGTTTTCATTGTTATTTTTTTGTGGTTATATGCATTTACTACCGGACTATCACCTTCGGTAATCAGGTCGGCGGCGATGTTCTCGTTTGTGGCAATTGGCAGTGCTTTTAATCGTAAATCGCAGATTTTCAACACTATTTTCGCATCGGCCTTTCTTATACTGCTTACCAACCCTCTTTTACTTTTCAACGTAGGGTTCCAGTTAAGCTATACAGCCGTTATCAGCATTATCATTTTCCAACCAACTTTCTCGGCCTTACTTCCCACTAAAAATAAACCACTTAAATGGGTACGCGACCTGTTTGCAGTTTCAATTGCCGCTCAAATAGGCACCTTGCCACTCACACTGTATTACTTTCAGCAATTCCCCAATTACTTTCTGCTTACAAACCTGCTTGCAATACCGTTATCCGGACTGATTATTTATGTGGCCATGTTTTTACAAGCTACTGCTGTAATTCCATTTATTGCTACAATTACTGCTCAAATTCTCAAATATTTACTTTTTGCACTCAATTATTGTATCAACTTTATTTATAAACTACCCAATTCTGTAACCATCATTAGTCTTGATATTATTCAGTCCATACTTTTTATTGTTGGCACATCGCTTATAGTTTCCTATGTAATCAGAAAAAAAGCAAACTACCTTATAGCCGGTTTATTAAGTTTTCTGATTATCATAATCATTGCAATAACCGACATTTACAAAACAAAAAACTCCTCACAATTCATTGTATACGCTGCCAGCAAAGGCTATCACATAAATTGCATTGAAAATGGGAGAAACTTTGTGATCTCGAATAATATCACCGAAACAGCAAAGATTGCTGGCGTTTTTTGGCGCAAAAACTACATTGATACACCTGTACAAATCAACACCGGCAACTGGATTTCAGACAATTACATTTATTTTCTAAAAAAACGGATTACTATCTGCAAACCAGTTCATTGGCAAAAAACAAACCGGCATGCTCAATTGATGACTGATATTTTAGTAGTCGGCAATAAATCGAAACCCAAAACTAAACAGCTTTTTAATAACATTCAACCAAAATTAGTTGTAGTAGATGCAAGTATATCCGAATGGTATACCGAAAATATCCGAAATGAATGTATTAAAAGGCACATTGAATTTTATTCAATCGCTGAAAAAGGGGCATTCATATTGAAAGATTAAACAGCACGATTCCAATTGAAATTCATTCAATTTGCTATTTTTTTGCTACTTTTGTAATCAATTTAAAACTGAAGTCGGATGATATCAAAAATTATAGCTGAAGACCTGATACACAAAGCACAAAAAGAAATTGACAAAGCTGAAAAAATTGTGATTGTTGTGCATGTAGGTCCGGATGGCGATGCAATGGGCTCTTCTTTAGGCTTATGGCACTACTTAATGACGATTGAAAAAGAACCTACAATAATAGTTCCCACGGCTTTTCCATCCTTTTTGTCGTGGATGCCGGGCGCCGAAAATGTACTGGTTTATGAAACGAATCAGCACAAATGCGAAGAAATCATCGAGAATACCGATCTGATCTTCACACTGGATTTTAATGTGCCCAGCAGACTTGCAAAGCTCGAAAAGGCTGTTATGGCTTCTAAAGCACCAATAATACTGGTTGATCATCACTTGCATCCGGGCGACTTTGCCAGGGTTACCATTTCGTATCCTGAAATTGCATCCACCAGCGAATTGGTTTTCAGACTGATATGCCGTATGGGCGATTTTTCGAAAATCAATCTGGCCAGTGCCGAATGTATTTACACCGGTATGATGACAGATACAGGTGCGTTTACTTATAATTCAAACAAACAGGAGATATATACCATTATCTCTGAATTAATAAAAATAGGGGTAGACAAGGACGATATTTATCGAAAAGTATTCAACAATTCAAGTGCAGATCGCTTAAGAATGACCGGATATGCATTGTACCACAAAATGAAACTATACCCCGAATACCAGGCTGCACTCATCACTTTGAGTTCCGAAGAACTGGAACAATTCAACTATCAAACAGGCGATACCGAAGGTTTGGTAAACATGCCGCTTTCCGTTTCCGGAATTGTGTTTTCAGTTTTTATGCGCGAAGATACGGATAAAATAAAAGTATCGCTCAGGTCGCAGGGTACATTTCCGGCAAACAAATTTTCGGCAGAGAACTTTAACGGAGGTGGACATTTAAACGCTGCCGGAGGCGAATGTTACAGTTCAATGGAACAAGCTGTCGAAATTTTCGAAAAAGCGCTCCCTAACTTTCAAAAGTATTTATAAACAAATTTCGTAAGTCAATTGTGTATCGGCTTTAAATTTCAGAATTAGTTTTTAATCCGGGTTTATTTTTGTAAAACAAAACATAACCAAAACGAATAAAATCTGTTTTAAATACTTGAAACGTCCATATTGAGTTCCATTTGATAAATAAAAAACATAACACATGAAATATATAATTATTCTTGGCGATGGCATGGCTGACGAGCCAATACAATCGCTCAACAACAAAACATGCCTGGAGGCAAGCAACAAACCCACTATCGACAAATTAGCCTCGATGGGACGCTGTGGCATGCTCGACACTATTCCTGAAGGTTTTGCACCCGGGAGCGAAATTGCGAATATGAGTGTAATGGGTTACGATGTACCAAAAGTCTTCGAAGGACGTGGCTCGCTCGAAGCAGCCAGCATGGGCATAGCCATTGAAAAAGGCGAAATGGCTATGCGTTGCAACCTTATTTGCATTGAAAACGGGAAAATTAAAAATCACTCTGCAGGTCATATTAGTAACGAAGAAGCGGAGGAATTAATTCATTTTCTGCAAAAAGAACTGGGCAACGACCAAATCAACTTCTATCCGGGCGTATCGTACCGTCATTTATTAAAACTAAAAGGTGGAAAAAAACAACTCAGATGCACTGCTCCTCATGATGTACCGGGCACACCTTTTGTTGATGTAATGATAAAAAGCGAAGCTGCTGAAGCAGATGAAACAGCCAATACTCTGAATGATTTAATATTAAAATCGCAGAAATTGCTTGAGAACCATCCCGTAAACCTGAAAAGAGCTGCTGCCGGCAAAGACAAAGCGAATAGCATTTGGCCATGGTCGCCGGGCTATAAACCCGAAATGAAAACTTTAACCGAACTTTACAAGCTGAAAACAGGTGCTGTAATTTCGGCCGTCGATTTAATTCGTGGAATCGGGGTGTATGCCGGTTTAAAAGTGATTTTAGTACCCGGAGCAACAGGTTTATATAATACAAATTACGAAGGAAAAGCCGAAGCTGCAATCAATGCGTTGAAAGAGGATGATTTTGTATACCTACACATTGAAGCCAGCGACGAAGCCGGACACGAAGGCGACGTTGATTTAAAAATAAAAACAATTGAATATCTTGATGCAAGAATTGTAAAACCAATTCTTGATGAAGTTTCAACCTGGGACGAACCGGTAACGATTGCTATTTTACCCGACCACCCTACCCCATGCGCCTTTAAAACGCACACAAATAAACCCGTACCTTTTATTATCTATCGCCCGGGCGAAACACCCGATGCCGTTACAGCATACGATGAGTTTTCGTGCGAAAAAGGCAGCTACGGACTGCTGAAAGGAATGGAATTTATGCAAACATTAATAAAATAAGCACACAATAATTTTAATCTTGTCCCTTAAAAAAGGATCAGAAGACATTATGAAATATTACAGTACCAACAAGAAAGTAAACGGCGAAAGTTTGGAAAATGCCGTTATTAAAGGATTAGCCGAAGATAAGGGACTATTTATGCCGGATCATATCACTGAAATTCCGTCATTATTCTATGAGAATATTGATAAAATGTCGTTTCAGGAAATGGCTTATACAGCCGCATATATGATGTTTGGCGACGATGTACATGCCAATATGTTACGAACAATTGTGTATGACACTCTGAGCTTTGATGTACCATTGGTAAAAGTAGAAGATAACATTTATAGTCTGGAGCTTTTTCATGGCCCCACTTTGGCTTTTAAAGATGTTGGCGGACGGTTTATGTCGCGCATGTTATCTTATTTTATCCAACGTCAACACGATAACAATAAACTGATAAATGTACTTGTTGCCACATCGGGCGATACTGGTAGTGCTGTTGCAAACGGTTTTTTAGGCGTGGAAGGAATACATGTATATGTGCTTTATCCCAAAGGCCTGGTAAGCCCCATACAGGAATGCCAGTTTACCACCCTTGGACAAAACATAACCGCATTGGAAGTTGATGGCACATTCGACGATTGTCAGGCGCTTGTAAAGGCTGCCTTTACTGATGATGAACTCAATGCCAAAATGAAACTTACATCGGCCAACTCTATCAATGTAGCACGTTTTTTACCTCAGGCTTTTTATTATTTCTATGCCTATGCTCAGCTAAAAGCCATCTCGGAAGAAGCTGCCAACAATCTGGTAGTTTGTGTGCCAAGTGGTAATTTTGGCAATATTACTGCCGGACTTTTTGCTAAACGCATGGGATTGCCTATAAAACGCTTTATTGCCGCCAATAATAAAAACGATATTTTTCTGGAGTACCTGAATACAGGTAACTACAACCCACGTCCTTCGGTATCAACTATTGCCAATGCCATGGATGTAGGTGCGCCAAGTAATTTCGCCCGTGTTTTAGACTTATACGACAACTCACATGAGGCAATAACTGCCGAAATCTCGGGTGTTAGCTATACCGACGAAGAAATTGCCAACACATTGCGCACCTGTAAAAAGGAAACCGGTTATTTATTAGATCCTCACGGAGCATGTGGGTATCAGGCTCTGAAAGATAATTTACAACCCGGCGAAACAGGTATTTTTCTGGAAACCGCTCACCCTGCCAAATTTATGGAAACGGTAGAAAGTATCCTGAACGAAAAAATTGAAATCCCTGAAAAGCTGCAGGAGTTTATGAAAGGCACAAAGAAAAGTGAGCCAATGACCCGCGATTTTGCTGACTTTAAAGCATATCTATTGGGGAGATAGCCCCCACCCCGTTAAAGGGAGTCAGATATTTGTCATGAATTTTTTAATGAATAAAACAATCCTTTTTTTTTTTTTTTTTTTAGGGTATAATTATAAATACAATGTTTTCAGGAATAGTAGAAGAAGCCGCTAATGTGGTAGCGTTACGTAAAGAACAGGAAAACCTCCACATTACTATGGAATGTTCGTTCGTAAACGAATTAAAAATTGATCAAAGCATCGCTCATAACGGGGTGTGCCTTACTGTTGTAGATTTAACAGGCAACACTTATACAGTTACAGCTATTCAGGAAACGCTCAACCGTACCAACCTGGGAATGCTCGAAATTAACAGCAAGGTAAACCTGGAGCGTAGCATGCTGATGAACGGACGACTCGATGGACATATTGTTCAGGGGCATGTTGATCAAACAGCTAAATGCACCAACATTTCAGAAGCAGATGGTAGCTGGTATTTTACATTCGAATACGCTTTCGACAAAGAAATGGCCAAGCGAGGATATATGACCGTCGATAAAGGCTCTGTAACAGTAAACGGCGTTAGCCTTACGGTATGTAACCCTACCGATTCAACTTTTCAGGTGGCAATTATCCCGTTTACTTATGAACACACTAATTTTCATCAGTTAAAAGTAGGTTCTGTAGTTAATATTGAGTTTGATATTATTGGTAAATATGTAAGCAGAATGATGGCGTTTTAAGTTTTTAACGTATTTGCAGGAGATATTGGCAAACTAAAACTATTTTTCATTGTTTAAATGACAAAATATACCGAATAGTCAATATATATGCATCCTTATAGAAAATTAATTAACGAATCATTTTTCAACCCCTTACTACATTTTATACCGCTGTTACTATTTCTGATATCCAAAAGCATATTCGGAAATAGTACAGCGTTAGTAATTGTATACTTCAGCGTGGTAGCTATACTGTTATACAGTTATATGCTTTACGTTCATCTATATAAGTTTCTGGGTGTTTCATATATGGTTAGTACAGCTATAATTTCAACAATTATTTTCTTTCCTGAAATACCGTATTTGGGTACTATAAATAAGGTTTTACCGGAGTACATTGTATTCTTTTCTTTTTTATTGATTTTAATACTCCGAGAAAAGATCACCCAATTTGTAAGTAATAAAACTCCTGGACATCTGGCCATGACAAACAATCTGAACGAACACTTCAGAATTGTTTGGCTTTTCACAACAGTCTTTTTTATTTATATACATTCATATCTTCTGATTAGTTGGTATTCACCTGAAAATACAGGTTTAAAACTATTCATATACCAATTATACCTTGCAGTGCTCTTTTTTGTAATTATTCACGAGTTTATACGTGTTACGCTTATCAGAATAAAACTCTATAAAGAAACGTGGTGGCCAATAGTGAACGATAAAGGGCAAGTTACAGGCTCAATTCAAAGTCAGTTAAGTGCGGTAAACAATCATAAACTGACACATCCTGTTATAAGAATTCTACAGGTAAATAATTCGATGGTATTTTTATCAAGAAATCCCGACACACACATGTGGGATTGCAAGTATGAAGAACACATCCGGATGAACGAAACCATTGATGAGTGTATTAAGCGGATTTATCCGAATGCCGACCTTTCAATAAATACAAAACCGACATTTATCACAAAATATTTAGCCGAAAAAGAAAGTGAATTCCAGTTTATATATTTATTTCTTGACTGTAACCTATCCAACATAAAAGAAATTGAAATATGCAATTCAAATAACAAATGGTGGACTTTGATGCAAATAGAAGAAAACAAAAATGAAGGTATATTTAAACCTAATTTCAATAATGAAATTGAGATATTAAAACGAATGGGACTATTAGAAAGCTCATCTTTTAAGTGCAATTGTATTTTAAAAGAAACAGTATACAAAGCAGTAAATAAGACAACGACTTCTGACAATAACTAGAAAAATAACATTCTACACATAATACTGTTTATCTGCCATTTAACAGCCCCTTTAAATGTATAATTATGCCTATTGAATACATATTTTTTTTTATAGTATAACATATAGAACTATAGAGAAATTTGCTTAATTTTGCAGCTAAATTTATAACCCTACAGCATAATAATGTCAATTAATTCATCCTTCAAAATCTTTTCGGGCACAAAAAGCCGGTATCTAGCTGAGAAAATCGCAAAAAGCCTTGGTTGTCAGGTTGGTAATATGAAAATTGAGCACTTCTCCGATGGTGAGTTTTCAGTTTCTTTAGAGGAGTCAATACGTGGTCAATACATTTACCTTGTTCAATCAACTTTTCCTAACTCAGATAATTTAATGGAATTGCTTTTAATGATAGATGCAGCGAAAAGAGCTTCAGCATATAAAGTAATTGCAGTAATACCATATTATGGATGGGCACGTCAGGACAGAAAAGACAAGCCACGTGTATCTATTGGTGCAAAATTAATTGCCGACATGCTAAGTGTTGCAGGAGTAGACAGAGTTATAACAATGGATCTGCATGCTGATCAAATCCAGGGCTTCTTCGATATACCGGTCGACCATCTTTATGGCTCAATGATATTTGTACCATATATCAAATCACTCAATTTGAAAAATTTAGTGATTGCATCGCCCGATGTCGGTGGAACTAAACGCGCTGGCTCATACGCTAAACATTTGGAAGTACCTATGGTGTTAGGATATAAAATGAGAGAAAGAGCAAATGTTGTTGCCGAGATGCATATTATTGGTGATGTTCAGGGCAAAGATGTTGTGATTATTGATGACATGGCTGATACAGCCGGTACACTTTGTAAAGCTGCAGACTTAATTATGTCCAAAGGAGCAAATAGTGTGCGTGCAATAGTTACACACGGAGTAATGTCGGGTAATGCTGTGAAAAATGTAATGAATTCTGCACTTACAGAAATAGCATTTACTGATTCTATTCCATTCGACACAGCTTCATGTCCAAAAGTTAAAATTCTTTCTATTGCCGATTTGTTTGCAGATACAATTGAAAGAGTACAGGAGCATCGTTCTATTAGCGAACAATACTTAATGTAATAAACAAAGTTTTTAATAAAAAGGCGATTCCATTTAAAATGAGATCGCCTTTTTATTGTTATTTGTTAACACAAAAAAAGGAGCGAAAAATCACTCCTTTTACGAATTGCTCTCCCTCTTGGACTTGAACCAAGGACCCTCTGATTAACAGTCAGATGCTCTAACCGACTGAGCTAAGGAAGAATTATCCTTTTGTTTTGTAATACAAAGATAAGACAAAAATATCAATTCTACAATAGTAAAACACAGAATTCACAATATAATTTCAATATTTGACTGTATTGAAATATACAAAAAAACCACGATTTCTCGTGGTTTTGCTCTCCCTCTTGGACTTGAACCAAGGACCCTCTGATTAACAGT